>Ga0194039_1002157_pt1 | contig 10121 bp, 6 predicted proteins | sample JunL228m_MetaG_FD_148679 | JGI IMG/M metagenome (GOLD analysis project Ga0194039, IMG submission 148679) | Anoxic zone freshwater microbial communities from boreal shield lake in IISD Experimental Lakes Area, Ontario, Canada - Jun2016-L227-8m | ecosystem: Environmental > Aquatic > Freshwater >...
TGTTGATCACCGATACCGCGTTGCCGTCACGACTGGCGACATAGGCGTACGCGCCGTTGGGTGCGATCGCCACGCCCGCCGGACCGCTGCCGACCTTGATGGTGGCGACCACGCCGGGTAGACCGGTGCCGTTTCCGCTACAACCTCCACCGGTGCTGCTGGCTGCACCGGTGCTTTTGGCGCTTGCGGCGGCGCCCGGGTTGCGGCCGCAAGCGTTGGGCACACCGACAGGGACCAGCGACTGGCGGCTGCTGAAGGGCTGGAGCAGGTTGAATCCGGGGTCTGTGACCGCAACGGTGAACTTGTCGATGCCCGCGAAGTCCACGCCCGGGGTGTAGGTGTAAACACCGTCGGCGGTGATCTGCACGGTGCCGTACTGCGGGGCCTCTGCCAGGCTATAGATCAGTGCGCCGCCCTCGGGATCGACCGCGCCCACCGTCCCCACGTACTGCCCGCTAGAGGTTTCTAGGGGCCCGCATCCGCAAGGCCTGGCGATCGGCAGTTGGTTGAACAGCGTGCGGCGCACCAGAAGCAGCGCACCGGAGATCAGATCCCGGGCCGGGCTGGCGGGCAGGTCTGACAACCACGTCGCCGTCGAGTCGAACAGGTTCGTGATCGCAGTGTTAAGGGCCTGCATCACAGGGGGCGTGGCGGGCTGCACCGCCACCCGAATCGCCGCACCGCGCTCCGCACGCCCCGGCACCCGGGCAGGATCAGCTACCACGGCCGCAGCCGAAGGCACAGCCACCGCCACCTCAGGAACACCGGAGACCACATCCAGCACCGAGGGCACGGACAGCACCGACCCACCAAACCCAGAAGGCGTCACCGCAACCGATTTCCGCCGATCAGCAACAGCAGCAACCGGTTTCACCGGCACCGACCCACGAACCGACCGACGCGCAGCCTCAACGCCCAGCGTCTGCCGCGCGGAAGTGACATCAGCCAAAGCCCGTGGCTGCACTCGAGAAACAGTCGACCCAGGGAGCTCCACACCCCGCCCACCGCGACCCGCCGCCGCACGAGACGGAGAACCCCCATCGCCGGACACAGCACCGGGCTCCGCCGGACCCGCCGACACCGACGTCGAATCGGCCGCCGAGGTATCGGCGTTGGCCACACCCAACGCCTGCGGACCCGCTAACGAAAGACCCACCACGAACGCCGCCGCACCGACCCGCACACCACTGTTCAACACCGGCATCAGTGCAATCCCCCTATTGCGGCGAAAACTACCGTGTCGCTTTTCATACACCCGATAAATTGAGACTCAGGACGTTGATGTTGAAAATGGCCCAGTCCGAAGTTTCAGGCTGGTTCGGGTTCCCAAATAGATCCACGTACTCTTGGGATGTCCGGACATACCAACCGTCGTGCTCCCGCCTGACCCAGAGGCTAATGCCTGTGTCCGTGTAGGTCCGGACATCGCCCTCAGAAAACAATGTGGGGCCTTCTCGATAGCCCGAGGGGCCTTGGAACTTTACTTTTGGGCGTCCAATGAAAGGATCCCCGAGTGTGACGGTCACGTAGCGGTTGCTATATGGAAACGGATCGGGGCTCGCAAAACCGCTGTAATTGTAAATATATATATTTCCCTCGTCGTTCAACTGGTAGGGCATCCAGTCATTAGGCAGAAGAATCGCTTTAGGAAATTGATCCTGAACCCCCATAAATCCCGTCCCAACCATAACCACAATCGGGTCGGCAGTCTTATTGGTGATCATGCCCTGAACTCCGTCGTCGCTATATTGTCCACTCCTAGTCCAGGAGATAATGGGCGCTCCACTGGTGCCAAGAATCGTGGGCCGTGGCTGACCGGTGTCGAGCTGGTATCCGGAAGCATTGTGGTACCAACCCTGACCCTGCATTTGCGCCGAGATCGCCGACACGTAACGGCAACCCCTCTCGCTGCAGACCGTCTGACCGTCGACTCCTCCTGAGGACGCCCCGAAGCCGGCCCCGTCGGGAAACAGGGCGCTACGCGTCGACAGCAACGTCCCCGAAAGGAAATCGGTCACCGGACCGCCCGGCAACGTTTCCACCCAGTCCAACGACGTATCAAAGAAGTTGTGCAACGCCACAAGAACCTCCTGCGACGCGTCCAACGACTCCACCTCCCGCACCGCCGCCCCACGCTGCTCACGAGCCGGCACCCAGGCAGCATCCACCCAGGCAGGATCAGCGACCACAGCCGCAGCCGACGGCACAGCCACCGCCACCTCAGGAACAGCAGCAGCCGGTTTCACTGACACCGACGCACGAACCGACCGACGCGCAGCCTCACCGGCCGGGATCTGCCGCACGGATGTGACATCAGCTGACGCCCGTGGCCGCACCCCGGAAACCACGGACTCGGAGGGCTTTACACCCCGCCCTGCACGACTGGCCGCGGGACGCGCCAGTGAACTGGTTTGGCCGGTTACGACACTGGGGTCTGCCGGACCCGCCGACACCGACGTCGAATCGGCCGCCGAGGTATCGGCGTTGGCCACACCCAACGCCTGCGGACCCGCCAACGACAGACCGACAACTACCGCCGCAGCACCGACCCCGGCGCCACTGACCACTTTGAACGACATACCAATCCCCGAGTTCCTCGCGAACGCCATCGGCGTAACGAAATGTCTGATTTACCTGACGCAGTGTCCAATCCTAGCTGTGGCGCCGGTCATGCCACAAGCCACGCCCGCACGCGTGTCCCACGAGCAATCCCACCCCCGCACACGGCGGCCGGCACGGCCCAGACAGCCAGCAACAGTCTTCCCCCGCCCGCCAATAGAGGCTTTGCCACGATCGTCACCCTTCTCCCCAATAGCTTCTTCACACGACACACATACCGAGAGGCTTCGCTGTCGCCCCGAACCGGACGTTCTTATCCCTAGCAGCCCTGAATTTATCCCTAACTGCCTCGATATCTCCGCATATCCGCACATAATATCCCGATATCCGAACACTCCGTCTGCTACGGTCAGCCGACAAAACCGTGAACGACAGAAGCAACCAGTTGAGCTAGTCAAGGGGGTCCGATGGACGGGTACATTCGCGCGAGGCGTGGCGTTACGGGTGTGGCAGCCACCGCGATAGTTGCACTGGGAACGTTGGCCGCGCCACCGGCGCGATACGACTCGGCGGTCCCGCGTGCAGAGTTCACCGCGGTGCAGCTTCAGGCTGTCGCTGCGCCACTGATCAGTGCTGTTGCGAACTCATCGTCATTCGCTGCGGTTGTCGCGACGGAGTCCGCGGCGTCCGCGAGCGCAGGACTGGCCTCAACCCGCATGACAGCCAATGCTGCTGCGGCTACTACTCCAATCGATGATCTACTGGTCGCCATCAGGAAGGCGATCGGAACGGTGCTCTCGCCGGTACTCGTGCCGATCGGCGCTCTGGCGTCGACCATCGACTTCGCCTGCCAGGGGGGAAACATCAACGGCACCGTCTGCGCGGTCGCGGCATTTGTCGTGAAGGTGGTTGCGTTCTTCGGGCCTTATGCGTCAGGTAATGCAGTCCAGTCGCCTGCGGCGGCTCGACGGTCGAGCGCCTCGGCCAAGGCCACGCTGTCCGAACCTGTAGATCCATCGGCAACGGAATCGTCGGCTGCTGCACAAACTGTGCGACCCACCCGCTCGATGACTGGGCGTACGACGTCAACATCGCCGCGCGCAGCCGCGGTGACTGACGCAAGCGTGTCCGCGTCGCCAGGTAATGACACCCGGGCCGCGTCGGGCCATCGGACAATTACGCCGGCGGCGGATGCCCCCGCGCGTCACAAGGCGCCCAGGTCGGCCGCGTCTCGCATCGCGACCGACCGAGCCCGGTAAAAGGGGTTACGTCCGATATCGCTGCACAAAGCGGCGGATAACATAGGCTCATCCGCGGTCTCGGTTACCCGCTTGCTCCGGCGATCAGTTAAGGCCCCGCCGCGTCGACTCCCGTTTAGTCTTCTTGCATGAGCCGAGTTCGGGAACGTGCGTCTGACGTGATCGCTCTGGTGGCGGCGTTCTTACTGGTCGTTGGTTTCACCTTCAGCGATGACGTCGTGGAATTCCTCCTTGACGTCACCGGTCACTCGGGTTCGTCGGCAAGAGAATGGCTGGTTTTCGCCGCCGACGGCGTTCTCGTATTGGCGGTTGCGGCGCTGAAGTGGCGCATTGACGACGGCCGCACTGCTACGGCAGCGTTACTGCGACGGATGGTCACGGGGTGGTGGGCGGTCGGCGCGGCGCTCGTGATCGGTGGACATTTGACCCTGATCGCCACCGCCCAGAATCGCGCCGCCCTAGGGGATACCGCATCAGTCTGGATAAACGTGTTGGCCTCCGCGGTCTTCGTCGCGGCGATGGCTCTGCTGCTGTTTGCGGCACTCGGCGAAGGGACGGCTTCGCGGGGCTGGATCGTCCCCCTTGCTGTGGGAACGTTCGTTGCGCAGATTGCGTCAGCGCTGTGGTACCCGGTCATCGATGTCCAGAAGGGTTGCGCCGGCGAAATTTCCGCCAACTACTTCTCTGACGGAGTCAATATCCTTGCGATTGTACTTCTAGCTTTAGGAATCGAATCCAACTTCGTCCGACGATCCGCCGCCGCACGTGACCCCGGCCACCGGGTAGCGCCGGTGCTCACGGTGATCCTGCTGTGTGTTGGGTTGGCACTGTCATTCACGATGCTCGCCAAAGCCGATTTGGGTCCTTTCTGCGGATTAGGCGCGGTATGGCACGAGTACATCTCCTTCGTCGTGACCGTTCAGGCACTGGCAATCGGTCTGGCGACCCTGGTGTGGCTGATGGTCATCGGAGCGGTCCAGGAGAACGCGGACCAGGAGAGCAGCGACAACTGATCACGTATTTGCATCTCATCGCATCACGCTGGCGCTGGATGTTTAGTTGCTCTTGGCTACAACATGACAATTAGGCGCTCATCACACCGGCTGAGATCCGAGACTGAGGATGCGCATCTGTTCGGCTGCAGTGAATGGCGGACGGAGCAGATTGGGGTCATGGTGGCGGGTTCGGAATAGATCAACAATGAAATTGATTCGGTCACCTATGTCATTCCAATCCGAGGCCGCACTGCCGCGTGTGTCGTGCGGGGTGCGATCCCAGGTCGAGAGGAATGCGGCCAAGTCGGGAGATTCAATCGTCGCCAACGTCTCGGGAAATAGCGGCCGGCCCAAGGGCTGCGCGACATCGCGGCCAACATTGTGTACCTCCTCCCCCACTTGGAAGGTCAACGCGCGCGCGGTTACCAATCGACCCAGGGGCCACGGGATCGAATCAGCGATCCTTGGCTGCAGACGCCAGTGCTCATGCACGAGCGCCGACATACTGCCCAGCAACATCGCTTCATCGCGGCGGTCCGGGTCAGACTCTCCCGCAGCGTTAAAGAACTGGTGGTACGCATCGCGCAGCAGACTCTGACCACCCTGTGATGACGGCTTGGTGGAGAGTTTCGATAGGAACGCCTCCAGACCTTCGGGCGTGCGATCCTGTTCGCGGGCGAACGCGCAGACAAAGCGCGCACTCTGCCGCCCGAGATCGTCAATCACCGTTTTGTTGCCGGCCAAGATTGCGGCACTCGTGCGAGACAAGGTCCGGTCTGCGGTCCGCCAGCCGACGAGAGCTCCGAAGAGTCCCGCTCCCAGGCTGCCTGCCCTGCGGGTGCGTCGGGCGGTCCGCAGACCGGCCAGTGCCGCAAACCCCGAAGCTGCGATAGCGACGAAGCCGACAACGGGCGCAGCTGCCAACGTCCACCGGGCGTCCTCCTTGCGGATGGTCCGCCCCGCGCGCAACGACGCCCATACCGCCCAAGCGTGGTAAGTCGGCCCAGCCTCGCGGCCGATCACTTGCGTCATCGCCAGTGACAATTCCTTGTGGATCAGCGTGATCCGAGCATTTGCGCTCGCGGGATCGGGATCGGCGATCGCGCCGTCGATTAACTTCTGCCACCACTGCTCGTCAGCCCAGAAGGCCATGCGCTCGGATGGCCAGCCAACCGGATCATTCATGGGCGGACTATCCCACGGCCTGACAGTGCCAGCCCCGGAAACCCAACAATCGGGCGCCATAGGAGGCCGTCCGTCCAAACAGTCGACCAGCCGATGCTCAAAGCTCGACCGGAGATCAGCCTCGTCGATCTAGGGCGGCACGTTTCACGCCACTCGCGATCTGCGCTCCGCGGCGTGACCGCGATGACTCAGCGTGCGAAACAGAAGCTGGGGAGACAGACGCAACCGCCACTCGCCGCCTCGGACCCCTGGTGGCGGAATTGGTCACGAGGGGTTTCGCTACCACCGCCGCAGTGGCGGCCGCCGGATCGATCGGACCATACGGGTCGACTGCCCCGGCGTACACCGGCGGACCGCCGACTCCGTAGACAGGTTGCGGCGCGGTATGAAAAGGACGGTCGGCGGGGTTACCGGTGATCGAAACGATGGCATCGTCCCACCCGGTCGGGATGGCGGCCACGAAATCAACCAGCGTCTTGATGGGGTTGGGGAAATACAGGTACTTGGCCGGTGTGGGCTGCCCCGGGTTGATCGTGCGGTCATATCCGGTCTCGACGAGCACGCGCAATGGCGGGTCAAGAGCGCGCGCAAGCGGAAGGCCGATGAACGGTATGTGGCTCAGCGGGATGACCAACGGCAGCAATTTATCGGGCAGCAGATAGTAGGTGGTGTCCTGGTAGTACCCCTGCAGTTGCGGAGCTCCGGAATACTCCTTCACGTCACCGTGCAGGTATATCGACCCCAGAACCGCATTGAGGTCGGCGAGCGGATTGAGTGGGTTGGTGGGGAAATCAACCCAGCCGTCGTATTGAGCGGCGATGTCCACTGTGGTCAATGGAGTGGGCTCGGGAGAATTGGTCGGCGTCGCACCGTTGAAGGTGATGCCGAAAATCGGAATGTACGCACCCACGAACCGTTCCAAAATGCCGCCGTTGGGCCGGTTTTCATTGGAGAGCAGAACGAAACTGACAGTCGTACCGGTCGGCGGGTGCGCGATCAAGTCACTCTTCTCATAGGACGAGATCACCGCGCTCTGCGACTGGCCGAATACGACATAGGCGGTGTCGGTCAGCGATGTCGAACCGGTCATCTCGTACGGCGATGACGTCGAGGTGCACGCTGCGCCGCGAAGACAACCGTCCAGAAGTCCGCGTCCGACCGCAACCGACTCATCAAGAGTCAAATCGCCAATGAGCGGTCTGAGCTGCTCCGGGGTGTAGACGGCAATCAACGTGCATCCGGGATCGCCGCCCGTGCACAAGCCGCTGGGCGCGACGTATTCGGAGTAATTGTGATTGACGAAAGCGCTGATGAAATCGGGGGTGTTGGGCGGAATGATCAGGGGCTGCCCGGTTCCGCCCATGAATAGGGCCGTGGCGCTGAGACCATACGCATCGGTCGCGTACGACCGGATCGTCGACGCTGAGGTACTGCTGACCACCGAAGCGGTGGCGACCACAACCGCCGAAGCGACCAGGATGGATCCCCAGGCGTTCCTCAACCGATGTTGAGCACCCGACATCACGGACCCCCTGTTAACGACGTGCAACCACCCCTCGTGTGTTCCCGGGGGAGTCTATGCGTCGCAGGGAACTCAAACTGCCCGGCGGCGACAGTCCGGAGAAAGACGGCTCGTGGAGATTTGCCAGGAGACCAGATATCGTAGCCCTGGGCGAAGGGGGCTCAGGTGATCGCGCCAGTTCGTAGCAGGTATATCGGCGCTGTGGCGCTCGCCCTTGGTGTCGGTGCAGGGCTGACCCTCGGCGGCGCGGGCGTTGCTGGTGCCGATACGACTGATGCCGCCACGGCTGGTCCTGCACATGCGGAATCGGTAGCCGGCAACCCTGCGCGTCCCGCCGCACCCCGCCCCAGCGTCCGGCCTAGCGTCCGGCGGGGTGCAACACCCCACCGGCCGATCACCTCGGCGACCAGGGGCAAAGACACCGTGGCCGCCGCACCCTACGGACCGGTTGTGTCGCCGGTGTCCTGGATGGTGGCGGCGGCCGCATCGCGCCCACGCCCCCGGGCGGCCGGGCTCCCCGCGGCCTCGGTTCCGACCGGTCGGTCAGTCGGTGCGGCGACGCCGAAGGCCGCCGCCCACACCACCGATCCATTCACCTCGTTCTTCTCCGGCCTGGCGGCGACGTTCGCCAACCAGTCCCCGACCCTGCACCCGATCCAGACCGGGCAGGGCGCCAACGGTGTGGTCAGCGGCGTACTCGGTGCCGTCGACGGCGATAGCGCTCCCCTGACTTACACGGTCGCCCGCAACCCGGTACACGGCAGCGTTGCGGTGTCGGCCGACGGCACATACACCTACACAGCGGACCCATCGACTGGTGCGGCGGGCACCACCGATTCGTTCGTCGTGACCGTCAGCGATGCCGGTAGCGGCTTCCACGTCCACGGTCTGGTCGGTTTGATCAATGCGCTGACCTTCGGGCTGATCGGCGACAGCGGGCACAGCGGTGGCGCCATGGTGTCGGTGACGGTGACTCCGTTCACCACGCCGCCCACCAGACCGGACGGCACACTGTCAACGTTCTGCGGGTGCACGCTGATGCCGGCCAATACCGTCTTCCACGCTGACATCAGCAATCTTCCGGTACTGGCCAAGTCCGACACGTGGATCTCGCTGCTCGGCGGCACCCTGCGCGCGACCTGGGGCGGTGACCCGTGGATGGGCAATACCTCGGGCATGCCGGTGAATACCGTCGCCGCCGACCGGCCGACCGAACGCGTGATCTTCAACCGCGGCCTAACCACCAGCGGTCCCACCATCGACGACCGGCCATACGCGATCCCGGACTACCCCCTGGTGGAGGGCATGCCGAACGTCCCGGCCTGGGACCGTCACCTGCTGGTGTTCCAGGAGGGCAACTGCACCTCCCAGGAGCTCTACAACGTCGCCAACGGAGTCGAGCTGCCGGCCAACAGCATCGGCGATGCCCTGGCAAATGCCATCTACGCCAACCAGTACGGCTCGACCTGGATCGCCGAGGCGGGCGTGCGCTACGACATGAGCGACCCGCTGTATCCGGTCATCGGCGAAGCGAACGCATCGCAACTGCCCTACCTGCCGCTGATCCTGCGACCCGACGATCTGGACCGCGGAACCATCGACCACATGCTGGGCATCACGATCGCCAAGGATCGCGGCACCGGCTACACCTGGCCGGCCCGCTCCGGTGACGGCACGGGCACCAATCCAAACAGGGTTCCGATGGGAACGGTGTTGCGGTTGCGCGCCGACTTCGACATCACCGGCTACGACCCGGCGACCCAGGTCATCCTGCGCGCGTTACAGCAACACGGCGCGGTGATCTACGACTCGTTCGGACCCGGTCAGGGCGGCGCCCAACTGCTGGCCATGAGCAACGGCTGGAACGGCACCGTGTATCTCGCTGCGCAACAACAACTTCGGACCGTTCCGATGAGTGCCTTTGAGGCGGTCGACATGCTGAGCCTGGCTGTCGACCCCGCAGCCGGATGGATGATCAACGCCTAGGGGTTTGCGCTTTCGACCTGGGTGATCTTGGCCACCCCATCGGTCACCGTGAATAGCACGCTGGTCACCCGCGAAACGGCCGTGCTGCACTCGGCCGTACCCTGACCGACGACCTTGACGGGGTTGGCGGAGGCGTCACCGGTGGCGACGTCCACCGCTGAGCCCTCGAAGCCACAGTTGTCGTTGTTGATGCTCGGCGTGGCGTCAGTGGGCGTCAATCGATAGTCGCCATCGACCAGACCAGTTTTGGAGTTCAGCGCGGGATCAGTGGCCTCATCGAAGGCTTTCACGGTCTCCTTCACCACGAAGGCGCCCGTCGCCACAATGATGACCGTGGCGACCACCGACAGGATCAGCCCGATGATGCCGAGCCAGAAGGCGGCCGTTGCCACTCCCCCGTTGGTGGCCTCACCACGCTTAGCCCGGTTCATGCCGATACGGCCGAAGATGATTGCCAGCACCGATCCGAGCGGACCGAGAAGCACGAACTGCAGGATCGCCATGACCAAACCCGCAGTGCCCATGCCGTTTTGGGGGCCGGCGGACTGGGGCATCGGTGCGCCATACTGCTGCGGCATCGGTGCGCCGTACTGCTGCGGTGCCGGTGCGCCATAC
>Ga0194039_1002158_pt1 | contig 10117 bp, 10 predicted proteins | sample JunL228m_MetaG_FD_148679 | JGI IMG/M metagenome (GOLD analysis project Ga0194039, IMG submission 148679) | Anoxic zone freshwater microbial communities from boreal shield lake in IISD Experimental Lakes Area, Ontario, Canada - Jun2016-L227-8m | ecosystem: Environmental > Aquatic > Freshwater >...
GCACGGTTTGAGATGCTCAAAAACAATACTCAGGTCCGTAAAAAGACCTGACAGGGATGCAAACACCCGCTCCATTGTAGGCCTTTCAATATAGTAGCTGAGCCCTTCCATGACAACGATAAGCCTTGTGGCTGCCGGATCACCCAATTGTTTCATGAGAGCGTCTGCAAGGTGGGCCGTATCCGTAATGTCAGATTCGATGCAAGAGATGAACCTGCTGCGATCCGGGACCAGTTCGGCATACCGCTGGTGCTTGTGGCTCATATTATTCCTGTCGATCTCAATGAAGTGGACACGATCGCAAAGCAGCGGTGAGAGTTCGAGAGCGAGCGGCGAGAACCCGGCGCCAAGGTTGACGATGGTTGTTGGTTTTTTATCGGCTTTGACCAGTTCTTCAACCGTATTTTTAATGAAATGCTTCCGGTTGATGATCACTTCCGAGTACCATGGACATATATCGTTATAGCATTCCAACAGTGACTTGCCTGCTGACAGATCAAGTTTCTTCAGATACGGACCCGTCAGGGGCTTTGGCTCGTAATACCTGCTCGCCCAGAGCATGACAAGTGCCGCGGTATCAGATACCGGATAGGGCTTTTCGTTTTCTATCATGATGAAAAAGAATTTCCTGTATCGTGTTTGTAGTATATGTACAAAAAATCACCGGCTCACCCGTCCCATCTGATTACAACAATGCAATGATCGTACTGGTACAGGATAGCAATTAAGGCAAATAAAGAGAAGAGATCCTGTACAATGGCAGGAAATAAGGGACGTACCGGTAACAGCATTCACGTACCCGATCCGCGCTCTTCTTTTGTGAATCAGCCGGTATGCACCCCCCTCACAGAATCCGATGTGGAATCCGCAGCCCGGCTCTATACGGAAGTCTTCCTTGCTGATGAACCGACCTCACACCGTCGCGCACTTGATCCGGCCCTGTTCCTCCCTTATGCACGGTTTTATATCGGCTCTCTGGTCAGAAAAGATCTCAGTTTTCTCTCACGGCATGAAACGACACATGAGCTTGCCGGGTTCATCTTCTGTTTCGATCTGACTGACGACCCGGAGAACGAAGGTGCAGTGATGTCGGAATTTATTGCGCATTTCAAAGAGGCTGTCGCCATGATCCATGAACTTGAGGACCGGCATCTCAACCGGGAAGAGATGAAGGCCGGGTCGGTTCTGCATATCTTTCAGATCGGTGTCCGCCGGCAGTACCGTGAAACGGGGATTGCCCGGGCCATGATCCAGCGGGTGCTTGCCCATGCCCGGGAACGCGGATTCCGGCAGGTCATTGCCGATTGCACCAGCCCGGCTTCGAAAAGGGTATTTGAGCAGTGCGGTTTTTCTGAAATGGGATTTTCTCCCTATGAATCGTTCAACATGGACGGGATCCGCTTTTTTACTGGCCTTAACGGGGGCATTTCCCTGATGGTGAAAAATATCTAATCTGTCCGTTTTATCATAACCACTTTGTTTCCTCTATCAGATGCGAAAAATAGTTTCCTTTTTAAAGAAAAGATATACCGGAGGATGTTGCTTTTCACGGCGTCAGTTTGGTACCGGGCAGTTATTCGCTGGAAAACGATTGTCCCGGAGCCTGTCCGGTATTGGGCGTAGAGATGTGAAGCTGCTCGACCAGCCAGCGATTCCCGGTATTTCTCAGCCCCAGGGTCATCCTAACTTTCATCGTCTGCTTGTCTTTTCCCTCAATCCCAAACGTACAATTGCAGCCGCTCTTTACCCAAGCGATCCTTCCATCACCAACAATGTTCAAATCCGTAAATTCGAGAAAAATCGATGTCGCCTGGATCAGATCACGCTTTAGTAACGGTGCGTATTCTTTACGGTTCCTGAAAATTTCATCCGGCCCGGCACCGTATCCGCTGATATCCGGGGATAATAACGCCAGCAGCGCTTTTAGATCCTTTCTCTGGTATGCCGCACAATACCGGCAAAGGGTTTCTTTAACCTCTGCCTTCTGCCCTTCTGTGAGAGTCATAGTAGTGATACTGGTTGACATTCAGATATCTTTTTTTTGAATCCCTCTGTGTGCCTTTCTAGGATGGTCATGGGTGAGTAAAATTCCCCCCCGCTCACTTAGGCTTGTAGTATCCCCACTTCTCAAGCGCCCCGGCAAGTTCCTTTGACTTTTTTGCCTTCTCATCAAGCGTGATGCCTTCCTGCCACGCATCAATCGCTTGCATGGTTGCCTTAGCACCTGCCCGCGTACCTTTCGGGTGGCCGTGGATGCCGCCACTCACGAGCAGCACCAGCTCACAACCATAGATGTCCAGCACCTCAGGAACAAGGCCAGGGTGCAGGCCTCCCGACGAGACCGGAAATGCACTTTTTATGGAGCCCCAATCCTGGTCGAGTGCCATATGCTCAACACCTTTCGTCTTTCTCTCCCGCAGCACATCGGCAAGCAGCATGGCTTCTTTTTTTGTGCCAACCAATTTTCCTACTGCGGTGCCGGTATGAATCTGGCTGACTCCAATAAGCCGCATCAGCTTTGCAAGGAACAGCATCGTGAGCCCGTGCTTCTTGTTCCGGTCAAACGTTGCATGCATGGCCCGGTGTGCATGGATCGCTAAGCCGAGATCGGAGCAGTAGTCCCGCATGGTCATGACGCTTGCCGTACCTGCGACAACCACATCGATCATCGTAAAGTTCCAGCCATTGTCCGCCAGCAACTGCGCTCGCTTCTTCATGGTCTCGACATCTGCGGTGATGTTGAGGTACGCGGATTTCCGCTCGCCGGTCTCTTTTATGGCCTTGTCCCGAAGTTTTGTCATGAACTTCACGCGGTCTTCAAAGCGGTTGAATGAAGTCGAGGTCAGGTTCTCGTCATCCTTGACAAAATCAAACCCGCCCATCCAGGTCTCGTACGCAATATCGGCGTGCTCCTGCGCAGAGAACCCGATCTTGGGTTTTGGCACAGCACCGGTAAGGGGTCGGTCGTACACCTTCATCATCTTACGGATGCCGTCATTGCCAAAGTGCGGTCCCTTGAAATGTTTGATATATGCAGAAGGGAGCGCGACATCGATCAGCCTGAGATTTTTTAGCGCCTTCATGCCAAAGATGTTGCCCGCAATCCCGCTGAGCAACTGCACGGTATTTCCCTCTTCCCAGAGTGCGAGCGGGTACGCGATCTTTGTATAGTTCCCGTTGATCTCAAAGACGGTTGCCTGCAATTTTTTCATCCGCGGGGGCATTGTAAAGAGCGTTGTCCACGTTCCGGTCGAACTTTCAGAAGCGATCCGCCCGGCTGCTTCTTCGTGGCTGATACCTGCTGCCGGTTCGAAATAAAAGAGGCAGACGAGTTCATCCTTTGCGGGGGTATACCCGATGTTTACAAATTCCTTATACCAGTCAATTGCCATCAGAACACCATTAACAATCAAAGGAGAGGATGATTAATAATCTTGCAGTAGGGGGAGGTTAAAACCTCCACTCCATTATCCTTATCCGCTTCCCGCACCAATCTCCGGAGGTAACGTTATGCTCTACCGCACCGTCCCAAAAACCGGCGACAAACTCTCCATTTTGGGCTTTGGTTACATGCGGCTGCCGAAGAAAGAAGGCGGTGGTATTGATGAAGATCGGGCAATCAGCCAGCTCCGGTATGCGATCGATCACGGTATCAACTATGTTGATACTGCGCCAATCTATCATTTCGGCAAGAGCGAACTGATCCTAGGGCGGGCTTTGGCTGATGGCTATCGGGAAAAAGTACGGCTTGCCACTAAACTCCCGCCATGGTCCGTCTTTTCCCGTGCGGACATGGATCGGATTCTTGCTGAGCAACTTCAGAAGCTAGGCACCGATCATATCGATTACTACCTGCTCCACAGTCTCGGCAAAGAGTCCTGGGATAAACTCCTGCGTCTCGGGGCGCTGGAGTTTCTTAACAAGGCAAAGAAAGATGGCAGAATAATAAACGCCGGTTTCTCGTTCCACAGCAACACTGACACGTTCAAGGAGATCATCGATGCGTACAACTGGGATTTCTGCCAGATCCAGTTTAATTATCTCGATGAACATAACCAGGCCGGAATTGTGGGGCTTGAATACGCGGCATCGAAACAGATTGCAGTCATGGTGATGGAACCCCTGCGCGGTGGGAACCTTGCCGGTCATGTGCCGGATGATGTGCAGAAATGCTTTGACGCTGCGCCAGTGAAAAGGAGTGCCGCGGAGTGGGGACTGCGCTGGGTGTGGAACCATCCAGGGGTCACTGTCGTCCTCTCAGGTATGAATGAGGAGGCGCATATCGAAGAGAATCTCCGGGTGGCAGAGACCGCGTTACCAGATTCCCTTACAGAAGCGGACTTAACCGTGCTCGAACAGGCCCGCCAGACTTACCGACGCTTGATGAAAGTGGACTGTACCGGCTGCCGCTACTGCATGCCCTGTCCTGCAGGCGTCAACATCCCGGAGTGCTTTGCTTTCTACAACAACACCGCATTCTTTCCTCACAACCGGGAGAACCGGATGCTTTACATCATCCGTCTTGGGGGGATTATCGGGGATGTTCCTTCGTATGCCGGGCTATGTAAGCATTGCGGGAAATGTGAACGGATCTGCCCCCAGCACATCCCCATCCAGCAGCGTCTAAAAGAAGTCTCGGAATCTATGGAGGGCAGTGGGATGGGTGCCCGGCGGTTTGTGATGAAGGGCGTGATGGGGGGTGCACTGCGGATCCAGAATATTATTGGAAAGATCAAACGGATGGTTTCGGGTCGGAAGTAGATGCAGTGATGAGAATGCCAGAAGTTTTTTTTTCACACTCCGCTAAAAAGAGATCGCGGTTTGTCCGGGTCCCTGACACATACCTTTTTCCAGTTTCTTTTTGAGACAAAGTAGTATAAAGGTGCAACAACTGCATGGAATCCGCAACAGCAGCGCCCGGACTTTCCGGGGAGTACGCAGAGGAGTCCGGTATGATACGGGACACAAGCCAGCGTATCCGCATTGCCCGGACACGCGGGGAACTCGGCACCATTCTTGTCCATGAAGTGCAGCAGTACTCCCTCTTCGATCTCCAGATCATCGGGGGGCGCCTCTACAATGAGATAGAAAAACTTCCATCCCCTTACCGCGAGGCGATCCGCCCGTACTTCAATATGCAGCTCTTCGGAAAGCATCATGAACTCCTTGCACTGCACAGGAGCGGAGCGTTATTAGCGATGAACACTCCTCTTACCGATCCGGAAACCTTTCAGAAATTTTGCGATATGCTGCCGGAAGGTTGTTTTGCCTGGAATGATGCAAGTGAGCGCAACCCGTACTTCCGTAACCCGAAGAACCGACTCTTCTATTACCTGATTGCAGCGTTTACCATGTTCGTGCTCGATGAGCCGGGCCACCCGGTGGGCATGCCTTTTCCCGGGGGGTTCAAAGTCGAGCAGCGGGGCAGTGAATATTATTGCCTAATAAGGGATAAGGAAAAGGAAGTGTACTCTTCAATCTGTAACTACTGCCCGGCAAAACAGACGGAAGAGTCTTAAAGGATTTGCGGCCCGTCACTTCAAAAAACAATGATGGCCTGATTTTTTTTAAAAGGTCATGATTTAATACAATCATCGGGAAATTCCTATTGAGCCAATCCCATGAAAGATGACCGTGCAGTCAGCGAGATGATATCTGTTGTTCTGATTATTTTTCTCGTTATTGCTATGGCAGCTCTGGTATTTCTCCTCTCCCAAGGTATGTTGTCAAACCTCACCAAACCTACGTTTATCGCCCCGAAGATCAGCGCTCAGACCCTCAGCGGAAAGAACGCAATTGACATATTTAACCAGGGCGGCGATACCATCTACCTCAACGTACCCCATCTCCAGTATAATGAGATGGGGGTGTATATCGACACTCCCGAAGGAAGCTTCCTCGCAAAGCCACTTCCGGGAGTGGACCAGTTCAGCCCGGGGACAAATCTCTATATTTTCAAAGGACCTGACGCTTACCATATAACGGACAATCCGTCCGATCTCGCATCGCCATCAGCCCAGTCGGTTCCTGCCGGAAAAGTTGGTGTCCGGCTCGTGGATGGGAACTCACAGACCCTTATTGGGAAGTGGGAGAGTAATGCAGGAATATCTCCCTCTCCAACCCCCGTTCCGACAACCGTTCCGACAACTGTTCCGACAACTGTTCCGACAACTGTTCCGACAACTGTTCCGACAACTGTTCCGACAACTGTTCCGACAACTGTTCCGACAACTGTTCCGACAACCGTTCCGACAACCGTTCCGACAACCGTTCCAACAAAAGTCGTTACCACAGTGCCTCATACTACGGTCTCGCCGACCCCAGTCCCGACCACGGTGAAACCCACACCCACCCAGTCCCCCGGCTTTGGTGCACTCCTTGCCCTTGCGGGTCTTGGTGTTGTTGTGTTCTTCAGTGTGCGCCGTTATGCGGATGAAGGATCCTGATACTTTGGTGACTGGGATATCCCCAACAACAACCCCCAATAACCGGTGTACTGGTATGCAAAAGCCGGGATTTTTACCGTAACGCTGCAATCCCCAAAGGTCAGGAAAATAACATAATATTCATATTTTACCCGGTCTATCACTATTTATGACGTATTCATCGATCCTGACCCCTCTTGGTATTGTCATTGAACTGCTCATATTTTTCATGGGAATCTATGCGGGATATTTCCGGAAAAAAACATTTGGCTATTTTTTTGCTTTTACGTTCCTGGTATATGCCGCCTTTGACTATATGGGAGCAATGGGAGTTTCTGCCGATATCCTGTCGATATTAAATATCATAGCGATCCTCGCAGCATTCGCAGGGATGTATCTGGTAATTAAGGAAAAAATTACGTAACGTGCAGACCCCCCGCGTATCTATGGATCCTTATGGGCGGCTGGTCCTGCACCTCGGATCATTCCGGCACAGGAACTGATGAATTGTTCTGTCCTTTCAGCCCGAACGTTGAGGCTTTGAGGGGATAAAAAAATAATTTTTAATCGTTTGAGATCCTGTGCTCGTTAAGTCCCCCATCATAATATACTTTGATGGTGATTTCATCGCCTTTTAAAAATCCCCTCATCCGATCGTCATACACTTTCTGTACATGGCGGAGGTGGTGGCGGGCAAAGTAGTGCTGCATGTATTCGAGGAACTGGATCTCCTGTGTGAGAAACGCATTCTCATATTCCTTTGCCTCTCGGGCGAGATTCTGGCTCTCCTCAGAGGAAATAGTGGCGTCATATTCCCCATGCTGGTCAAGCCCGGAGAACTGTCGCCAGTCCACAGTACCTTGTTCATCGGGCTCGCGGTGGAGCATGTACGGGTACACGCGGCAGATGGCAAACCGGTTATCATAGATGCGACACTTGCCATCTTTTAAAAACCAGCAGGACCCGGTTGCATCCTCCTGCGTCCGCAGGGCATACCCCGAGACATAAAATATCCCGTTCTGGTCGCAGAACTCCGGTGACGGGGCCGGTTCGAGTGCATCAGGTTCAATGGCTTTTACTGCCGTCACATCCCGGTCTAGCAGGAACACATGCCCGTTGAACTCTCTTGTGCAGCACTTTGCGCAGGAAGTACAGTGGAATTTGATCTCCCGGATTATGCCAGCGAAACGTTCTATGGGATACTCAAAGAGACTGTTGCGCTCCTGAGTCAGCGCAGCAATGCGAAAAGGAATGGGGGTTAGCGAAATGGGGATCACCACATTGTTTTTTTTAAAGACACTGTGATGGCTCTGTTTATTGCTCTTTTTAAAAAAGTTTTTCACTTCATCAGTTTCCATCTCATGAAACAGCATTTTTTTATCCACGGTGTTTGTACCATTCATGGAACCCATGCGTGAACTCCAGCGCTTCAGGAAAACGGATGATGGTACTTAATCGTGTCTTGCTTACACTGCACCGTGAGGATTTCTCGCCTTCTTAAATTCCGGTAAGATCCGGTTTATTCTGACTGTTTCGTAAACCGTGTGAGTACAACTCCGGGCAGAGAAGTCCTTTTTTACTTGCACTTCACATCCTATCATAAGGAGGGGAGTATGCAAACTATCTTAAAAGTGATATTCTTTTTTGTCGGATTGTTTGTGATAGCAAACGGTGTCTGGATCGTATACATGGCGCCATATGGCGATGAGCCCATTGGGCTGGCAATTATTGCGGTGGGTATTTTTATCCCGATCTTCACTCTTTTTGTAGCAAAGATGAGTGAACGCCGTTACGATTAATTAAAAGCGCAGGAATACTTTGCCGGCGAGGACCGGTACACAATTTTTAAAAAAAATTAATTGTACGTCCGGAACGGCACGTACGCATCGAAGATCTTTACTTTATCCCCTTGGGGTGTGTATACCCAGACCTCTGTACGGTCAACGTATCCTTCCTTGGTAGTGCCGCGAAGTGATACGGATTTTCCTTTATAGAATGGTTTTGTGATGGAACCGGTCTCGACTACGCCGTCAGAACGGGTAACTTTGACATCAATTTGCAGGATCGCATTGAGCCCTTTTCCACCCATGTAAGTCACCGTGATCTGCGGATCGATTGACTCACCATTGCTCGCTACCTGAATCTCGGTACTCCAGGCATCCGGCAGGGTCTGGACGGGGCCGGGTGTTAACGATGCGCTGGTAGTGGTTACCGGAGCGGGCGTGGCAGTTGCAATGGTTTCAACAGCGGTAGGCGCCGGTGTTGCAGGTGGTGCTGCCGGTTGTGTGCAGCCGGCTGCCAATAGCAGGAGGACAAGTACGAAAAAGAGGGAAAAAACCCATCTGGTGTTCATATACACACTTATCTTTGAGAAATATTTGATTGTTATGGGAAAAAGAGGTGGTTTTAATATGCCCGCTTACCGGCTGCAGGTTCAATACCGGTTGGCTGGTTTCTGATGGTGCGCTCTTTCATAATGGAATAGACTTCATTGGCGTTTTCCTTTGGAATCTCGACAAAGGAGTAGGAGTCAAGGATCCTTATTGCGCCGATCGCTTTTCCGGGAATGCCGGTTTCACCGGCTATTGCACCGACAATATCTTTTGGAGCAACCTTGTGCTGCCTGCCGACTGCTAAAAAGAACCTGACCATGCCGGCTTCAGCACCGGTGTCTGCAAAGTCCACCTCTTCGCGTTTCTCTGCCGGGGCTTCAAGGCGCTCTTCCATCTGCATCTTCAAGAGTGCAGCAGCGATTTCAACGGTGTTGAGATCTCCTTCTGTCTCCTTTTCGATGAGACGGGTAAAGGTTTCGAGACCTCCAGCCTGAATCGTTTCACGCACTGCTTCAAGCACAGCCTTTGTCCTTGTCTCTGCCACATCGCTCTGCGAGGGAACGGGCATGCGGGGAATCTGGACCTTTGCATAGTGCTGGATCTCGCGGAGTTTGTTGAAGTCTTTAGGAGAGACAAAGGTGATCGCCTTTCCGCTCTTACCTGCGCGCCCTGTCCTGCCGATACGGTGGACATAGTACTCCACATCCTGCGGGATGTCAAAGTTGATCACCATGTCAACATCTTCGACATCAATGCCGCGCGCGGCAACATCAGTTGCGATCAGGATCTCAATTGAACCTTTCCGAAATCCTCCCATCACGCGGTCGCGCTGGGACTGTTTCATGTCGCCGTGCAGTTCCTCTGCACGGTAACCACGGGCCTTGATCTTGCCTGCGAGTTCTTCTGCCCTGCGCTTGGTGTTGCAGAAGATGATTGACAGGTGGGGATCGGCGATATCGATCAGCCGGCAGAGGATATCGATCTTTTCGCGATCCTTAACTTCGATATAGCTCTGTTCGATCTTTGGAACCGTCAGTTCAGCGTACTGGACCTTGACAAACTCTGGTTTGTTCATGAACCGCTTTGAGATATCAATGATCGGCTGGGGAATGGTTGCAGAGAAGAGCAGGGTCTGGCGCTCCTGCGGGACTTTCTTTAAGATCAGTTCGATGTCGTCTCTGAATCCCATGTCGAGCATCTGGTCGGCTTCATCGAGCACAACCGTCCGGACATCATGGAGTCCAAGCGTCCTGCGATCGAGGTGGTCCATCACGCGCCCGGGAGTACCGATCACGATGTGGACACCGGAATGAAGTGCCCGCAGCTGCCGGTCGATTGGCTGACCGCCATAGACCGGGA
>Ga0194039_1002160_pt1 | contig 10111 bp, 6 predicted proteins | sample JunL228m_MetaG_FD_148679 | JGI IMG/M metagenome (GOLD analysis project Ga0194039, IMG submission 148679) | Anoxic zone freshwater microbial communities from boreal shield lake in IISD Experimental Lakes Area, Ontario, Canada - Jun2016-L227-8m | ecosystem: Environmental > Aquatic > Freshwater >...
CCGGGCCTGCGCCGCTTCTGGGAGGACGCAGGCAAAGTCCTTTCGCTCGTCGGTCGCCCCTGGCTCCACGCTCAAGCAAACGCTTCTGCCAAAATTTAGATGTCGGCTTATCTTAAAGAGATGGTATGATATATCATCTATTCTTTGTTTTCAATGAAAACCAAAGAATTTCTCGGCATGGCGTTTCCAACGTCCGGGAGGATCCCACAAAAGAAGACGGGATCCGGAGATCCCACCTTTCGAGTGAGTTGATGTGCGGCCGACTTACAGCTTCGCGAGGATTGCGTTGAACGTGGGGCTCGGGCGCATGGCGGCCGAGGCCTTGGCGTCGTCGGGGTGGTAGTATCCGCCGATGTCCACCGGTTGGCCCTGGACGGCGAGGAGTTCGGCCGCGATCTTCTGCTCGTTTGAGGAAAGCTGCTCGGCAATCGGCGCGAAGAGGGCATTGAGCCCGGCATCCTTGTCCTGTGCGGCGAGGGCCTGTGCCCAGTAGAGCGCGAGGTAAAAGTGGCTGCCGCGGTTGTCGAGGCTGCCGACTTTCCGGGTCGGCGACTTGTCGGTCTCAAGAAATTTTCCGGTCGCCGCGTCGAGGGTATCGGCAAGGATTTTCGCCTTCGGGAGGGCTCCGCCGAGGTGGTCGAGCGAGACGGCAAGGGCAAGGAACTCGCCGAGGCTGTCCCAGCGCAAGTAGTTTTCCTTCACGAACTGCTGGACGTGTTTCGGCGCTGAGCCGCCGGCACCGGTCTCGAAAAGCCCGCCGCCGGCCATGAGCGGGACGATCGAGAGCATCTTCGCGCTGGTGCCGAGCTCGAGGATCGGGAAGAGGTCGGTGAGATAATCGCGCAGGACGTTCCCGGTGACCGAGATCGTGTCCTTTCCTTCCTTCATCCGCTCGAGGCTGAGCTGGCAGGCTGCGGCGGGCGGAAGGATCCGGATGTCGAGGCCCGACGTGTCGTGATCGGCCAGATATGTTTTCACCTTGGCGATGACCTGCGCGTCGTGGGCGCGGGTTTCATCGAGCCAGAAGACGGCGGGCGTGTTGGTGGCGCGGGCGCGGGCGACGGCGAGCTTCACCCAGTCGCGGATCGGGGCGTCCTTCGCCTGGCACGCGCGCCAGATGTCGCCCGCCTCGACCGCGTGCTCGAGGAGGATTTTTCCCGAGTCGTCCACCACGCGAACCGTGCCACTACGGGGGATCTCGAACGTCTTGTCGTGCGAGCCGTATTCCTCGGCGGCCTGGGCCATGAGGCCGACGTTCGGCACCGAGCCGATCGTGCGGGGGTCGAGCGCGCCGTGCTTTTTGCAGAACGCGATGGCGGTTTGATAAACGCCGGCGTAGCTGCGGTCGGGGATGACCGCAAGCGTGTCCTGCGGCTTGCCCGCGGCGTTCCACATCTGGCCCGAGGTGCGGATCATCGCCGGCATCGAGGCGTCCACGATGACGTCGCTCGGGACGTGAAGGTTGGTGATGCCCTTGTCGGAATTCACCATCGCGAGGGCCGGGCCATCCGCGCAGGCGGAACGAATGTCCGCCTCGATCGCCTCCCGCTTGGCGGCGGGAAGGCTCCGGATTTTTTCCACGAGGTCGCCGAGGCCGTTGTTGAAGTCCACCCCAAGCTCCTCGATGACCGCCGCGTGCCTGGCGATGAGATCCTTGAAAAAAACCTTCACGGCATGGCCGAAAATGATCGGGTCGGAGACCTTCATCATCGTCGCCTTCAGATGCAGGGAGAACAGCACGCCGTCCTGCTTCGCCTGCACGATCTGCTCGCCAAGGAATGTGACCAGCGCGGATTTGCTCATCACTGTGGCGTCAAAAATCTCCCCGGCCTGGAGCGGGGTCTTTGCCTTGAGAACTTTGATGGAACCATCGGCGGACACGAATTCAATCCGGACGCCGGTCGCCTGCGGGACGGTCACGGATTTTTCGTTCGCAAAAAAATCGCCCCTCCCCATCGTGGCGACGCGGGTCTGGGAATCGGGCGACCATTTTCCCATCGAGTGCGGGTGCTTCCGGGCGTATTCCTTGACCGCCTTCGGCGCGCGGCGGTCGGAGTTTCCCTCACGGAGCACCGGGTTCACCGCGCTGCCTTTGATCCGGTCGTAGCGGGCGCGGATCTCCTTCTCGCCATCGGTCACGGGCGACTCGGGGTAGTCGGGGATCTGGTATCCCTGCCCTTGAAGCTCGGCGATGGCGGCCTTCAACTGCGGGATCGAGGCGCTGATATTCGGGAGCTTGATGATGTTCGCGTCCGGCTGAAGGGTCAGCGCGCCGAGCTCGGCAAGCGCGTCGCCGATCTTCTGGCATTCGGAAAGTGACTCGGGAAAGCTCGCAATAATCCGCCCGGCCAGCGAGATGTCGCGGGCCTCGACCGAAACCCCCGCGTGCTTCGTGAACGCCGCGATGATCGGCAGCAGCGAGTAGGTCGCGAGCGCCGGCGCCTCGTCAGTCTTCGTGTAAATAATCGTCGGATTCTTGGGCATGGGCGTGGAATTTGTTCCCAGCGATGTAAGCGATTCGTTCGGCCGGGTCAAAAGGAGATTTTGACTCCGGCGGGCGGATGGGAGAAAATATTCGGCGATGGATTTTTTCGACAAGCAGGAGCGGGCGGAGTCGCGGACGAAGTGGCTGATCGCGTATTTTCTGTTGGCGGTGGCGGGGATCATCCTGACGCTGCAAGTCGTGCTGGCTCTTGTCCTGGAACTTTCGCTGACGGATCCGGATTTATTTCTGGTCGTTTCGGCGGGGGTCGTGGTGCTGGTCGCGGTCGGGAGCTTGGCCAAGATGGCCGAGCTGTCGAAGGGCGGACGGGCGGTGGCGGCGATGCTGGGCGGGGCGCCGGTGGACATGAACAGCGCGGATCCGGCCGAGCAGCGGCTGGTCAACGTGGTCGAGGAGATGTCGATCGCGTCCGGGGTTCCGGTGCCGGAGATCTATGTGCTGGAGGATGCGACGATCAACGCGTTTGCGGCCGGGCACGGCCCGGGCGACACGGCGATCGGGGTCACGCGCGGGTGCATCGAGCGGCTGGATCGCGACGAGCTCCAGGGCGTGATCGCGCACGAGTTCAGCCACATCCTGCACGGGGACATGCGGCTGAACATCCGGCTCATCGGCGTGCTGAACGGGATCCTTCTGCTCACGTTGATCGGAGGGTTTCTGCTGCGGATGGGAATCTATTCGCCGAGATCGGAATCCTCCGACAGCAAGAGCAAAGGCGCGGGATTTTTTGTGTTCGTCGCCACCGGGCTGGCGCTCTATCTGGTCGGCTGGATCGGGGTTTTTTTCGGGAAGCTGATCAAGGCGGCGGTGAGCCGGCAGAGGGAGTTCCTGGCCGACGCGTCGTCGGTGCAATACACCCGGAATCCCGAAGGCCTCGCCGGCGCGCTGGCGAAGATCTCGAAGTTTTCCTCGAGGCTGGAAAGCCCGCGGGCGGAGGAGGCAAGCCACATGTTTTTCGGCAACGGGATCGGGGATTCGTGGCTCGCGCTCCTGGCAACACATCCTTCGATCGAGGAGCGGATCGAGCAAATCTCTCCGGGGTTCGACATCGCGGCCGCGAAGGCGAAGGCCCCCGTGGTGCCGCCGAAACAGCCGTCGGGAACCCGCGTGGGCGGTCGCCTCGCGGAGTCCCTGCTGCCTGGACAGCCTCACGTCGCCGAGGCGGTAGCCCTGCTCGCCGGGCTCCCCGCATTTTCCAAATCGGCCTGCCGCGAACTGCACGGCGCCTGCGCGCTGGTCTATGCGCTGCTGCTTTCCGATGAGCCCGCGATGCGGGAGCACCAGCTCGCGCTCGTGCAGGCGGACGATGCGATGCGCGCCGAAGCCCTTCAGCATTTCGCGCGGCGCGCGGATCTCAACTCCGCCCAGCGCATCGGGCTCGTGGATATCGCGATCCCCACGCTCCGCCACCTCTCCAAGGAACAGTATGCCGTCTTCCGGGAGAACGTCAAAAAACTGGTCGAGGCGGACGGCGAGATCCAGCTCTTCGAATACACGCTGCAAAAAATCTTAGTCCGCCACCTGGATCTTTATTTTTCCAATGCGACCGGCACCGCGGTGCAATTCAAGAGCCTGCTTCCGCTGCTGCCGGAGACCGGCGTGCTGCTCTCGGCGCTGGCCACCATGGATCCGGGAACCGCCGCGCAGCGGGACGCCGCGTTCCGCTCGGGCGTGTCCGAACTGCTCGTCAAACCGTCGGCCTTTCCGCTCGAACGCACGGACACGATCGACCTCCAGGCCTTCGACCTCGCGCTCGACAAAATCGCGCTGGCGGCCCCGGACGTGAAGCGCACGGTGCTCACTGCCTGCGGCGCGGTCGTGATGCACGACGGCGAGGTCAACGACGGCCAGGTCGAGTTCCTCCGCGCGATCTCGGACACCCTCGACTGCCCCGTGCCGCCGTTCGTCAAAATCGCGTAGAGGGCCGCGCACCCTCGCCGAAAGCCGCTTCGGGATCAGTGCGATTTTCCCCCCCATGTCAGGATGTTTTCACTGAAGGCCTCGGCGGTCGCTTCGGCGACACCGGCGGCGGAATTGCCCTGGCCCCCTGCTGGAACTGGGTGAACGAGACCACCGGCCTCCCGATCCCTGAGCCGACAGTGCCAGTGTTCCCGCTCGTCGCAGCCGGTTTCTTTTTCCTGCGCCGACGATTTTTCCGGAGCGATGGAGGAACGCAGAAAGCGTGATTGCCCGGTTGCTTTTCGCCTCTTTTTCATCATCAAAATTTCCAAAAAAGCCAACAAAAAATCTTGACGCGAAAACTTGACGCCGCGTAGCGTTTGCATACATGTTTCGGCATGAAAACATCGGCGGTCCACAGCAGATTTTCAGCCGGAAATCAACGAGCAGGCAGAAAGCCTTCTCCATCGGCTGGGATTGAGCCCTGCGATCCGCATTTTTTTATACGCAGATTTCCTCCAGTGAAAGTCTTCCCCCATTTCCCGGCATGCCCCCGTCTGCGCGCGATTTCCGCAGCCGCATTTGTGTTTTTTGCCGCAGTGATATCCTGCGAAGCTGCGGATGGTCTCTTCGCCATATTCCAGACCACCCGCGGATCGTTCACCGCACAACTCGACTACGACAAGGCTCCGGCCACGGTGGCCAATTTTGTCGGTCTGGTCGAGGGCACGCGCGGGTGGGTGGATACGACGACCGGCGCTCTCCGCAGGCAGCCGTTCTACAGCGGGATCACTTTTCATCGGGTGGTTCCCGGCTTCATGATCCAAGCGGGGTCTCCGAACGGCCTGGGCACCGATGGGCCCGGCTATTCGTTTGGAGATGAGTTCCATCCCGGGCTCCGTCACGACGCGGCGGGCATTCTCTCGATGGCCAACTCGGGCGCCAATACCAACGGAAGCCAGTTTTTTATCACGCTCGCGCCCACGCCCGAGCTCGACAACAAGCACTCCGTCTTTGGACGGATTGTGGCGGGGATGGATTTCGTCAATGCCATCGGGGCCGTGCCGGCGCCGGTTCAATCCCCGGATGTGCTCACGACCATACAAAGCATCACCATCAGCCGTGTCGGAGCCGCTGCCCAAGCCTTTGATGCCGCCAGCCAAACGGGGTTGCCGGAATTGGCCGACGCGAAACCTGGCCTGATCAAGGATGCCGGAAATTATTTTCTGCGATTCGGGCGTTCGCCATTTTCGCAGTATTTCATCTCTCTCTCCGACAACCTGTCCGCATGGACCTTGAACATAACGCCGGTGGATATCGCGAGCGCACCGGCTGCGGATATCGACGCGACGGCAGCCATCTCGGGCAAGAGCAGGCAATTTTTCCGGGTCGTCAAGGCTGCCTATCCGCAGCAGCCCACGACATTTGTCAACAAGACGTTGGCATTGCAGTTGATCAGCGGCAACCAAGGCAACCAAACTCTCGACCTCGCGATCACTGGGGAGCCAAGAGGGGAATTCAACTCCGCTCTCCCGCTGGGGACAGTGGTGCTCGATGGCAGCCCTGCGGGCAATATCGTCTTGTATGTCACTGGGGCAAACCTGAACAATCATGTGCTCATCGCAGGGCTTGAGCAGTTGAATCTCATCCTGACAATCTCACTGAAGTTCCGAACTCCGACCACGGGTTGGTTCACCGCTCAGGATTACTACGCAGCCGACACATCGCTGTGGCCGTTTTTCGGCAATTTTGAGATGCGAGACACGCCCTGACATTTCGGGCGTCTCAACCGGAGAGGAGCGGCTCCCCTCGGCCGCTTTGCCGAGCAGACCGGCCGGCCTCTCTTCCGACATCCTGATCTCGTTCGGTCAGTCTGAAGTTTGATGCTCTGCGTGGACTCGCCTTGATATTCCTGCCATAAACTCGGCCTTCATGATTAAGGTGGCGCAACCGAAACCAAAGAAGATGTCGGCACTTGCACGCGGCCGTGCCTTCGTGAATCGCATTTACGGCATCGATCCGTCACGGAAAACGGGGGATTCCAGGATTCCCGGGAAACGCCAAACGAACATTCAAGAGAAAGGCTTGCTGCAGTTGGCTCCTCTCCCCGAAACAGATCTTTTGCAGACGGAGGAACTCCACCGGAATGCGAAGACCATCGGCTTTTCGCGTGCGCCGGATGGGAAGATGGACACCACAGATCCGAAACCCCGCCGCTTGGCGGCCATGAGAGGACTGATCCCCTGGCTGGTTTTGGGTGCCGCGTTGGCCATTGTTGCGGCGGGAACAACACTCTGGGCTCTGAAACTAACCGTTGACGTCTCCGACTTGAAAAAAAATCTTGCCGCGGCGGCGGCGGAAAATTCGGAGTTGAAGAAAAACTACCAGAACGTATTTTTTTCCGCGCGCGAGGTGGCTGCGGCCGACCAAGTCCGCGGCCGGATCATCCTCCGCGATGCCACACAAAAACGCGTCCCCCTGCCGGGGATCCAGGTGAGGCTTTATCCCCGCGCGGAAATCGAAGCCCACCTTTCCGCCCGCTACGCCAGCATCGCAGAAGTCGACGGAAACGACCCGGCCCTGCTTTCCCTCCACTTCCTGAAAAATATCCCTTCCCCCATCGAGGTCGCCTCCACCAACTCCGACGGGCGCTTCGAGTTCAAGATCCCGGCCCCGGGCGAGTATGTCATCCAGACGAGCATCCGCTCGGCGAAGACCGGCGCGATGCGGCTCTGGTTCGTCGCGTTTGACTCCCGCGACCCCATGAATACCGCCGTGGATATCACCGAGTCCAATGCCGTCCAGCAGTTCAATCCCCTCCTCATGCTCGTGGATGGCCGCTGAGTCAGCCCCCTTTTTCCTTCGTGCAAATCCGAAAAAAAAGGAGTCTTTTCCGAGATATGATAATATAACTATTTTATTGACAATGTTTTACAGATTAATCGCCCCCCTCAAAAAAAATTGGAAAAGCAGGAAAACCTCTTGACCTTCCCGGCCAGCGTGTCAGATTTACAGCAAATCGCAAAATCCACAGACCAAAAACCATGAAAACGCTCGTCCCTCTCTGCATCGTTTCGTTGGCTCTTCTCGCGCAGTCCGCCCTCGGACAAAATGCCACCACCACGCCGGTCGGGGTGATTACTGTGGATCTCCCGAAAGGTTCGGATACGATTATTGCTACGCCCTTGGCAAAGGCGGAATCCTTCCGGGGCGCGGTAACCAGCCGCACGGGGTTCGCAATCACGGTCAGCCCCTCTCCGGCTTGGGGCTCGTTCACCACCACCCCACATTACATCCAGGCCGTTGATGGCGCCCAAGCGGGTGTCTTTTTTGATGTCGCCAGCAATACCGCAGACACGATCACTCTCGTGGACAACGGCCTCGCCCCCACCGGACTCGATGCAGGCACAAATTTCAAAGTCGTCGAGTATTGGACCCTCGGAACTCTCTTCCCGGCTTCCAGCGCCAATGTCTCGTTCACTCCAAGCCTCTCCACTCTGGTAAGGAGAACTCTAATCAACTTTCCCAACGTGGTGGGAACAGGAATCAACCGTTCTTCGAGTGCGACTTACTTTTTTTATGGAAGCTATTGGAGGAATGTGTCTACGGCTGGTGTGGATGCCAACAACACTCCCATTTTGCCGGACTCTTACATTACTGTCCGCAACCCGACCACCGCTGCCGACGGGTTGAAATTGACTGTGACAGGCTCTGTCAATTTGGATCCGATCAGCATTCCCCTCGATTCGATTGCTGGAGCGCCGAATGACAATTTTGTTTCCATGTCCCGGCCGGTTGATGTGACGCTCAATGACTTGGGTCTGATCAGTAGCGGAGCATTCACGGCCAGCCCAAGCACTCTTATTCGAAAGGATCAGCTTCTTGTTTTCAATAATGCCACTATCGGGATTAACAAGTCAGCAAGCGCGACATATTTTTATACTGGCGGCACTTGGAGGAGCACCGCAAATGCCGGGGTGGATGCCGGCACGACGACCATTCCCGCCGGATCTGGAATTATCATTCGGAAAGCAACCGCTGCCTCCCCTGCCAGCGCGTTCTGGAAAAATGAAATAGTACTCGCCCCATAAATTCTGAAATATAAAAACAAACCCATGAAAAAATTAGCGCTCTCACTATTTCTTTCGTTTGCAATCGCAAGCGTCACGCATGCTTCGGCGACCATTAACTTTGCATTGGGGACGATGTATTCTTCAACGAATAACTCGACGACTGTTCCCGTTGGAGGCTTGGTTAACATCCTGTCTTTGGACAGTGGTTCTTGGTCTGGCGAGAGCGCGCTTTTTACGGCGCTCATCAGCAATTTTACGCCACCAGGCGCAACCTTAGTCGCGCAGTTCCCCAATGACAATGTCAGTGGCACAACCCCGGGGGTTGTCAGTAGTTCTTTTGTGTTCAGCTACTCGGGAAATTTCACCGCTGGAGACGAGCTTTTGGCAGTTGTGTATCCCACGCTGACCATGTCCTCTCTGAACCCTGGCAACAATACGGTGGGGTTTTATTTCCGCACGGCTGCGATTATCGACGGATCGGATATCGCATGGGTTGCCCCTGCAGATGGTGGAACTTACACGCTCATGGCACTCACAACCGACGTTGGGGGTTCTCTTCCTGCTGACCAATTTACATCCGGCGCATTGGCGACCGGCGGGCAGGGATTCACGACCATCCCCGAACCCTCGACATGGGCGCTTCTGGCGGGGAGCCTGACGATCGTGATGGTTCTGCGCCACCGCCGGCAGAGTTGAGAACAGTTTTTCCCGATAAGAGCAATGAGGACGCCGGGCGATCGGCGTACTTTTTGCAACCATGACGATCCCCCGGACTGCGTGGCTGATCGGATACTTTTGCAGAAGCGGCATCTTGCCGCTTGCCGGAACGCCCCAAGCGGCAAGATGCCGCTTCTACGGTCAGACATCCTGATGTGTCACCCAGAGAAAATGAGGAAGCGAGGAAAACGGATGACCCCAACCCGCGATGGTAGGGATGCCTCGCCGAGGCGTCCGTCGAGAGAAGTCGGACGGCTCGGCGAGCCATCCCTACCAATGATCGGCTCACCAGCTTTCCCCTCACGTCAGGATGTCTGACGGTTTGAGATCGTCATGATTGGGGCAATGTAGGGCCGACGTCCCGTCGGCCTTCGTTGGGCTGCCATCGCGCGAGGGAGACTGGCAGAGGCCGGCGGGACGACGGCCCTACGCGCACATCGTGCGATCAGCGCTTTTTTGGTCATCGAATTTCCACGGGATCAAGGAGTCCTGAGGCAAAAGATTTCCGGCGTTTTTTTTGATTGTCCGGCGGGGTTCCGGACACCGCACGCGGTGGGGGCGCATGCTCCCCGAAAAATTTGCTTGAGGAGAGAACGTGGGCGGGAGAATTTGGGGTGTGTCCATCTATTTTGTCACCTCGGTCGTCGCGTATTTGATCGGCTCGTTTCCGAGCGGATATATTGCCGGGCGGGCGCGCGGGGTGGATTTGCGGATGGCAGGGAGCGGGAACATCGGAGCGACGAACGCGATGCGGGTGCTGGGGAAAAAGTGGGGCTACGCGGTTTTTTCCGCCGATATTCTGAAGGGGGTGCTGGCGGTGCGTGTGGGCTTCGCCCTCGCGGCCGTGCCGCAATGGCGGGGCGCCGACCCGGTGCATGTGGCGGTGCTGGCGGCGCTCTTCGTGATCATCGGCCACAGT
>Ga0194039_1002162_pt1 | contig 10105 bp, 2 predicted proteins | sample JunL228m_MetaG_FD_148679 | JGI IMG/M metagenome (GOLD analysis project Ga0194039, IMG submission 148679) | Anoxic zone freshwater microbial communities from boreal shield lake in IISD Experimental Lakes Area, Ontario, Canada - Jun2016-L227-8m | ecosystem: Environmental > Aquatic > Freshwater >...
CTCTCAAACAATTACCGTATCAGCGGGGCAAGCAGTTTCAGTGAGCATTGATCTTACGCGATCCCCCTCTACGGGATCGATTTCGATTCAATCCAATCCTACGGGAGCAAAAATCTATCTTGACAGTGTTGACACCGGATTTGTCACACCGAAGACAATTGTAAATGTATCTGCTGGAAATCATACTATCCGGTGTAGCCTGGCGGGTTATTCTGATAACTCTCAAACAATCACCGTATCAGCGGGGCAAACAGTTTCGGTGAGCATTGATCTTGCAAGGATACCCGTTACGGGATCGATTTCGATTCAATCCAATCCTTCAGGAGCACGGATTTATGTGGATAACACTGATACGGGATTCCTCACACCAAGGACAATTGTAAATGTATCTGCTGGAAGTCATAGTATCCGGTGTAGCTTGAATGGTTATTCTGATAACTCTCAAACAATTACCGTATCAGCGGGGCAAGCAGTTTCAGTGAGCATTGATCTTACGCGATCCCCCTCTACGGGATCGATTTCGATTCAATCCAATCCTACGGGAGCAAAAATCTACATTGATAGTGTTGACACCGGATTCCTCACACCAAGGACAATTGTAAATGTATCTGCTGGAAGCCATACTATCAGGTGTAGCCTGGCAGGTTATTCTGATAACACTCTAATAGTCTCCGTTTCATCCGGGCAACGATCGGATGTGATGATTACACTCCAAAAATCGGGAACTTTTACTCCAAAAGCGAATTTCTCTGCATCGGTTACTCTGGGACCTTATCCATTAATCGTCCAGTTCACAGATAAATCTACAAATTCACCCAATTCATGGTCGTGGACATTTGGGGACGGGTCAGCCTCAAATGAACAGAACCCAACCCATACGTACTTGAAAGCCGGATTTTATTCGGTTAAACTAAAAGTTTCGAATCCTGCAGGATCAAATGGCCTTTCAAGGTCTGGTTACATTGTTGTATCAAGTGGTCCTCCGCCAACTCCCACCCCAACTGCTTCACCAACTCCAACGCCAACTCCCACCCCAACTGCTTCACCAACTCCAACGCCAACTCCCACTCCGACGCTGATACCAACCCCAATCCCCATTCCGACGCTTACTCCTACACCTACTCCAACTCCTCTACCAACACCTGACCCAGGGGTCCTGAAAGCAGGCTTCATTGCTTACCCAAAGACTGGTACACTGCCGCTCGTTGTCTCCTTTCAGGACCTTTCGACAGGCATTCCCACAAGTTGGTCATGGTCATTTGGAGACGGCTCAACCTCTAATGAACAGAACCCAACCCATACGTACTTGAAAGCCGGCATGTATTCGGTTAAGTTAAAAATATCGAATCCTATAGGGACAAATGGCCTCTCCCGATCAGGTTACATTGTAGTTTCTTAATGGGTCCATATTTCCATTTTTTATACATACCCTTGAGATCATGGATAGCGCAATGATGGGTATCCATATTTACCCAGCATCGAGGGAATGAAGATATAATTATCCGTTTGCCTGAGCACATCGGAGGAAACTGGGGCTACGGTTCCTCCACGGGAAGCACCGGGGGTGACCTTGGGGTGGCCCGATCTGGCTCCGACCCGCCGGACCATGATGACAGGGGTGGGCTTTATGAAGATGGGGCAGGAAAAGGGTGTTTTGCGGAAAGTTCCGCAATGAAAATTTTCATTGAATCAGGGGTTGAAATTGTTGATGGACTTGTATACACTAATATACACATATATATATGTACTAATTCAGGAGAATTACAACATACAATATCCCAGAAATGTACCGGTGCATGTGCTGTTCCCCGTGTGTGTGAATGTCAAACTTCCGCACACATTACCATTTGCAAAGGTATTTGGCAACTGATTTTAATATAGGCCTTAGATAATCCTGCGATTTCTTACGGCCCCTACCGCAAACAGGCAGGGATACTCACCCATTGTCCGGTGGTCTGACCAGAAAATCCTTCGCCCCGAAAACTGGAGAATGAAATTTCTGTCTGGTCAGGCAGGTATTAACTGTCATGTTGAACCTCCCTGCCGGAGAGGAGTTTGTCGTGAGCTTAACCTCGTCGAAGAGGAAGCAAGTACGATGACGATGGCAGGGATGTAGATACGGACTGTCGATACGATTGCCTTATTCATATCCAGGTCAGCTGAAGTGCAAATCCTAGTATGAATGTCTGCCGTAGGATGAATTTGAATAAATGGGTCCAGAATTAGCCCTTGATATGTATAAAATCGCTGTAAAAGTCTTGGAAAGGCATGAGCAGAAAAAGGAGTCCATATTGACCTCAATAAACGCACAGGGGCGGGCAAAGTCGGGAGGGGTGAATAGATGGTGTGGCCCCTACCCAACGTTACACCTCTCGCCCCGATAATTCGGCCAAAAATCTGCTATTTATCTAAATTCGAATTAAAACGGCCGGGTTCTGGAATGAGATGGTTGCCCCTGTGATATCACTGAATCCGAAAAATCCAGACCTTACTGGCTGGTCTTCAACGTCACCAGTAACAATCCATTCGTGGATACAATTCGGGGTAAAGGTTTATAGACTGCCCTTTTTTTTGAAGATGATAATTCATCGCCGGAGATTACCAGAAAATAAATATAAGTCGCATGCCGCATCCTTCAGGATAGGGGGCACAAATGGGATTAGACTGGGCCCTGACCAGTTAATATTAGGTATTCAACATCACTTGGGATCAAATTTTTGTGCAAACCGATTAAAAAAATAGTTAATCAAGAATAAATCGGTTTTCCAAACACGAAAGTATCTACAAAACCCCTCAAAGCGCGCAAAACACGTCGACATAACGAACATTATATTTCTGCGATGTCTAAAATATCAATAATTATAAGGGATATTCTAATTCTGGCCCTTTTAATTTAGAATTAATATTTTCCTGGTGAGACCCGGATCATGAAATATTTTATCAGACCCCAAATAAAATTTGAAACGGATAAATCGGGTCAATTATTGGCCATTACATTAAAATCTCTACAAATTGCAGATTTTAAAGGTGACGATCACTAGATTTATATCCTCAACTCCAGCCTTCAGATCATCCCCAGTTCACCTATTCAGTCATTGTGCATGCCCAATTACCTAAAATTCTCCAATAGATTTATAAAGATGAAAGATACAAGGTCATTTATATTCAATTGGGAATTCAGGATGAATGAGGTTACGATTTAGTCGATGGAATCCAGAAACACGTATTTCATCAGCATATAAATCTATCCAATCTCATTCAGACATCGAAATGATCAAGGTGGCGAAGTTATGAAGACGTATGATGAAATCAGAAGCGTGAGGAGGATTAAGAGATCCCTTCTCATCGTTTTGGTATTATTACTTGCCATAGTTGGCTATGCAACTGCATTACCCGTTGCAAACTTTTCAAGTCTGCCGACTCAGGGCATAGTCCCGCTCAGTGTACAGTTCACTGATACTTCAATTGGGAATGGTGTTACAATCAACAACTGGACATGGAATTTCCAGGACAATACCGCAATTGAACATGTGCCAAATGCATCGCACATATTCAATACCGCCGGGGTTTGGTGGGTATCTCTTGTCGTATCAGATGGTACCGGTACGAACACAAGTATTGCGGCAGCTCATCCTGTCACTGTCTCCCCATTGGCCCAATTCACCGCAACTCCGCAGTCAGGATTTGCACCTCTGACAGTGCAGTTCACTGACACGACACTAGGAGTCCCTGATGGCTGGAACTGGTCATTTGGAGACTCTGGTAACTTTTCGATTGTCCAGAGCCCCTCATACACCTTCAACAGTAGTGGTGTTTATACGGTGAACCTGACGGCATACAAAAATGGCCTGTCCAATACGTCGGCAAACATGACCATCACGGTTAATCCCCTCGCAGACTTCACAATTAACCCGTCAGTAGGGAATGTGAGCAGTACATTCCAGTTCAACGGGACCTCGACGGGGACACCACCGGATGTGAGTTACAATTGGGCCTTCGGTGATGGTGGGACATCTACCGTGCAAAATGCAACGCATTCTTATACAGTGGCGAAAACGTACTACCCCAATCTGACGGTATATGGTCGAAGTGGGACAAGCAGCGGAGTTATCACAAAATCACTCCCGGTAAACCCGGTTGCACGATTTACTGTAAGCGCAAACAACCCGGTTGAAGGGAGGCCGGTGTTTTTTAATGACACATCATTAGGGGACATTAAAAACCAGGATTCGGGTACAGGTACCTGGTCTTGGGAATTTGGAGATGGAACGACTTCAACACTCCAAAATACCACCCACATATACAAGGCAGGAAAATATACTGCCAAACTCACCGTTACGAAAAATGGTCTTTCAGACTTCACTACAATGATAATTAATGCTGATTCCGGCAACCTGTACCTGTTGCGGAGTGGAATTAACGGAAACACGTACTACTTCAAAGCAAACAAGTATGGAATTTACCTACCTTTCCAACATTCAATCACATTCACTGCGTACCCGACAAGATCGATGAGCAGATTTTTATCAGACCAGCAGAGTATCGGGACAACCTATGAATGGAAATTCTATGGTGCTAACACAGGAACAATCCTGACACCCACGATAAAAACTGTACCTGAATTGACACAGACTTTTACCATACCAGATATTTACACCGTGCAACTGAAGGTAACGGATTCACGTGAAACGTACACGGTGACTAAACCACGACTGGTTGTGGTAAGAGGAACGGGGGTGGCATGAAATGTCTAAAAAAATGAATACACCTCTTTTGAGAGGGGCATGGATGGGTCTCGTACTAATCCTGCTGATAGCGCTTCTCCCCACCGGGGTAATGGCTATTACCTACGTATACTCCCCAATGGTGATTGAAGAGGCTGGGGAATATCAGCTGGCCAACGATATCACAAATTATGACGGGGTCAGGTGGCAGAATGGGACCGATTTCTTTGAACCATGCATCAAGATCCTTGCATCAGATGTCATCTTTGATGGAAACGGACATAAAATCAGTGGAATATATAATGCGACCCGAGTTGAAGACCAGGTAGGGATCTACGTAGATTCTGGGCTTGAACGGGTATCTGTAATCGATACCAAGGTTGATGGATTTAATTACGGTATTTATTATTATGGTGTGAATCCTTTTAGCGAAGCTGATGCAGGGGGACGTATCTGGGATAACACGGTCTCACAGAATGATATCGGTATTATCCTGGATATGGCCAATAACATAACGGTAGTGAATAATACCGCCTCCAATACTCGCCACAAAGGTATCGTACTCGATGGTGCGATATTGAATTGGGTTGAATCGAATACCGCAAATAATAATGTCGATACCGGGATTTACCTCCAGGGTGGGTCCGCATTAAATACCATAATTGATAATACAGCACAATATAACGTAAATTCGTCATCAACTGAAGCTGATGATATCACGTTAAGAGGTAGTGGGATAGTCATCGACCAGAGTTCAGATAATCAGTTGATCGGAAATTTCGCAGATTCCAATAATCTCCATGGCATTGCAGTATTACCTGGAAGTACAGGTAATGTTGTTAGAGGAAATTCGGTCCAGAAAAATGGACATACTCCTGTCGGAGATGGGATCTATGTTGATTCTGATCAGAACACAAACCATGTCGTAGCTAACAACGCCACGAATAATATTGACAATGGTATCCACTTGATCTTTACCGATGGCAGTAATAAAATTGTTAATAATATCGCGACAGGAAATGGTGTCGCTGGTATCTCGCTTGAAGGCTGTAGAAACAATATAATCGGTTCAAACACGGTAATCAACAACAAGTATGGGATAGAGATTAGTACGATAATAAACGAAAAACAGTCGCTGGTCTCAAGTGATGGGAACACCCTGTTCAACAATACAGCCCTCAACAATACCGAATCAGGTATTTACTTCAATGGGCCGGATGGATTTGCACCCCTCATAAATAACATTCTTGACAGCAACACCGTAAAGGGGAATGGGAAATGGGGTATCCACCTTCAGCATTCAAACCTGAACAAGCTGATGGGTAATACTATTGAAAATAATGTGGCCCTTGGAATTTTAGTGAATGCATCCGCATACAATACGGTCTTTAATAACTATTTCCTTAATAGTATGAATGTCGGGTTTGCCCAGCAGAATAATCCGAATACATGGAATGTGCTCCAGGAACCGAACAAAAATATTGTGAACGGACCTTTCATCGGCGGCAACTGGTGGGGAAAACCTGACGGAACGGGATATTCCCAAACAGCCCCCTACCATGATAACGGGTTCTGCGATGTGGAGTTCTATGTCGGTCCTGAAAACATCGATAAATATCCACTCCATCTTTACTCACCAGTCATTCCCCTGCCTGTTCCTGCCTTTTCAGGGACCCCTACCACGGGAACTTTCCCGCTCACGGTTACCTTCACGGATCTTTCAACACCCAGCACCGGACAATACATGGTTACAGGCTGGGACTGGAACTTTGGCGATGGCACAACTCATTCCACTCTCCAGAACCCGATACATGTCTACCTGGTTGCAGGTAACTATAATGTAACCCTGGTGGTCACAAATCCTGGTGGAAACAGCACACTGACCAAGACTGCATATATTACAACAGGCAGCACACCTGCGCCAAAGGCGGCATTCACTATGGCTCCGGGATCAGGGCCATCACCACTGACAGTCCAGTTCATTGACCAGTCAACCGGATCGCCAACCCTGGCATATAGCTGGGACTTTGGGGACAGTTCGCCAGTATCACCATTACCGAACCCGGAGCATACTTACACTGGGGAAAGGGCTTATACCGTCAACTTAACGGTGACCAATGCAGGTGGATCATCTGTAGTAAGCCACGATGTCGTCGTGGGTGGACCAGTTGAACCGATCGTTGCGTTTACTGCAATGCCACGTTCAGGGACAGTCCCCCTGGTGGTATCATTCCTTGACCAGTCTACAGCAGATCCATATAAATCAACATATGCATGGGACTTCGGCGACGGCGCCGTATCCACCGAGAGAAACCCTGCCCACCAGTACAGTACATCGGGATCCTATGATGTCACACTCACTGTGACAACCGAAGGAATTGATCCTGTCGAGCGGGAAGAGCCTGGATTCATCGTTGTTAATATACCAGGGACCGTAACCGCAGATTTCGCTGCAGATCCATCTGGTGGTACCGAACCTACGGTAGTCCAGTTCCTCGATCATTCGAGTGGTACCCCTGCACCAACCTCCTGGTTATGGGACTTTGACGATCCTTATGCATCAACAATTGAGAAGACTTCGTCTCTCCAGAGCCCAGTTCATACCTATTTAAAGGCAGGTAAATTTTATCCAAAGCTTACCGCAAGTAATTCCCAGGGTTCTAATATCAAGGTATATTCCGATGGAGTCTACATTCGGCACACTAGACCCACAGCAGCATTTAGTGCATCGCCAACGACCGGATATGCACCATTCAGCGTAAACTTCACGGACCAGTCCATTGGCCAGGCACTTACTGCCTGGGAATGGAATTTCGGAGATGGTGGCTTATCTGATATCCAAAGTCCGGTATATACGTTCAATAAACCGGGCAACTGGTCGGTAACATTTAGATCATATAACGATGGCGGATGGTCAGATCCGATTATCAAGGAAAACCTGATAACAGTCATTGTAACCCCGGTGACCGCTGGATTCGTTGGATCTCCTGTATCGGGTAGTTCACCATTAACTGTTTCCTTCACTGACCAGTCAATGGGTAACCCAACCAACTGGTCATGGGACTTTGGTGACAGCACAACACCCTCCACATTGCAAAGTCCGCAACACATCTACCTGAATGAAGGAAACTATACGGTAAAACTCACCGCATCCAAGGTTGTCGAAGGAATAACCTATAGTAATGTCATTACCAAGGAGAATTACATCCATGCTGGATTTGCTATCCAGCCAGCATTTACCGGCACCCCAACGAGCGGCCTGACACCGCTCCCGGTCCAGTTCACGGACCAGTCAACCGGATCACCAACCAGCTGGTTCTGGGACTTTGGTGATGGCCAGTACTCATCAGTCCAGAACCCGTCTCACACCTACATATCCACGGGATCATTCCCGGTGACATTGACAATATCAAAATTAGGTCTCAGCCAGTCATTGTCCAAACCGGCTTACATCCAGGTAGGTGTAAGTCCCTTTAATGCAGACTTTGAAGCCGACCAGACAGTTGGCCTGAAACCATTAACCGTAGACTTTACCGATGAAACCACGGGTTCACCTTTACCTACCCAGTGGACCTGGAGCTTCGGTGACGGAGGTTCTTCCATCGCCCAGAACCCGACCCATATCTATACACAAGCCGGATCTTACACGGTAACATTAACCGCCAGGAATGAGGGGCAAACATCTACCAAAGAGAAGCAGAATTACATCACGGTCACATCCGAACCCACACCACCCCCGGTTGACCCGAGTAAAATTGAATTAAAAACCGGCTGGAACTTTGTCTCAACACCAAAGACTCTTGCATCCGGGTCTAACACCGGTATGATATTCAGCGGTGTGAACATGGGCGGACGCTCTGCATGGATTTGGGACGGTTCAATGAGCCCACCACAGTGGGTCCCGGTCATCTCAACCACGCCAATCAGGCCACTCTGGGGTATCTGGATCTACTCGACCTCAAGCACCGTAGTGAACTTAAACTTTGACCCGGCCTCGCAATCTCTACCGCCATTAAGAAACCTTCCGGCAGGATGGAACGGCATCGGGTTCACCGGTGTAACCCAGCAGCCGGCACGGAACACCTACCTCTCGGTCAAGCCGAACTGGACGACATCAATGGGGTTCAACGCAGCCACCCAGAAATATGACCCAACCATCTTCAACGGTGACCCGCAGACCGAGTTCACGTTGCAATACCCAACGAAGGGGTACTGGCTCTACATGATGACCCCGGGCAACCTATCAGCAATTGGTGTATAAGATGAACAAAAAATTCCGAATAACCCCCACATTTATTTTTTGCCTGTTCTTTGTTGCACTGTTCGGAATAGCAACCGTATCGGCCGTACCTCCCCTGCCACAGGAATTCTATGGGACCGTCACCGTAAACGGGGGAGTCCCTGCCCCGGTACACAGCGAGGTCCGGGCCCAGGTAAACGGAGCAGACAGGGGATCAATCATCACCAGTGTTGCCGGTTCCTATGGAGGAGCTGGAAATTTTGTGTTGAGACTGGTCGTCCAGGCAACTGAAGCAGATATGTCAGGCCCTGCGGTCGTCACCTTCTACGTAAACGGTGCAAAAGCAGACCAGCAGGTCAGTTACGTTGCCGGCACTTCAACATCTCTCGCGTTGACCGTCAGTTCCGGTGGGACACAGACACCGACCCCGGCACCCACCCAGCAGCCAACGGCGCAGCCAACAACACAACTACCTACCGCAGCACCAACAAATGTGCCGCCATCCATTGACCCGTCCGCCCCGCCCGTAATCCCTCAGCAGTTCTACGGCATGGTCACCGTCGCCAACAGCCAGCCGGCACCCTACGGTACCATGATCAAGGCAACAGGTACGGGAGTCCTCGTTGGTACATTTGAAAACCCAATCCAGGTGACCGTCCCAGGTCAGTACGGTGGGACTAATTTCTCCGACCAACGCTTATCCGTCATGGGCAGTATCCCGGACGGCACCCCGATAACCTTCACCATCGATGGCAACCCCGCATTGTGCTACAACGTCAATGCCCCGAACGGGTGGCAGAAAACTATTCCGTTCCAGAGCAGTGCATCAACAAACGTAGACCTCAAGTCCTCGTTCCTGCCGACAGCCGCATTCACGTCGACCGTAACAGGGGGGTCACCTCCGCTTACTGTGGACTTCATCGACCAGTCAATCGGCGATCCAACTTCCTGGAACTGGAGCTTTGGAGATGGCAAGAGTTCAACCGAGCAGGACCCACGAACGATCTACTACACATACGGCCGCTACACCGTTACATTGACCGTTACCAATAATGATGGATCTGACACCCTGACAAAAACCGACTACATCTACACCTACAGCAGCAATGGCGGCGGCGGTGGCGGCGGTGGGGGTGGAGGC
>Ga0194039_1002163_pt1 | contig 10102 bp, 16 predicted proteins | sample JunL228m_MetaG_FD_148679 | JGI IMG/M metagenome (GOLD analysis project Ga0194039, IMG submission 148679) | Anoxic zone freshwater microbial communities from boreal shield lake in IISD Experimental Lakes Area, Ontario, Canada - Jun2016-L227-8m | ecosystem: Environmental > Aquatic > Freshwater >...
GCGAACGTCCCGCATCACCTGCCCCGGAAGGCTGGCGGTTTCGATGCCGATGGAAAGGGGGCCGCATGAAGTCGCGTCCCGCTTCGCATCGAAAGTGCCAGCCTGTAGGGGTTAGGTGGATGCGTCTGTTCGCTCATTTTATTTGGAGTAAGGTTCAAGGATCTTGGCGAGGAGAATCGCGACAAATCCCAAGATCAATAGATGACTTCTCAAATTGTAATATAGCTTCGATTGCTGGTCTAAGGCTTCCACGTGAGAAGCTGCCGACTTGGCGCGATCTCGTCGGGCTTCCATCTTCTTCCTCCACCCCTCCATGTATTCAAGTTGTTCTGGAGGTAGAGTCTCCTTGTAAGGTTCGGCTTCTCGTAATGCCTTCTGAATCTCCGTTGCGTCATCAGTCGCCAGAGTCTCCTCGTAACTCATCCCAAGAATATGATAAATGCAATTGATTCTACGCAGACCGAGAAAAAACGAGACTGCCAACAGGAGCAAAGCTACAGGCTCCAGTGTGCTGGCAGACAAATCAATCTTCTGCGGTGTGTAGGTCTGTGCAATGTAGGCAAACATAGCGCCGATAGCACCGGTCAGAAAATACTCGAATTTCTGCTGGGCTTCCTGGCTTGCTTTATAAAGAAGTGTGGCGTTCTCAGAGGACATATATTTTTAGCGAACGTCCCCCGTCAGGTATCGCTGGCAGGAGGTGGGAAATGAACGCGCCAAACGGGAGCGAAGGCACTCGGGATGCTCTTCCTCCAGCATCCCCTGTGCCTGAGCGGTCGAGCCAAGAATCGGCTCCGCTCGAAAGTGAAGACGGCCAGCGATTAGCTGGACGGGCCTGTTCGCACTGTATTTCTGAATATACCGTTCCACTCCTCACCGATGAGAACGGACAAAGATACATCCTCCATCCTGTGAATGGGAGAAAGATCATGGAGGCGGAATCGAGGGGTCAATACATTCGATTTGAAAGGCGGGATCTGAGGATGGACGTATCAAATCAACCTCATCATGGTTCAGATAAAAAAGCTTAATCCTGACTCCACCTATGCCTGATTCAGTTTCTGGAGATTCCCATACGCTTATGCTCACATCAATCATCCCGTCTTGCTCAGTCTCAGTAGCATTGAGCTTTCCGTTGCCGTGCGCGTTGAGTCGAGTATGCGCAACCGGCAGGTGGAATCTGATCGTCTTGCCATCCATCGCAAGGACGGTGGCGTTCATTTTAATGGAAACGCGGTCTTCGGTCATATTTTTAGCGAACGTCCCGCATCACCTGCCCCGGAAGGCTGGCGGTTTCGATGCCGATGGAAAGGGGGCCGCATGAAGTCGCGTCCCGCTTCGCATCGAAAGTGCCAGCCTGTAGGGGTTAGGTGGATGCGTCTGTTCGCTCATTTTATTTGGAGTAAGGTTCAAGGATCTTGGCGAGGAGAATCGCGACAAATCCCAAGATCAATAGATGACTTCTCAAATTGTAATATAGCTTCGATTGCTGGTCTAAGGCTTCCACGTGAGAAGCTGCCGACTTGGCGCGATCTCGTCGGGCTTCCATCTTCTTCCTCCACCCCTCCATGTATTCAAGTTGTTCTGGAGGTAGAGTCTCCTTGTAAGGTTCGGCTTCTCGTAATGCCTTCTGAATCTCCGTTGCGTCATCAGTCGCCAGAGTCTCCTCGTAACTCATCCCAAGAATATGATAAATGCAATTGATTCTACGCAGACCGAGAAAAAACGAGACTGCCAACAGGAGCAAAGCTACAGGCTCCAGTGTGCTGGCAGACAAATCAATCTTCTGCGGTGTGTAGGTCTGTGCAATGTAGGCAAACATAGCGCCGATAGCACCGGTCAGAAAATACTCGAATTTCTGCTGGGCTTCCTGGCTTGCTTTATAAAGAAGTGTGGCGTTCTCAGAGGACATATATTTTTAGCGAACGTCCCCAGTGACCTATCCGTGCTTGCTTTCGGCATTCCTCCTGCCCGCGAAGCGGAATCAGCAGGAGGTATGCCGAAAGTCCCGCAGGGACAGGGATTAGGTCGACTGGCTCGTTAGGCATATTTTATTGAATCCAAAACCCCGATGCTTTTCCGTCCTTTAAAACCAGCTTCACAATAAACTGATCTTTGATTGTCTTGGGAGTAATCTTCCAGAGATAAACATTGAATCCCTGCTGGGTTAGACTCGTTAAGAACGACAAGTCGTATCCGCCTTTCAACACCGGGGCCAATTGCTTGCTGACTTTGCTGAACATCTCTTTTGTTATTCCAGCTTGGAAAGCGGCATCGCCAGGTTGTTGGAAGTCGGAGTAATTGCCACTCTCCGTGGCCGTAAGCAATATCTTCACGATACTGCCTGCATCTTGTGGTGCTTCTTCTGCGAAGGCAACTGTTGCTGTCATGATGATTGCTGCAAGTGTTCTAATAATTGATGGTTTCATTCTGAGTTTATTGTTTGGTTGGAGTGTGGTGTTGGAGATTCGCGAGGCGCATATGTTTCTGGCCTAACGTCCGCGATGACGGATCACCACTTGCTTTTGGCGCAGATCCTGCGTCCGCAGGATCTGTGACAAAAGTGCCGAAGGCATGGTGATTCGGTCCATCGCCCCGTTAGGCATTTTTGTTTTTCGTTGCATGAGACAATGGTTTCCAAGTTGAATCTATCGGTTCGCCGCCTTCACGGGGTTCAGAATCTGGGATCCACTTGATTTGCGAAATATCATAAAAATGTCCGCCACAGACACAGGTCGTTGTGCAGTCTGCGACCTTGGCTTCCCCGCAGGAAGCACAAATCATGGTTGACTGTCTTCCATATAGAAACAAAACCGTGACACCTACAAGAACGCCACCGATAGCCGCAGCTGGCAGCCGCACAAGCATCGCTGGCAGATCTCCTACAAAGTATGATTTTCCTGAGTTTGCTGCCTCAAAACCACTTCGCAAAAAGGACAGAAGAATGGCAACCGCAATAGCCGCAATGATTGCCAGATAGACTTTGTTGCGTCGGCGTGAATCAACAAACGCTTTCCTCTCCTCAACTGATCGTTCGATCCACATAGAATATTTCTGGCCTAACGTCCCTCGTCAGGTATCGCTGGCTGGCGTGGCGGGTGAATCGCAGGAAACGGGAGCGAAGGCAGTCGGCCTGCTCTTCTGCCAGCAGGCCCTGTGCCTGAGCGGTGGAATGTCAGAAACGTGTTCATCGAAAGTCCTAACGGCCAGCGATTAGCTGCACGAGCTGGTTGGGATTTATATTATTCTTCCGGGTGCGCTTGAGTTTTTGTCTGGTTATCAACAAGCTCAACATACTGTATGAGATTGACATCTTGAAAATACTCAAGTTTTTTCAGAGGATCAAGAACATAACGAGTTAATGCCTCTCTGATTTTATCTTCTGGAACACCCAGTGATTTCAAAACAGCAATCTGTTCCTTGGCTATTTCTGTTCTTAGTTTTTCGTTCTCGAGATTAAGCTTAGCAGTTTCAGCCTTTTCTCTATAATCTCTGTCCTTTCGTCGTTCATGTCGATCATTCAAATACTTTCGGATACATTCGAGTGGTGAAAGGGCACCAACGGCCTCCCAGAAACCCGGTGAATGAATAACAACCGAACGCAAGTAAATATGGTCTTCGGGAAGCACGATGAGCTTTGGTTCACGGATTCTTCTTAAGGTTCTTAAAGAAGATGCAGCTCCGTATCTCGCTCGCGCTTGCTCAGCGTGCTGATTCTGAGCAGTAGAGACAATTAGGTGGAATGCGTAAATTGACTCATATGTGCTTTGCAGGCAGATTAAGTAATCAGCTATTTGAGAAGGCTGCCCAAGTTGTTCGGTGTGAATTCTGATTGTGGCGTGATTATTTGTAAGCATATATTGCTTTTTTAGTAAAAATGAGAGCAGAATATTAAGTTTGGCGCAATTTGATCTTCATCCGAGTTAGCCTCTCCGCAAAGGTTATGGCTAAATCACCTCTTTTAGGGGCCGCCAATCCGGTTGATAAAAGCGCAATAAAACTCACAACCTCTTCTTCTGAGATCGTCTCTATGTCTTTGTGAATATTTCGCCACTCCTCAATTGCAAATAGATTCTCTCTTGCTCCCTTAACTCGATTCGCAGTGGACATTATCCCATCTGGAATCTCTCCCAGCATAGGAATTCTTGACAAATACAGGCTTTCAAGCGAATTCCCGCTAACATACACATGAGTATATGGAAACCATTCCTTCACGTCGTTTTTAAACTGCTGAATTCGAACTTGTTTAACTCGCTCTAGTCCTAAATAACGCGTAAAGCATTCGCGATCCAATATAATTGCATCTAAGTTATTTGTCCATGCACCCACTGCTAAATACATGCCTAAAATACGATGATGCCGTTTGGCTAGCAGTCGTTGCGAGTGGTCTGTTTTAATCATAGCATTTAACACGCTAGCTTGCTTGCTTATGTGCTTTCCAGTAATAGCGGACGCCGAGACCTCCGAACCCAAGGCCAATTAAAAGTAAAATTACAGCAATAAACATTTCATTGCTTTGCTCGCCATGCGATTTGCTAACTTCTTTTTCTTTTACCTGAATCTTATACTGCGAGTCTATTTTCTTCTGCCTGTAAGCTCTCTCTTCTTCTGGAGAGTAAACCTTGTAGATGTCGCGATATACAGGGGCGGGGTTTGAAACAGCCTCTCTTGAGACTTCTGTTTCTTTTTTTGTTTTGCTCGAAGAAACGTCAAAACCAGCGATGGCGAAAACAATCATAAATGCCGCAATAATTATGGACATGCAACCGCAGCCGTTATTCTTAAACGTCTCGTTATCTTTTTGTTCTTTTTTTGTGGGTGGAGGCGGATTGAAAAACTTCTCAATTCCTTTCTTTGGTTTAAATCCATCAACTACGCCTGCTAATTGTTCCCACTCTTGGGATTGATCATTAAAATAAAACGAGTCAGCCGGGATTTCCCCAGCGTTCCACATGTTGAAAATCTGATCAGTGGTAAACGGACCTTTCGTTTCGCCATTGATTGCAATGTAGAGAGTGCGCATAATGTATTTAACTGTTGTCAGGTGTGAATTGAAAGAAGATAGATCGCAGAAGCTGGCTGTGTTTTTTCCCAACGTCCCCGGTCAGGTATCCCCACTCGCTTTTGGCATGATCTCCTGCGCCAGCAGGAGGCATGACAAAAGTGCCGAAGGCATGGGGATTAACTGCACCGGCCCGTTCGGCCATATTTTATTTGAAGTCAACATTGTTCAGGTCCACATCAACGGGGATTGCATCCTCTGAAATCTGTTTCTCGTCTTGCCAATTGTTGCGCTTGGAATGAAAAACCGCTGGCGATGAGAAATAGAAATCCTTCTCAACAAGTGAACCGCCGACAAAATCATCCAAGTAAAATATTCTTTTTTGCTTCCGATTGAAGGCAAATGTAGAGACATGCCAGACTGAGTGGCCGCCGGAACTGGTGGTGCTGAATGCAAAAAAGTTGGAATCAGGCGACCAGCCTGCCTTGAGAATGCTGCGCCCGTGCTCATGATCCGAAGAACTGTAATCCTCTTTTGCAATCAGGGTGCCCGTCTTGGTTCTGATCTCCACGGAATGCTCGCTAAAATCAGGCTTCTCTTTGTGGGTCGGGCTGACAATCGCCTGCAAAGAATCGTCTGGCGACCAATATACAACTCGCCCGAAACCCTGAGCACCTGCAACATGGACGAGCGCAAAGAACAGAAGGAGGGCGCGGAGCATGAGGTTATTTTGTTGCCGAACGTCCCCCGTCAGGTATCGCTGGCAGGAGGTGGAAAATGAAAGCACCAAAAGGGAGCGAAGGCACTCGGGATGCTCTTCCTCCAGCATCCCCTGTGCCTGAGCGCCAAGCTACGGATGGCGTGGATCGAAAGTCCGGCAGGCCAGCGATTAGCTGGACGGGTCTGTTCGGCCATTTTGTTTTATCGTTGCGCACGGGACTGAATAAGCCATGCCTCATGTGCCTTCTTTGGAAGGGGTGGTCTAAACTCGCTGTCGTCCGCAATGTAATAATCACCATTCTGGTTGGAGACGAAAAAACGAGTGCAGCGCGGACAACAATAAACTTCGACATGATGGCCGATTCCGTGATGCAATGTCATAATCTCGCCACTCTCAGAGCATGGACACAATTTGCGCCCCAAGCCATGCGCTTCTTTAACTCGGGATCGCTTGGCGTCACGCTTATGGAGGGAGTATGTCCATGAAGCCCACGCCGCAAGGACGCCAAGAAATGCCGTGGATAGCGGAGCTAGGAGTTTCAATGGTAGTGTCAGGTCTCCTGACGGTGTGGCCCGCCACGCAATCAATGTGGCCGCTGCCACTACTAGCAATCCACCTACACGCTTTAGTAGTGGAGGCATGGCGGACGTATGTAAATCATCGTTCATCGAAGGAGATTATTTCTTTGCCGAACGTCCCTCGTCAGGTATCGCTGGCTGGCGGGACAGGTGGATCGCAAGGAATGGGAGCGAAGGCACTCGGCCTGCTCTTCTGCCAGCAGGCCCTGTGCCTGAGCGCCTGATTACGGTAGCCGTCGCTCGAAAGTGATGATGGCCAGCGATTAGCTGGACGAGCCCGTTAGCCCATATTCTATTTCCAACTGGTGACATCATCATTACGGCCTCCTTCATCAATCTTGTTCTTCCCGAATGAGTATGCCCAAGGCTCCGCTGCATTCGAAAGATCAAAAGCGTATGGCGTGCCCCAAGGATCAAGGAAAAATCCATCCTTTGATATTTCCTTTGGATCGAGTTCGATAAACACAATCTTCCGAGGATTATCGTTTTCCAAGGTGCGTAATATTGATCTGTTGTCCCCCTTCGGCGGTTCTCCATATTCTTGCCTGTATGCTTTCGCGGCAATCACAAGCTGGAAAACTGCATTCTTGGCGGCTGCCTTTGGAGCATAACTAATCCCAGGCCCCATTGCTGGAAATAGGAATGAAATAAAAAGGCCAAGAACAAGAAGAAGGAAGACAATCGTCAAAGTGGCTTTCATATTCTTGGCTAACGTCCCGCATCACCTATCCCTGCTTGCTTTCGGCATTCCTCCTGCCCGCGAAGCGGAATCAGCAGGAGGTATGCCGAAAGTCCCGAAGGGACAGGGATTAGGTGCATGCGCTCGTTAGCCATTTTTTGTTTCACTGGAAGACGGCGGTATCATTAGGGCAGGGTTGGGAGCAATCCAGAAATAGAGAACACCTCCCAATGCGTTCAGAAAAATGACAACCAGCAACCAAACAATCTTGTCAGTTCCCATAAGCGCAGGATTCTTCAGCAAGTGAATGAGAGCGATAATCCAAAAGATCACTGAAAACAATCCGAATGCCGCCATACTGATCGGAATCATGCTGTAGTATAATCCGGCATCGCTCATGCGGGTCGGGAGGTGAGGATCCTGTGTCAATAAACCGATTCCGCCTCCGATCGCAAACACGGCACAAATAATTACCAACGTCAGATAGAGGATAGGGTATGATCGCATAGTAGGGTGATATTTCTTGGCTAACGTCCGCGATGACGGATCACCACTTGCTTTTGGCATGACTCCTGCCCGCGAAGCGGAATCAGCAGGAGGCATGACAAAAGTGCCGAAGGCATGGTGATTCGGTCCATCGGCCCGTTCGGCTTTTTTTTGCTTTTTGCATTACCGGATACATGACTATTTTCCTCGAATCTTTTGCAGTTGAATCTCACCAGATAGAAATCCGTAGACCACGTATCCCGGAATATGTCCTACAAGAATAATAAAATCTTGCGAAGTTGGGTTTTTAGCAGGGGGGAAGTAGTCGAATTGAATGTTTTTTGTGAGCTTGTTATACTCTTCTTGATTGAGGTATTTCAGCCCCACCAGGTCCTCAATCCTTTTAGGAAAGGGGGATCTAGCTACAAGAGAGGGGGCAATTGATGGATCGTATTGATGCTCGTATGCCAGCTTTTGTAGAGCAGCAACAAGCGTCTGTGTATTGTGGAGCATTTCATCCGCCACACGACGTGGGTCTAAATCGGTTTGGGAGAAGCCAAAGGGGCTCAATGGCTGACTGTCTTGAGATTGCTTGAGCGCATCATTTAACTTTAACATTGCTGGCTCCACTATTCCCTGCATCTTATGCCCTAACACGATTACGAGCTGAAGTTGTTTTGATGTCCATGCTTGCCCGAGCGGGCTTTTGTAGAATTCGATCATTCCTTGAAGCTCCTCTTCACTATAGGTTTCTGAATATGCTTGGATGTATGCCGGCTTGAGTGTTTCCCAGCTATTGAGCTTTTTACTTTGCGCTCGGCTTTTCTCAACCATCAGCTTGTAAGTTTCTTTATCTTGAGCATTCATGCTTTGGTAAAACTTTGTCTCAGTGACATTGCTCGTGTTAAACTCCTGCAAATCAGCATCACGTAATTTGTCCGCTTGCATCAGGGTCAGAAGCTGATCAGCAAGAACTTCTGATTTAGATGGCTTCGTTTCCTCAGCTCTTATAGAAACGGAAGCCATTAACAATGCAATAGACAGTAGGGTGAGTGTGATTTTCATGATTTGAAATGAAGATTGGAGACTAGAAGGTCGGCTAGCGCGGGCATTGGATTGATTCGCTTAACCGTGGTCATGGCGCGAGATATACTTGTTTGCCGAACGTCCGCGGTGAGGTATCCCTGCTCGCTTTTGGCACCAAAGCCTGCTCCGCAGGCGACGTGCCAAAAGTCCCGAAGGGACAGGGATTAGCTCCACCGCCCCGTTAGGCATTTTGTTTTTGAGGGTTGCGGACGATGATCAATGCCAAAACGGCTCCGATCAGTGGAAAAATCCAGACGAGAATCAGCCACAATGGGAGTGAAGCTCCAGATCGGTTGCGGGCGACATGAATGGTGGCCCATATTGCGGGGACGAGCCATATGAGGGATTGGATAGCGAACTTGAGAGGGCTGATTCCGAATGTGGAAAAAATGTCCATATTGGTTCTGATTTATTGTTTGTTGAATTTGTCTTTGAGTTCTTGTTCGCTCAGAACTCGATCCCGTCCCGCAGGGGCAAGTATCCAGTAAAGGACAACCCCGAGAATATTCAATGTGCAAAGCACAATAGTCCAAATGATCTTGTCGGTATCCGAGTAATCTGTCCGGCGAAGGTGCGAAATCAGAGCGATGATCCAGATGATGAATCCGATTCCGCAAACTGCATAAAATAGCGTGATGATGGATGTGTCGGTCATGGTGATAAGGCGTATATTTCTGGCCTAACGTCTTCCGTCAGCAATCGCTGGGCGACGCGACGGGTGGATGGCATGGGATGGGAGCGAAGGCACTTGGCCTGCTATGCTGCCAGCAGGCCATGTGCCTGAGCGGTGGGAAGTCAAAACCGTGTTCATCGAAACTCCAGACGGGCCAGCGATTGGCTGCACGGGCCTGTTCGCATTTATCCTTTCGTGGTCCTGAATCGCGTGACCTGGCGCTTGCGTTGGATAATTTACGCCTAGCGGGAGCAGTCTAGATTGAAAATGTGGCTTCATTGGAACCAACCGGGAGTAAATAATACTTTGGGTCTGCTTTGCCCGGCTTTGGTATAGCAATGTAAACCCTATCGTGGGTTTTCAATGCATTGCGAGCGAATACGGCAGCCGCATAAATATCATCATTTGATTCAACTACAATTACAACTGGATCAAGTCGCCCGAACCTCGATGACGCCTCCTGCAACCATGCTTCAGTCTCTGTAATCGACTTGAAAGTATCATTGATGAAGAGAGAAGCCGTATTCTCATGCCTCATGTAGATAACAATTGGTGTCACCTGTGGTTCTGCCTCCTGTGCCAGTGCCGATACAAAAACCGAGAAGAGAATTGCTCGAATGGTGTTCATATTATCAGCGAACGTCCCCGGTCAGGTATCCCTGCTTGCTTCTGGCATCCGAGCCTGCTCCGCAGGCGAAATGCCAGAAGTGCCGCAGGCACAGGGATTAGCTGCACCGGCCCGTTCGGCCTTATTTTATTTGAAGTCAACATTGTTCAGGTCCACATCAACGGGGATTGCATCCTCTGAAATCTGTTTCTCGTCTTGCCAATTGTTGCGCTTGGAATGAAAAACCGCTGGCGATGAGAAATAGAAATC
>Ga0194039_1002164_pt1 | contig 10094 bp, 9 predicted proteins | sample JunL228m_MetaG_FD_148679 | JGI IMG/M metagenome (GOLD analysis project Ga0194039, IMG submission 148679) | Anoxic zone freshwater microbial communities from boreal shield lake in IISD Experimental Lakes Area, Ontario, Canada - Jun2016-L227-8m | ecosystem: Environmental > Aquatic > Freshwater >...
CGTACCCGCCGTGTTCAAAAACGGGTATAAAGAGCCTGCCCATCCTGCCGGTTCCCCCGATGATGCCTGCTTTCATGATCACTTCTCGCGGATGGTTTCTTTGACGGCCATCCCAAAATGTCTGCCGCCTTCGAGTGCACAGCCCATGATCTTATCGCCGGGGGCAAGCTGCACAACCGAGATCGCGCTCCCGTCCTCTTTTACGAGCCGGATGGTTTCTGCGTTCTGGAGAACCAAGCTGACTTTTGTTTTCCCGGCGGTTGCTTCAACAAGGAGCAGCGGCCGTCGCTCGATCTTGGTCCTGCCAATGCACACGGTATGCGCTGTCCCTTTTGCATCGGTAACGAGCACCTTCCCGCCAATGGAGAGATCCGAGAGGTACGCTGTCTTGCCATCCGGTAACAGGATGTAGGCATGCACTGCACCGGCGTTCACCCGGAACGGGCGCGGAGCTACATAGGGATTCTCCAGCGTCTCGGCATGGACAAGAAGCATGGCTGACGAGGTGTTGCCCATTAGCATACCTTCGCCATCAGAGAGCATCGAGCAGGTGTCCACGCAGACCCGGTCACCCATACCTACGGGATGGATCTTTGTAACCGTGAACGGAATGAGGCCGACTTTCCCGGTGGTGCTCTTGAGGATCGCAGCTACCGCCCTGACTACCGCAGGATCGGTTGTGGTGAGTAGGATACCGTATACCCCTTTCTCCAGCACGTGGATCGCCATCTCGGTTTCCGCTATATTTTTTACCCGGGCGATGATGTGGTCGGACTGGGCGACAAGATTTTCTAAGGGTATCACGGTCCAGTCACTGGTAGTGACGATGACCGGTTTTTCCTTGCCGAGACGGGCGGCTTTGTTCTCGCTCTCCTTATCGGTGATGGTAATTTCCATTATACCGGTGCCGGGTTTGATATCCCCGTCCGGAGCTACGGTTGTGATCCTGCCGAGCCGCTTTACATCTTCGGCTTTGTCAACGACCAGAGCATCTGCACCGCTCTCGATAGCGGTTGTAGCAATCTCTTTGTTCCATGGGCGGATATCCACCCAGAACTGTTTCATTTGTGCTGCTCCAGCGCCTTTGCCGGGTCCACGTTGTGGTGCACCACATTGCAGAGAGCCTGGACAAAGGACTTCGTGTCCTTGCGCTGGAAGGCGTTTCTTCCCACGCAGACACCAGCGCCCCCGGCATTGACCGAGTCCCGGATGATCTTTAAGGATTCTAGGTCTGCACACTTCTCCCCGCCTGCGATAAAGACCGGCACCGAGCAGGCCTTGACGATCTTTCTGAACGCCTCGGGGTCATTAGGGTAATTGGTCTTGATCAAATCTGCGCCAAGCTCTTCAGCAACGCGGACAGCGTGCCCGATCGACTGCGCCGAAAATGAGTCGATTCCTTTACCCCGTGGGTAACTCATGATCAGGAGCGGCATGCCCCAGCGGTTGCAGTCCCGTGCAACATTGGCACCAATCTCTAACATCTTTGATTCATTGGGCGAGCCGAGATTGATATGAATGGAGACCGCGTCGGCACCGAGCGCGATCGCTTCTTCCACTGTACAGACCTGCACCTTGTCATTCGGGTCCGGGTTTAAAGAGGTGCTACCCGAGAGGTGGATGAACAGGCCGATGTCGTGGCCGTGCTTGCGGTGCCCGCGCTTGACGAGCCCCTTGTGGAGCACGATTGCATTCGCGCCGCCATTGCTCACATCCGAGATCACCTGAGTCATGTCCAGCAGGCCGTCAATCTGTCCCATCGAGAAACCGTGGTCCATCGGCACAATAACGGCCCGGCCCGTGTTCCTGTCCATTATCCGTTCGATCCTGATGTCCTTTCCAATCATAATTACACCTTAAGAATTTCCAATGCTTCTTCGACACTCTTGTTCGCGTGTACAATGCAGGCTGCGGCCCGCACGAATTTTGCCGGGTTCTTGTGCTGGAAAGCGTTCCTGCCAATCGAGATACCGGCTGCTCCGCCTGCCATCGCCCCTTCAATTAATTCTAACGTTGTGCGGTCATCCGTCTTTGAACCTCCGGCCACAACGACTGGAACCGGGCAGCCCCGGGTCACTTCGCGGAAACTCTCCGGGTCACCGGTGTAGACGGTCTTGACAATATCTGCGCCCAGTTCTGCCGCCACCCGGGCTGCTAGCTTGACTTGATCGATATCATTGGCCACACTGATGTTTTTGCCCCGCGGGTACATCATCGCGAGCAGCGGCATGCCCCACTCCATGCATTCCACCGCAACGGACCCGAGATCGTGCAGCATCCGTTCCTCAGATTCCGCACCGATGTTTACGTGCATTGAGACTGCATCTGCTCCCATCTTTAAGGCATTGGTCACCGAGTTGACGAGCACTTTGCTGTTCGGGTCCGGCGCAAGTTTCGTGCTGGCTGACAGGTGGAGTATAAGGCCGATGTCCCGGCCACCCTGCCTATGGCCATGGAGCGCAAGCCCCACGTGGCCGATCACCGCGTTTGCCCCGCCATCTGCCACCATGTTGACGGTCTGGCCCATATCGATAAGGCCCGCAATCGGCCCGTCCGAGACCCCGTGATCCATCGGTACGATGATCGTTTTTTTCGTATTTCGGTTCATGATTCTTTCAAGACGAATTTCCTTTCCTCTCATAGTAACAACACCTCCCCCTGCATTTACACGAGATTTAATGTGCAAACCAAGGGGCTTGATCAATACCAGTAATAAAACTGGTAATAAAAGCTAAAAAAGCCAAAAACACGGAACCATGCGGTCTTCGCGTTCAAAGAATGTTCAGAAACGATTTCACTGATGCATCGGGCGGGTGAACTAGTGGAGATAAAGGCGTTCACGGGCAAAAAAACCCTCATGAATGCTGTAGCACTCGTCCTGCATACCTAATTGTACTAAAGTACTGCTATTTATTTGTGTGTGCTAATGTGTAGCACGGTACCGACACCATTCAGAGATTGCTTGATTGCCTCACAAGGGCTTCGCTTGGCCGTAGACCGGCACCGTGATTTCTCCGGAATCGATTCGCCACAGGTCGTCCTTATTCAAACATTTCAATAGAGCGCCCTTATTTTCCAACAGCGATAAACGCCGCCTCCCCTAAAGGGATGCCCCCGCGGCGGGATCCATTGAACCTGTGAACCGGAAAGGATACGCGGGTTATTTAATATGAATAACGCTATTTTTCAATACCTGATACGGATCCCTGTCGTTCCGTATCACGGACCGAGGGCTTATGAAAACAATGGCAAATAAGAGTGTGAAACGATCGACAACGAAGACTGCTGCTACAAAGAAAACGGTTCCAAAAACAACTACAAAGAGTCCGGCAAAGACCGGAGCCGGAACAATTGAGAAGCAGATCGCTGATTTCATTAAACTGATCCCGGATGCGACCATGGTGATTGACCTGAAGGGAAAGGTTATGGCCTGGAATCATGCCATGGAGGAACTCACGGGTGTGCGGGCAAAGGACATCATCGGCAAAGGAGACTATGAGTACTCGTTGCCGTTCTATGGCGAGCGTCGCCCGGTCCTTGCCGATATCGCACTGAAAGAGGTGGGGAATCTCCGGAAAAAATACAAATCAATCACTTCGTGGGGCAATACGCTTGTGGCAGAGGCGCATGTTACAAATCTTCCCAAGGGCCCGGCAACAGTATACGGATCAGCAACCCTCCTGAAAAATTCCCGGGGTAAAGTACTCGGTGTGCTGGAACTGGTCTGCGAAGTCAGGAAATAACCAGAAAAATTGAGATTATGATTCACCCCCACCATACATCAGCCAACAAAACATACATAACTTTTATATTGTAAATGTCCATACGTTTACACATGTTCCTGCCATTGAACGAAAAACAGTTCGGGTTCTGGAAGATGCGGCGCAACGGGATGTCCAACGTCTCCATCGCAAATCTTGTTGGGATAACAAGGCAAGGTGTCTCACAGGCGCTCCTCGTCATGGACGAGAAGATTGAATCCTCACTTCGGGAGATGGCACACGCAAACCGGATCCAGGTTGAGAAGATTGATGTGGGACGTGGGGTACTTTTCGGCAAATCCATCCCGTTCCAGACAAATGCCTACATCTTTGTCTCGGAGAAACACGGTATACAGGTCTGGTACGAGCATGACGGCGACTGCAAAGCGTGCGATGAATTCACCCAGTGTATCGAATTCATCTGGGATTTCGCTGCAGAGCTCGGGATCAAAATTGAAAAGACTCAGGATCCGACAAAAATGGCAGAAGAGTTGCTCACAAAAATCAGGGAGTGTGTAAAATGAACCGGGTTTCTGAAATTGCTGAACACTGGTTCGGTCTGTGCCGGAAACCCCCGTTGGTTCATGCCTCGCAGGCAGATATTGTTAACCTGACTGAACCCGCCAATGAGGGCCGCCCGGACGGAGGTGGCAGCAGATCGGGATCTATTCGCCGTGGACTTGGAGCCGCCCGGTCAGGAATGAATACTCTGATCCATAACCGGCAGCTCCTCTGGTTTACGCTCCTTGCCGGGCTTGTGCTGGTAGGAACCACCATCGCCCAGGGGGCACTCGGCTACATCACCTGGACCATGCAACCGTATATAGGTGAAACCGAATGGGTTGTCTTGACCTTTATAATCGAGTTCGCAACACTGTTCTGCCTGGTGTTCCTGCTGACGGGCCTTGTCCTGAGCATCTCGTCAAAGAAAGAAGGTCATGCGTCGTTTTTTGAAGGACTTACAGGAGCAAAAAAATTCATAAAAGCAATCTTTGTGTGGTCTGTTGTTCTGGCACTCGCAGGCATGCTGCTCTTCAGTATTAACTTTTATTCTTACGATTGGTTGCCGCGTAATCACCTGTTCCTCAATATCTTGGGAACCCTCAATGGATGGGTCAACCTGCTTGTGGTGTTCCCCTTCAACCCGACTCTCACCAACATCTTTGTCGACCCCTCACGCGTTGGGGGAATCCCGTTGAAATCCTGGATATATCCATCCGGGATCATACAAGCCCTGACCTTTTCTTTGATCAATCTGTTCCTGTTTATCCTGACCCCGTTTGTCGTTCCCTTTATCGCTCTCGAACAGAAGACCCTCATGGACGCAGTGGTGGGATCGTTTTCCCTGATGAAAAAGAACTGGGATGAGGCTGCTACCTGCGCCGTCTTCCTTTTAGTTGTTGCATTCGGTGTTTTCCTTACGTATCTGCTCGTCCAGGCTGCATCCGGGATGGTCACACCAGACAAGTTTGTCACGATACGTCCAGAAAATACATGGATTGCTCTTGCTCTCGTGTACGATATTGCACTGTTCTCTTTTGCGATTGTAATGGCAACTGTTGGAGGTATTGCCGCTCTGGACCTCTACACATCGGCAAAAAGCAGGCAGATCGCGGCTGAATCCACTGAACCAATTGGGGTTGTTATCTGATGCACCTCATCCTCGGAATCGCTGACCTGTGGCTGGGCCTGTGCCGGAAACCCCCGCGGGTCCATGCTTCGCAGGTAGATATTGTTTACCTGACTGAACCCGCCCATGCCGGACTCCCGGATGGCGGAGGCGGAAGATCTGGAACGATCCGCCGTGGGATAGGTGCCGCCCTATCAGGAACGAAGACGCTGGCGCGGAACCCGCAGCTCCTCTGGTTTACGCTCCTTGCCGGGCTTGTGCTGGTGGGAAACACCATCGGCCAATCGGCACTCCGTTACATCGGCTGGACCATGCAACCTGATATAATCGTAAGTTATGTCCAGGACTTTTTACTCGGGTTCGCAACACTGTTTTGCCTGGTGTTCTTACTGGCGGGCCTTTTTATAAGCATCTCGTCAAAGAAAGACGGTTCAGCCTCGTTCTTTGTGGGGCTTGCAGGAGCAAAAAAATTCCTGAAAGCAATCTTCGGATGGTCTATTGTTCTGGCACTTACAGGTATATTGCTCATCTATATTTGGTATCATTTTTTCTACTGGTTGCCTCCTGAGATCCAGTTCCTCAATATCTTCGAACCTTTTCATTTCATTACCAGTACGATCGTCCAGTTCCCCTTCAACTGGACTCTCGACTGGGACATGTTAACCGAGATTCCGGGCTATGGAGGACGCTCGCTGCTGTTATGGATATATCCATTTGGGTTTATGGAGACCCTGACCTTTTCGGCGATCATCCTGCTCCTGTTTATCCTGACCCCGTTTGTCGTGCCCCTTATCGTTCTCGAGCAAAAGACCCTCAGGGAGGCAATCGTAGGATCGTTTGTCATGATGAAAAAGATCTGGGCCGATGTAGCTGCCTGCGCCCTCTTCCTTGGCTTTATCATATACGTTGTGTTCCTTGCGTACCTGCTCATCCAGGCAGCATCCGGGATGGTATCACCATACCAGACGGTCATATTTCATCCCCCCGACACGTGGATTGCTCTTGCCATCCTCTATAATCTCGCACTATTAATCGTTGCGTTTGTGGTGGCAACGGTCGGCGGGATTGCAGCGTTGGATCTTTACCGGTATGCAAAGACCGGGCACATGCCTGTATCCACTCAACCGGAACCTCCCGTATAACTTTTTTTTTAAATCCCTGCCCTGCTATACCTCGATATGGCCCTGATACGGGGAACCTTCGCAAGATAACGGCCAACAAGGAAATTGTCCGGAAAAAAAGTAGGTCCCCCATCTCATTTGTGAAAAAACCCGGGCAATTACTCACTCCTATCACGCAGTCTACAAGGGGAGGTTCAGTTGTTTGAGAACGTCAGCCTCCCCCCTTTTTCATCCACTACAATCTCCTTCTCTTTGTTGATGGTTCCCTCCAGGATCATTTTTGACAGTTCGTTGATCAGCATCTTCTGGATCACCCGTTTGATCGGACGTGCACCGAATTGCGGGTCAAAGCCTTGGGTGGCAATGAACTGGATGGCCTTCTTGGTTGCCCTGAGCCGGATATCGCTCTTTCCAAGCATCTTCTGGACGTTTTCCAGCTGCAGCTCGACAACCTTCTGGATCTCATCTCTTGTGAGCGGTCTGAACATGATGATCTCATCAATCCGGTTGAGGAATTCGGGGCGGATGGTCTTCTTGAGCAGCTCGAAGACCTGTTCCCGGGTGCGATCGAATACCTCGTCCCGGTTCTTGTCGGTGACATGCTCCAGGTTTTCCTGAATAAGGTGCGACCCGATGTTCGAAGTCATGATGATAATCGTATTCTTGAAATCCACCGTACGGCCCTTGTTATCGGTCAAGCGGCCGTCGTCAAGAACCTGCAGCAGGATGTTGAACACATCCGGATGGGCTTTCTCGATCTCATCCAGTAGCACCACGGAATAGGGCTTTCTCCGGACGGCTTCTGTCAGCTGCCCGCTCTCTTCATATCCCACATAGCCCGGAGGCGCTCCGACTAACCTTGAGACAGTATGCCGTTCCTGGTATTCCGACATATCGATCCGCACCATACTGTTCTCATTATTGAAGAGGAACTCTGCAAGCGCCTTTGCCAGTTCGGTCTTTCCGACACCGGTCGTTCCGAGGAAGATGAAAGAACCAATCGGGCGTTTTGTGTCCTGCAAACCGGCCCGGCTCCTGCGGATTGCATCGGCAACCGCCCCGATGGCTTCATCCTGGCCCACCACGCGCTTGTGGAGTTCGGTCTCGAGTGTCAGGAGTTTCTGTTTCTCGCTCTGCAGCATCCTGCTCACGGGAATACCGGTCCAGCGCGAAACCACAGCGGCAATCTCCTCGGCACCCACCTCCTCGTTCACCAAAGCGGAATCTTTCTGCAGCACAGTCAGTTTTTCTTTGAGTCCCTCGATGAGCTTCTCGGTATCCGGGATACGGCCATAACGGATCTCTGCCACTTTTCCAAGATCGCCTTTACGGAGGAAACCTTCGGCCTCGAATTTCAGGTTCTCGATCTCATTTTTCCGCAACTGTATCTGTTCAACCAGCTCTTTTTCCGACTGCCACTTTGCCTTCAACTGGTTTCGTTCTTCAGTCAGGTTCCCGATCTCTTCATTTAAGCCCTTTAATTTCCCCTGGTCTTTCTCCCGCTTGATGGCTTCCCGTTCGATCTCCAGCTGCTGAATCCTGCGTTCAATAGTATCAAGTTCTTCCGGTTTCGAGTTGATCTCGAGCCGGAGTTTTGATGCAGCTTCATCGATCAGGTCAATCGCCTTATCAGGCAGGAACCGGTCGGAGATATAGCGTTGCGAGAGTTCAACGGCTGCAATAATCGCCTCGTCTTTGATCCGTACATGGTGATGAGTCTCGTATTTCTCCTTGATTCCGCGGAGGATGGATATGGCATCAAGCGTATCCGGTTCATTAACCATCACCGGTTGAAACCGCCGCTCGAGTGCTTTATCCTTCTCAAAATATTTCTGGTATTCTTTTAAGGTAGTTGCGCCAATGACATGCAGTTCTCCCCGTGAAAGCGCAGGCTTGAGGATATTAGCCGCATCCATGGCACCTTCGCTGGCGCCGGCTCCGACCAGCGTGTGGATCTCATCGATGAACAGGATGATCTCCCCTTCAGCAGATATCACCTCCTTGATCACACTTTTCAACCGTTCCTCAAACTCGCCCTTGAATTTGGCACCCGCAATCAGGGCTCCCATGTCGAGCGAATAGAGCGTTTTGGTTTTCAGGTTCTCCGGCACATCTTCGTCAATGATCCGGTGGGCGAGACCTTCAGCAATGGCAGTCTTTCCCACGCCGGGTTCACCGATGAGAATAGGATTGTTCTTTGTTCTCCTGGAAAGTATCTGCAGCACCCTGCGGATCTCTTCGTCGCGACCGATGACCGGATCGAGTTTGCCGGTCCGGGCAAGATCATTTAAGTTTTTGGCATATGTTTCCAGGGAATTATAAGTCTCTTCTGCGTTCTGGCTTTTTACAGTCGAGCCTTTCCGCAACTGGGTGATGGCAGTCTTTAAGTCTTTTTCAGTAACCCCGTTCTCCTTCAGCAGTTGTGAGGTGCGGTCGTGTACAGACAGAATTCCCAGAAGAAGATGCTCGATGGAGACAAATTCATCCTTAAATTCCTGGGCTAGTGCGGAGGCTTTCTGCAGGGCTTTTGTGGCATCATTGGAGAGGAACTGCTCCCCGCCGCTGACTTCAGGATAAGAATCGATGATCCTGTCAAGTGCAGGAATAAAAACATCAAGGTTCACATTCAGTTTTTTGAGGAGATACGGAATGACATTCTCGTCAACAATCAGCATCCCTTTAAGTAAATGCGAATTCTCGATGGCCTGGTTCTGTTGTGCCATTGCAATTTCCGTTGCTTTCTGAACGGCTTCCTGTGATTTGATCGTAAAATTGTTGAAATTCATGATGGTAGTTGTTCCTTTTTGTTGTTCGAAATTTTTCTATCCACTAATCGTAATAGCGCTTCTTCCTTTCAAATAGTTTGCCAATCTGACAATTGATTCAGACAGATTTTATCAGAAGGGGGGATCCGCGTGCAAAGACCAGTAATAACAAATAGCGAAACGAGATAATCAGATCATAGAATAATATTGAAAAAGAGATGAACGATGAAAAAAACTGCTATTGTTTTCCTGCTAATTATTGTAGGAGTATTTCTTGCCGGATGTACAACAACACCAACTGCCGGCCAGGACACCACCCAAGACACGATCCGGGCCCACTATGAATATTATGACAGCTGGTCGATTGGACTCGGATGCTACGAGAAGGTTTCCGGGTACGCCTACAATACGGGAAACACATCAGTAGATAATGTAGTGCTGAACTTCAACCTCGTCGATACCAAGACCGGAACGATACGCGATTCGCGATCCGTATTCTTCGGCACGATGGGAGCCGGTCAGTCAAGGACGTTCGAATCCGTGCTCGATGGCGAATGCGCACAGCAGTACCAAGTCAAAGCGACCATTATAAAATAATTGCTCTGTAGAAAACCTCCTCAATGAGAAATAGTAAGAACCTGTGAATGTTACAGACAATCATTTTGTTAGCGATTTCTTTCATCTGAATCAGGAATCTTCTCGCTTTGAGATCCCCGTTGAACTTTCTTTTCAGAACAGAGAATTTATTTTCCACGAGTTGTCGTCTTGGATAAATAATGTCATTGAACTGGCGAGCCATTTCCTGACGGTAAGTACC
>Ga0194039_1002165_pt1 | contig 10088 bp, 10 predicted proteins | sample JunL228m_MetaG_FD_148679 | JGI IMG/M metagenome (GOLD analysis project Ga0194039, IMG submission 148679) | Anoxic zone freshwater microbial communities from boreal shield lake in IISD Experimental Lakes Area, Ontario, Canada - Jun2016-L227-8m | ecosystem: Environmental > Aquatic > Freshwater >...
GCTCATGTGATCGGTCATCGGTGGTCGGTGGTCGGTGGTCGGTGATCAGTCATTCGTCATTCGTCATTCGTCATTCGTCATCAGTCATCTGTCATCAGTGGGCGGTGAGTCGGCGGCGGTGAAGTATTCGGTCGCGTCTTCGCGCAAGAGGCCGTCGGGGGAGCCGCAAAAAGAATCGGCTTTTTCCATCATGGAGTTCAACATGCGTCCGATGCCTTCGAGGCCGGAGTTCAGTTGGGTGGCGTTAGCGGGAGAGAGATAGCCGCAGTCCAACGCCTCACCAACCCAATGCTGTGTTTCCATTTGCTCCGCATCTGCGTCGGTGAGCTTGCTGACGAAATGCTTTTCATATCGCCGTCTTCCCCAAGCTTCGGCGATCTGTGCTCCAACGGACCGCGCCGCGCGGCGGATTTGGTCCGCCAGCGAATACATTTCCTCTTTTGGAAACAACTTCGATATCTGGAAGACAACACGCGAAACCTCTCGCGCCTTCTGGTACACTCGCAGATCCTTGAAACTTCTGGCATAGTCTGTCGTCATAAGTCGCGTCCGATCACTGTTTACTGTTTACCGTTTACCGATCACTGATTACCGATTACTGATTACTGATCACCGATCACCGACCACCGATTACTGATTACCAACCACCGATCACCAACCACCGATCAGCCCGCCCCCTCCGCCACCGGCAGTTCGAAGTGGAAAACGGCGCCGCACTCGGGGTGAGATTCCGCCCAAAGCCGGCCGTCGTGCGCGGCTATGATGAACCGGCAAATCGCCAGGCCCATGCCCAGCCCGTGGGATTTGGTGGTGTAGAAAGGGTGGAAGAGGCGCTCCACGTCCTTCGGCAACCCGCCGCCCTCATCCCGCACCGATGCGCGCACTCGGCCCTGGTGGAGCATCGTCTGGAGATGAATCCGGCGGGTGCCGGGCGTATTGGATGCCATGGCTTCAGCCGCGTTGAGGATGAGGTTGAGCACAAGTTGCTGGAGTTGCACGCGATCGCCCGAGATCGGCGGTAAATCGGGAGCCAGATCGGAGACAACTGTGACGCCGCGTCCGATGAGGTCAGCCCGGGTGAGGTTCAACACCTCCTCGATGGCCGGGTTGAGCGGGAGCGGTTGCAGGAACACCTCGCCGCGCTTGAGCAAGGCGCGCAGTCGCTCGATGACCTCGCCCGCGCGGCGATCCGCCGCCACGATGTCCGAGAGGATGGCCTGCACCTCGACTACATCCGGATGTTCCTGGAGGAGCAGTTCCTGCGCGGCTTGGGCATTGCTGAGAATGATGCCGAGCGGCTGGTTCAACTCATGCGCCAGCGAGCCGGACAGCGTCCCCAGCGTGTTCACGCGCGTCATGTGCGTCAGGTTGCTACGCAGCTCGTGGGTTTCCATCTCCGCTCGTTTGCGCGCGGTGATATCGCGAAGCACACCAAACGTGCGAACCCCGTGTCCGGTAGCGTTGTGCCCGGCGATGCGAGCCAAGTGCTGGACCCACTTCTGCCCATGTGCTGGATGCAGGTAGCGATACTCAGCAGAGATCCGGTCGAGCCTCCCGTCGTGCAGCTTTTGCCGCTCGTCCAATAGAAATTGGCGGTCGTCGGGATGCACATGTTCCGTCCAGAACTCCAAGGACTGGAGGCCCTGCAGGCCCGGGGGAACACCGCAAATGTCCCGAAACCGGTCGTCCAAGAAGCAGTGACGTTCACCGTAGTCCACTTCGTAATACCCGAGGCCCGCCAGCTCGGTTCCCGCCGCCAAGCGCGCCTCGTTCGCGAGAAGCGCCTCTTCGGTTCGCTTGCGCTCGGTGACGTCCATTGAGAGGCCCAGCAGCCGCCCCGGATCACCGTTGGACTTGAAGAACGGGCGCCCGCGGGATGCGACCCACCGCTCGCGGCCATCGGCAAGCCGGATCCTATATTCCACGTTCACGGGTTCACCCGCATGCACAGATCGATCCAGGCTTCCCTGAACGAGATCCCAATCGTTGGGATGAACTGACGTCTTTAAACGCTCCATGGTGATGACTTCCGTCGGCGAATACCCGAAGATCATCCGAGCCTTCTCCGTAACCCAGAAGACGTGCGTGCCGCAATCCATTACCCAGAGCCCGGCCTCGGCGGAGTCTGCCGCCAGGTTCAGCCGAAACTCGCTCTCGCGCAACGCCTGGTCGTTGCGCTTGCGAGCGAGAGCGTTGGTGAAGATTTGGGCTACCAGTTGCAGCCGTTTCACCAGCGCGTCCGGCCAGTCGCGTTCCGCCCGCGTCGTATTGAGGCCCAGGATGCCAACAGGCGGCTCGCCGCCCACCGAGAGTGGGATGGTCAAATTCGATTTAATGCCTAATTGGCGCGAGACTTCCCGGTCCCGGGCGGCTTCCGCCGGCAGTTCCTCCAGCGAAGAAATGGCCACGATGCGGCCAGCCAGCATTTGCTGTCTGACCCAGGGAAAATCTTCTTGGCGCAGCCGCCCGGGAGGTTGCGGGCCTTCTTGGGCGCTGTAGAGGTGGGTGAGGGTGAAGAAACCCGGGGCCTCGTCCGACAACTGCCAAAGCGCCGACAGATCGAGGTCGAGCAACTCGCAGATGCGGCGCTCGGCATCCATGATCTCGCGGTCCACCTCGCTGGGCGGAAGATTCACAAACTTCGACGAGATATCGGCAATCAGTGTCGCCTCCGCCTCCCCCTGGCGTCGTTTGGCCCGGTTAACCAGCAAACCGATGGTCAAAGCGGCTTGAAAAAGGCAAAACAGGATCATGCCGACGATCGGCCACCGGTAACGCTCCCAAAAGCCCGGCTGGCGGAACTGGATGACGCTATTCACACCCGCCTCACCACTGGGCCCCACGAGGTCCACCGGATGGGTCTTGTTTTGGCCTTCCAGGAATGCCAATATCGCGGCACTAAACGGCGCAGCATCGCGCCCAAACAGGTCCAGGATAAGAATCCGTTTGGGGCTGGCGGCCGAGGTGCCGAGCATGGCGAGGGTCAGCATCAGCATCCCCAGGCAGGCTCGGCACCGTCGTGTCATAAGTGGCGATCTCGTCACAAGTTTAGACATGGATGCTAACGATTCGTCCTGCTGCTGGCGAGCACCGACTCGGCGGAGAAAAAGCGCCCTACGAATCGTCCGGCGGGTGATCATTGACCTGTTTGATCGGCGGCCGGCGCCGCTTTACCCCGGGGGGCAATCCCGGCTCAGGGCAAATGGCGCGTGCGCTTCGTTCAAGATTGGTCTTGCCCCGTGCGGCGTGATGGGCACTCTTCCTGCATGAGAACTGGATCGTACAAAACGGTATGCAAGAGCAGCCTCGAATCTTTGGACTTCGCGGTGAATGATATGCTCGGCCAGGATTGGGAGTTATACGGCAGCCCTTATGTCGTTCAACCCTGCGAGAATCTCGAAGCCCCCGTTGCACCGAAATTCTGTCAGGCGATGGTTCAGTATTCCGAGGAGGTTTCTCCGGGTAATCTCCCATGAAGTGAAATCATGCTTCTGGTTTCAGCCATGAAGCGTCCAATGCGAACGGTGATTTGTTTGCTGGCAGCCACCCTGCTCTCCGGCTGGCTTCCGTTCAGCAGCGCAGCCAAGAGCTACAGCAGCGGCGGCGGCCACAGCTACTCGTCATCCTCGCGCAGTTCGAGTTCTGGAGGCAGTCACAGTTCCAGCTCCGGAAGCCATAGTGTAAGTTCAAGCGTTGCCGGCAGCGGCGGGAGCGGAACCCATAGTTCGAGTTCCTCTGCGGGTGGAGGAGGAGGCAGCCGCAGTTCGGGCGGTGGGGGAAGCGCGAGGAAGAGCTTCACCTCGAGCAGCGGTAAGAGTTACAGTGGCGGCTCGACCTGGAGCGATAACGACCGGCACAGCTACGCTTCGGGCAAGAGTTACACTTCCGGCTCAGGCCGCACGTCTGCGTCCAACTCTCGGAATGAAAGCGCCGCTCCGGTGGCCAAGGCTTCGCCCAGAGTTAAACCGGACTCGAATCCCGCTCGGTTCACTTTCGACAACGCAGCGGCGCGCGCCAGGAAGGAGGATGTCAGCAAGGCAAAACTCGCGCAGTTCAAAGCGATGGAGGGTGGGACGCCGGTCACCCCCGCCGACGCCCAGCGACCGCCCGCGGATGCGCCGTCGTACCGGGTCAAATCGCCGCCGCTCCCCGGACCCGACAGCCGTTCCTATCGGTCCAGGGTTTATGTGCCCGACGCGGCTGTTATTTCAACCCGGTCGGTGCGGATCTACAATGTGTTCAACCCTTACTCGTCTCGGCCGTGGGTGACTTACCATGATCCTTACAACAGCCTGTTCTGGTGGTGGCTGATGGACCGCTCGCTGGATGATCGGGCCTGGTGGGCCTACCACCATCGCTACGACATGGATCCGGCGCGCTACCATGCACTGGTGGCGACCGACCAGCAATTAGAGGCGCGGGTCGAACAACTGGAAGCGCAGCAGGCGCCGCGAGATCCCAGTTACGTGCCGGCCGGTCTGGACCGGGACCTGATGTATTCGGACCGGTATGTGGCCCAAACTTACAGCAATCGGCCAACCACCGCGGGAGTGATCGCTTTCTGGGTGCTTGGCGTCCCGACGGCACTTGCCGTCTCGGGTCTTTTTATCTGGCTGATCTGGTTCAAACGATGGCAAGCCGCAACTTGACTTTCCTCCGGCCTTATTTAACTCATCTGACATATTTAACCATTCAAGCGCCTAAACACCCATGCAACTCCATCTGCCCGACTACCTCCTGACCGATGTCGTATCCACGGTCGCCTTCGGCATCGTCGCCATTCTCTTGATCGTGTTCGGCTACGTAACCTTCGACAAACTAACCCCTAAACTCGATTTCAACGACCTGCTCAAGCAAGGCAATGTGGCCCTGGCGATCGTGGTTGGCTGCTTCATCCTCGGGCTGTGCTATGTAGTGGGGCGGGTGGTGGCGGCTATTTTGGGGGGCTAAACCGGTTAAATGAAGTGAAAGAGTATGGAAGCTGAGAACAAAGGGAAGACGCTTTGGGAGATGCTTTGTGAGCGGATGCGCGGCGGCGCGAATGGCAATGGCGCGGGCGTGGCCTTCTCCAATCCACTCGACCTGCGCGTCGGTTCAGCCGTGCCCGTGGCTTATGCCAGCGGTCCGGAATTTGCCAGCTATAATTTCACCGTGCGGGAGATCCGGGAATACACGCGGCGGATTCAAGGCCAGGACTTTCATTTTACAGATTATGTTCTGACCGGAGTTAACACAAAATCGATGGACGCCGATGACGCCATGACCGCGCGTCTGCGGGTCGTGCCGAATCAGGCCGGCGCAAATGACTCGCTGCTGCTGCAACTGTGCGATGAGTTCGAGTTTGCGGAGGACTTTCTCGGGGTGGTCAAAGATACGACCGGCCTGTTTAAGATCACCGACGACACGTCCGGCGTCGAGACGACCTTCACTCGCATTAACGATCTGCGGGAGTCTTACGAGGCGGCAGTCCTCGTGGTGGCTGAGACCACGCTGGACGGCAAAGGCGCGCCGGCCAAGGTAGCACCGGCGAAGGTCGAGTATTGGGATTATTGGCGCGACGCCGCGATTGGTGGCGGCAAGGCCGCCAAGGAATTCGTCTTTGTCGAAAGGAATTCCGACACCGGCTGGTTCCAGATATGGCGCGGGCGCGAGTTCTTTTCCTGAGCAGCCGCCGATCAGTGGCCGCAGCCGCAGCCATCATGGCCGCAACAGCCGGCGCTCATTTCTTCCTCGGAGGGCAACCGGCCCAATTCGAGCGTCTTGCTGACGTATTTCTCGATGGATTTCTGGACGTGGTGCAACTCCTCCTGGGCATCGAGGAACCCGCGCGCAACCGGGTCTTGCATAAGCGAGTCGCGATGTTGCTCGAAGTCGGCGATTTCTTCGCCAGTGAGCGGCATCGACGATTGCTGTTTCTGTTGCAGCGCCTGGCTCTTGGTGAGGAGTCCGTCGTATTGGGCACGGGCTTTCTGATCGCCCATAAATGCGTCGATGCGTTGGCGGAGAGCCTGCATGCTGGGCTCGGCCAAAATCGTTTGGCATAGTTCCATGGTCTTCCGGATGATCGGAGTCTCTTCAATCGTCGCTGACATAATCAATTCATGTAACTGTTCTCCGCCGCGGGCCCTCGGCCTGTTGTCGCGTCGGTGTTTCAATACACCACAATCTCGTACAAAAAGCAAATAATGTGTTCGCTGTCGGCGCCGATGTGGCGGTTGAAATTGATTGAGTCCCGCCATATTTCCTCCCAGATTCTTCCGAGACGCAATTTAAACTCGTAAAGTTATGGCTGTTCTTAACCTTAAACCTGCCGGTTCATGCAAGTACGATTTGATCGCATTGGGCGAAATCATGCTGCGGTTCGATCCGGGCGAGGGGCGTGTGCGGACGGCGCGAGAGTTCAAAGTGTGGGAGGGCGGCGGCGAATACAACGTCGCCCGAGGCTTGCGGCGGTGCTTCGGACTCAAAACGGCGGTTTGCACCGCATTTGCCGACAACGACGTAGGGCGGTTGTTGGAAGACTTCATCCTCCAGGGGGGCGTGGATACCGAATTCATCAAATGGATTCCGTATGACGGGGTTGGCCGCGCGGTGCGCAACGGCTTGAATTTCACTGAGCGCGGCTTCGGAGTCCGCGGCGCAGCAGGGATTTCGGATCGCGGCCACACGGCGGCCAGCCAACTCAAGCCGGGCGACTTTGATTGGGATCACATCTTCGGCGAACTCGGTGTTCGCTGGCTGCACACCGGCGGAATCTTCGCTGCGCTGAGCGATACCACGCCCCAACTCGTGGTTGAAGCTGTTCAGGCTGCCCGAAAGCACGGCGTTATCGTCTCCTACGATCTGAACTATCGTCCATCGCTCTGGAAGAGCATCGGCGGCCAAAAACGCGCCCAGGAGGTCAACCGGGAGATTGCTAAACACGTGGATGTCATGATCGGCAACGAGGAAGACTTCACCGCTTGCCTTGGCTTCAATGTCCAGGGGATGGACGAGCACATCTCGAAGATCGATGTGAGGGCGTTCAAAGGGATGATTGAGAGCGCGGTGAAGGCGTATCCGAATTTCAAGGTCACCGCCACTACGCTCCGCAGGGTAAAGTCGGCTTCGCGCAACGACTGGGGCGCGATTTGCTGGGCTGGCGGCAGCTTTTATGAAGCGCCCAGCCGCGAGGATGCGGAAATCCTGGACCGCGTCGGCGGCGGCGACAGCTTCGCCAGCGGGCTGATTTACGGCCTGATGAAGTTCAGCGACCCCCAGAAAGCCGTCGAATACGGCGCGGCGCACGGCGCGCTCGCAATGACCACGCCCGGCGACGCCTCGATGGCCTCTCTTAAGGAAGTCGAGGCGCTTGTCAACAATGGCAGCGCCCGGGTCCAGAGATAGTCAGGCAAGGAAACCAGTTGATCTGGATTGTATCCGCCCTGAGCGCGACCCCGATGACGGAGCGCAGCCCGCTGAAGCCTGCGACTAACTTTATTTGGTTTCGGAGGGGATGGACTCGACCCGGTAAAGATGGGTTCTTGTTCTCAGAAAGAACGACTTGCCGGCGACTGCCGGCGACGCCATAAAGCCGCCATCCAGGGTGTTGGTGGCCAACACCTCCAAAGCGCGGCCCGGTTTGAGAACCGTCGTCGTGCCCTTCTGATCGAAGAAATAGAGCCGCCCATCGGCGTACAGCGGCGAAGCGGCGAATTTGCCGCCAATCCCCTCCGTCCAGACTACTTGTCCGGTGGCAGCGTCGATGCAGGTCACGTAGTTCTCCTCGGCCGCGGTGTAGATTAAGCCATCCACCAAGAGGGGCGAAGCGTATCGGGCTATATGCTTGCCGAGCTTCCAAGCTACGTGTGTGCCTGTCACATCGCCTTGTCCATCCGTCTTCACCGCCCACATCTCCCTTTTTGACCCGCCAGTAATAATGAAGGCCACCCCGCGGTCGAACACCGGTCGGGGAGCGGCCGAGTAATCCGGGTACTGAACCCGCCACAGTTCCCGTCCGGTTCGTGGGTCGTAGCCATAAGCCGCCTTGGCGCCGGCGCTGAGCATCTGCGGTTTCCCGGCGGCGGTCACGATCAACGGCGTGCTGTGGGCTTTGCGCAAATCCCCATCCTTCGCCAGTTGCCCCGGCACGTTCTCATCGTTCCACGGAACCGAGCGATCCATTCTCCAGACGGTTTTGCCGGTCTGCTTGTCCAGCGCCACATGAAACTGTAGATCGACGCCGTCCATCGTCAGAATCACCAGGTTCTCGAACGCGATCAGCGACGAAGCCGGGCCGCGGTAATGACGGCATTGCAGGTCTTCCCGTTTCCAAAGCACCTTGCCAGTGCTCGTATCCAGGCACGCCGTCCCAAACCTGCCAAAGTGGACATAGACCCGGCCCGGCTCAATCACCGGCGACGGCGTCGCGTAACAATTCATCGAGGCGCCATTGCCGAGCGGTTCCGGATTGTCGCTGTGGAACACCTTTTCATTGAAGCGAACCTGGCCGGTCTCGGCATCCACACAGATCGCGAAGAAGTCATGGCCATCCTCCGTCGCCGTGGTCAACCAGACCTGGCCGCCCATCACGACGGGCGTGGACCACCCGCGGTAGGGAATCTCTGTTTTCCATTTGACGTTGTTCGTCTCGCTCCAGTGAAGCGGCAGGCCGATCGAGTTGGTGTCACCCGGGGCCGAAACATGGCCATCACCCCACGGACCTCGGAACTCCGGCCAGTCCGCTCGCGCTGCCGATCCGCTAAACGCCAACAGCAACAGCGCCAGGACGGAAAGTGATCGGCCAAAGCAGCCGCGACTCAACGCGTTGCCAGAATTGAAGAACAGGCTTCTGCCAAGACTCATATCAACAGGGTGCTACGGCCACCGAGGCAAGTCAACCATGCGCGGCGTAATATTCGTGAGTTGGGATGTGTCAGGCAAGGGCGGACGCACTCCAAAACCTGGCGGAACTACGGACTTCACCGATTATATGATCGTGCTGGCGGCGGAGCCGTATCCCAATCTGCCGGTCAGCCTGTTCGGTGGTGGAGACCAAGACCAACGAAATCCCCGTGGTCCGCCAACTCTTCCAGGAACTGGATCTGCGGGGCCGGTTCGTCTCGTTGGATGCGCTGCACACCCAAACCGAGACGGGCCGGGAGGTGGTCCTGCAGGGCGTGGGCGTGGAGTCAGCCTTCACCCAGCAGCCCAAACCAAAAACCTCCCGTGCGCCAGATCGCCTTCATGAATTGGCCCTGATTTCTTCAGCACAGAGAGGTTTCGCGGTTGGAAACCCGGGCGCTTTTTGCTCTAATTGATTCGGAGTTCGAGCGAGTGAATTCGTCTGGCACAATGGCATCACCGTTGCGCTACCTCGTGGTGCTGGCGTGCTAATCCGGCAAGGCTCGCCACTGCCAGCGGGCGAGGTAGGGATCGAGACGCACCAACAGCCAATACGCCCAACGCTGCTTCAGCCGACGCCAGACTGTCCGCGACTTCCGCCAGCTCTCCAGCGTGATGGGACGGCATTGCTTAAGGGCTCCGGCGAATACCGCGCGCGCCTCCTCGGCCATCTCCTTCTGGTCGAACCGAATCATCAGCTCATAGTTGATATTGAGACTGCGGGGATCCAGGTTCGCCGAACCGGCGTAAACAAAATCTTCGGCGATGATCAGCTTTGCGTGGAGGACTTGCGGCTGGTACTCGTAAATTCTGACTCCGGCTCTCAGGAGCCGTCGATACAGACTCTGCCCGGCCAGTTGCGAAATCAGCACGTCGGACTTCCCCGCCAAAATTAACTCGACGTTGCCCCCCTGCCGCGCGATCCGCATGAGCTCGCGCCGGATTCGCCAGGTCGGAAGAAAGTAGCCCATCATGATGCGCACGTTCGCAGCGCGCGCCAAATCGCCGTGCAAAGCCTGCTTGAGCGGGTTGCGACCGCGTCCCGGACCGCTCAGCAGGAGCTGCTCCTTCGGTGTCAGCAGCAGCTTTTTGGCGACCGATTTTCGCAGGCGCACGAATCGTTCTTGCTGGAGATCAGCGCGCGCGAACATTTCTGCGAATGCGACCCTCAATTGCGCCGGCAGCGGCCCCTCGACTTTTAGCCC
>Ga0194039_1002166_pt1 | contig 10088 bp, 9 predicted proteins | sample JunL228m_MetaG_FD_148679 | JGI IMG/M metagenome (GOLD analysis project Ga0194039, IMG submission 148679) | Anoxic zone freshwater microbial communities from boreal shield lake in IISD Experimental Lakes Area, Ontario, Canada - Jun2016-L227-8m | ecosystem: Environmental > Aquatic > Freshwater >...
CTGATTGAAGTCCTCGACTTTTTCTGGAACAGGATAGGGCGCATGGGATCCCACCATTTCCCTTTCCAACCGATCACCTCGGGAAGTCGCTGCAACATCACTTTTATCATCTGGCGCGCCAAACTTAGTATGTGCGAACTCCAAACTTTCCAAACCAGTTCCCAAGATTCTTGCCACAACGTTACCTAAAGTTATGAAGCCAAGATCCGAGTAGTGCCTGTTCTGATTCACGGGATAACGCAATGGCAATCTCGCGATGTAATCAACAACTTCACTTGGATCCTGCAAAGAAATATAGAGCGGACGCCACTCCCACAATCCCCCACGATGTTGAAGAAGTTCTCGGATCGTGATTTCAGATTTCTCAGATATGTTCCACTGTGAGATATATTTAGAAATTTTATCTTCTAGAGATATCTTCTTCTCGTGTACTAAATCCATAAGAGCCGAGGTTGTAATAATAATCTTAGTCAACGAGCCAAGATCAAATGAAGTCTCGTTAGTCATAAGTAATGGCGAAGCTAGATCTAGGCTGGAACGATTTCCGATTGATGTGGTACTTCGTCTGCCTTCATGAGAGCTCGCAAAAACTAATCCAGGAATTCCGGACTCAATGAGAGATGTCAATTCACTATTCATAAAAGCCACACTCTCCCATCTGAGTATTTAATCGTGCTTTCCTTAGCCCACCAAGCCGCATCGAGGTCATGCACAAGAGTGGGTGCAAGGGCTCCAGCAAGAATCGAAGCCACGGTAACCCCGCGGTCACCTTCCATCATTGAGCCAATCGAGATTCCCATTCCGGCTTGTTCTGCTCGTTGAGCGATCTCCAATAGCGGGGTAATACCACCGCTTTTTAGCACTTTAAGATTGACGAGATCAGCGCTTCCCAGGTCAATCAATTCGTTCATGTCTCCCATTGTGAAACATGATTCATCTGCCATGATTTTCGTGTCGGAAGCCTTAGAAATTATCGCTAACCCTCTTTTATTTGCCGAAATTATGGGTTGCTCCAGATATTCAATATTCAGGTCACTGCTACTTTGCAAGAATTCTATGGAATGCTCCACGCTCCATGCTTGGTTTGCATCTACTCGCAATCCGCTGTCATTGCCAATAAGTGAGCGTATAAGAAGCAACTTCTCTAACGAGAGAGTGAGGTCCTCCATTCCTAACTTCACTTTATAACTGGAAAAACCTTCTGCCAAGCGGATGGAAACAAGTGATTCAATTTCCGACAAGGACGCAATCGGGACAGTTACATCGGTGGCAACGCTTTCCACCTTGCACCCCAAGAGCGTATTCATTGAAACTTCGGCCAATTGCGCTTCAAGGTCATACAGGGCTAGATCAACTGCAGCCTTGGCACTCGCGACAACATCAAGTGGGCTAATTGCCGAGTTCCAGGTGGCACGAGCGCTATGAAATTCGGTTCCGATAAGCGCCATCGGAATTTCCTTCGCGAGTGCATTTTGTATCGCAACGTTGGTATCTCCAGTGATGGCGGGAGTTTCAACACTTTCTCCCCACGCTTGAATGCCATCATCTGTTTCGATGCAATATGCAATGACCTCGAGTTCGCTCACACTTCGAAGAGCTGTCGAGAATGTATTTCTCAAAGGACGCGGGCTTACACGTGAGAAGGCGTTAACGATTCGTGTCATAGAGTTGCACCCGTGGAAATCATTATTCGCAACGGGATAGCAACTGATCTAGATGCCGTCGTCGCAACCTTTCGTGCCTGCTGGCTTACCTCGTATCGAGATTTGCTACCAGAGGATGTTCGCGATGCAATGACACTAGATGCAGCGCATGCTCTTTGGATATCTGCACTCGGACCACATCCTGAACGAGAAACCTTGGTGGCAGTTGTAGAGCACTCCGTAGTGGGAGTTGCACGCATCGGCCAAGATATCCAGGATCCCCTTCGTGGACATTTGTTTTCACTATATGTCCATCCTGACCTTGCTGGCAGAGGAATTGGGAAATCATTGCTCAAGAATGCAATTGAACGATTGCATGTCAAAGGTTTTTCGGAAATAACGCTCTGGGTCTTCAAGAGCAACTCCAGCGCACTCGGGCTATACGAAAAAGAAGGTTTTGCTGTAACGGGAATTGAGCGCATTGATGAACGCTGGAAGATTCCAGAGATCCAGATGCTGCAAACATCGAAGGGTTAAAGAACTCTTACACGTATTGGTTTGACGGTACTTGGTTGCGGTAATCGCAGAGGATCTTTCCCGGGGGTGAGTGATCCAAGGATGCGCTCACCGCGAGCGCCAGTACAACTTGGCACTTGACCCGCTAAGCCGTGCATGGATAGAAATCCAATCAAGGCAAAGGTGAGACCTTCTTTTGCCCGAGGATCAATACCTAACTCCACCATCGAGAGCACTGCGCAGGAACCTAAACGTTCCTGTAAGCGCGCCATCATCACTGGATTGGCGGAACCACCTCCAGCTATGTACAACTTTGCTAAATGGTATTTCTCAACTTCACGGGCAACCGTTTCGACAGTAAGTTCTAAAAGAGTCGCCATGACATTTTCAATATTCCACGTAGGCACTTGCCCGATCTTCTCGATCAAATATGGAAGGTGGAATAGCTCTTTACCAGTGGATTTCGGTGCCGGTAGCGAGTAATACGGTTCATCAAGAAACTCAGCAAGTAGCGCGAGATCCACTGTGCCAGAGGCAGCGATCTTGCCGCCCTCATCGTAGGATTTTTCACCTTTGCTGTAAGCAGAAATTGCCGAATCCAATAACCCATTTGCAGGTCCAATGTCATATGCCAATGGAGCAAGGTTGGCGCCAGCAATGGTGATATTTGAAATTCCGCCTAAATTGAGCGCACCTTCTGGGTTTTCAGAGTGTCCTAATAGAAGTTGATCCAGCAAACTCACGAGTGGTGCTCCATGACCACCGGCAGCTACATCGCGGGATCGAACATTGGAGAGCACAGGTACACCTGTCTCTTCAGCGATCCACGAAGCCTCTCCCAATTGCAAGGTGCCTTGGGCTTTGTGATCTGCATCGATCCAATGAAAGAGAGTTTGACCGTGGGAAACAATAAGGTCCGGTTGGAAATCGAAATCAGTGATCGCCTTTTGAGCAGCTTGAGAAAATGCTTGCCCAATGTGAGTATCCAGAACGCAGACGCGCTCCATCGTTACCGGACGGGGAGGCATTGAATCAGCAATCATGTCATGTAATTCGGGTGTGTACTCAAGTGAGGTGAATCCATGCTGAACTACCTCGATGACATCATCTACTTGCGTAAATTCGCAACAAGCAACATCGATGCCATCATATGAAGTACCAGAAATCATGCCAATTATTTTCATCGCTCTACCTCCGTACATGCCACTAAATGATTGGGTGAAATCTCAATAAGTTCAGGACCCGTCACCATGCAAGACGCTACCGCCTTCGGGCAACGTACATGGAAAGAGCAACCGGTGGGAAGATGTGCAGGATCTGGAACTTCGCCTTTGAGTGTTTTCGAAAGTGTCTCAGGGTTGCCGATGATGCTGTGATCTGGCATTGCTGCAATAAGAGCTTGCGTATACGGATGTTGAGGGCGATCAATAATCTGCTCCCATGTACCAAACTCTACAATTTTTCCAAGGTACATCACCGCGATGACATCGCTGATATAGCGGATCATCGCTAAATCATGGCTAATGAAGATATATGTTAAGCCAAATTTTTCACGAAGGTCAATAAGTAAGTTCATTACTTCGGCACGGACTGATACATCCAAGGCTGAAACTGGTTCATCTAAAATAAGAAGTTGTGGTTCGGCAGCTAATGCACGCGCAATACTGACACGTTGCCTCTGTCCGCCCGAGAGTTGATGTGGATAGCGATGTTTTAAATCATCCGCTAAACCAACAATCGTGAGGAGCTCTGTTACGCGAGCATCGATGGCCTTTGCTGGAACTAGTTTGTGCACTTCCAAAATTTCGGAAATGGACTCACCTATCTTCTGCCGTGGATTGAGAGATGAGTACGGATCCTGAAAAACCAATTGGACCACGGAGCGACGAGCTCGAAAGAGATTTCTCGCCTTATCTGTCATCGCCTGATCAGACCACGAGATATCCCCCGATGTCGTGCGCTCCAGCCCTGAAATAAGACGAGCCAGTGTGGACTTTCCGCAGCCACTTTCGCCAACGATGCCGAGAGTTTGCCCTTTCTCGACGGTGACAGATATCCCGTTGAGGGCATTAATCAGACTTCCCGTTGCTTGAATCTTGTATTGCTTTCGAACATCAGCGATCTTGAGGCTCATCGCGCCCTCCCAACGGGGTGAAAGCAGGAAACACTCTTTTCGAGAGTTCCCACTAGATGAGGCGCTTGGCTCCTACATTCTTGCGTTGCGAAAGAACAGCGTGGTGCAAAAGCACATGTATTACCGACTAGCCAAGGTTTCTCAGGAACCCCAGCGATCGATGTCAATCTCTTTCGCGTTTTATCCGTCGTGGTGGGAAGAGAAGAGAGAAGCCCCGAAGTATATGGGTGCTGCGGATTGGTAAAGATTTCTTTAACACTTCCCGATTCTACAATTCTTCCTGCGTACATAACGACGAGTCGATCAACTAGGTTGGCAACAACACCTAAATCGTGAGTGATCCAGAGCATCGACATGTTCCGCTTCTGTCGCTCCTCGGCGACGAGAGCAAGTATTTGCTGCTGGATGGTGACGTCGAGTGCCGTTGTTGGCTCATCGGCAATAAGCAACTTCGGAGAAAGAATCAGTGCCATCGCGATCATAACCCGCTGGCGCATGCCACCAGAGAATTCGTGCGGGTAACTTTCCATTGCACGATTTACATCTGGAATTCCTACTTCTTCAAGTGCTTGACGTACTCGATCGAGTGAGTTCTCGTTGAGCTCTTCGTGAGATTCAATGACTTCCAAAAGTTGCTTTCCAATTTTCATAACGGGGTTAAGCGCCGTCATTGGATCTTGATACACCATCGAGATATCAAGTCCTCGCAATTTGCGCAGAGACTCTTGATCCATTGAGAGCAAATTGTTTCCGTCAAAATCTATAGTTCCTGCCGAAACTTCGACACCCCGAGGCAATAAGCCCAGAACCGAAAGGGCTGAAAGGGTTTTACCGGATCCGCTCTCACCAACAACGCCGACAGCTTCTCCTGCGTGAATTTCAAAACTCACATCGTTGACCAGTATTCGGGGATCTTGCACAGTAGAAATGGATAGATCCCTTACGGAAAGAAGAGGTTGACTCATGAACTTCTCCTTGCAGGATCGAGCGCATCGCGCAGTCCATCGCCCACCAGATTGAGACCAACAACTACGATCGTGATGAAAAGTGATGGGAATACAAGAGTCCACCAAGCAAAGGCCGCCAATGGCTGTGCATCAGAAACCATGAGCCCCAGTGATGCATTTGGTGGTTGGGTTCCGAGGCCAAGAAAGCTCAATCCAGATTCAGTCAAAATCGCCCACGACAACGAGAGGGCTATCTGCACAACAATCGGAGCAAACACGTTTGGCAAAATGTGCTTGATTAAAATCCGCGGGGATGAAAACCCAAGTATTCGAGAAACTTTTATGTAATCCATTTCTTTCACGCTCAATACTGGTCCACGCGCCACTCGAATAAATATAGGCGTGTAAACAATGGCGATGGCAAGAGAAGTTTCATACCAAGCGTTTCCAAGACTGGCCACGATCGCAAGGGCCAGCAAGATTGCCGGGAATGCGAAGAAGACATCGCTAACGCGAGTGATAACCATGTCAAACCATTTGCCCAGGTATCCACCCAGGATTCCTAGCGTGATTCCAACGATGGCGGCGAGTGAGACCGCAGTAATTGAAACGGTGAGAGATCGACGCATACCATCGAGGGTTCTGGAAAAGACATCTCTTCCGAAATCGTCAGTGCCAAACCAGAACTTGCTTGAAGGTGCATGTAGCAAGTTATCTACATTTTGGTCGAGCGGGTTGTGGGGGAGCCATCCCATGGCGGCACAAATAGAAACGACGATCATAAAAAGCAATAGAACTGCCCCGACTATTCCACTGGTGCTTTGTAGGTAATAGTGGATTGCGCCCCGTTGACTGACTTCCTTTTTCTTGGCCATTATTTGATCCGCGGATCTACTCGTCGATACACCAAATCGGTCAATATATTGATCGTCACGAACATAATGGCAAAGACCATGACGCTACTTTGCACCGTTGCATATTCTCTCCGGGTGATCGCTTCGAGCACTTGTCGACCCATGCCTGGCATGGCAAAGATCTTTTCCACAATAACTGCACCGCCAAGCAAATACCCAAATTGAATTCCGGTCATAGTCACAATCGGAATTAATGAGTTGCGCAGAACATGTTTGAATTGAACTTTGCGAGCAGGCACACCTTTACCTAAGGCTGTGCGCACGAAATCTTTATCAATAGTCTCTAAGAGCGCTGATCTGGTCGTGCGCATTACGGGGGCAGCCACTGCGATGCCAAGGACGAGTCCAGGAAACATCATCTGCTGGAAATTCATCCAAGGATCTTTCCATGGAGCCATATATTCAAGACTGTTGGGAAAATAGTGAAATTTATTGGCCATGATCGTAACGATGGCAGTACTTAATACGAAGCCGGGAATTGCCAGAGCGAGAAGGCCGAATAATTGCCCTCCGAAGTCGCGGAAACTACCGGGTTTGCGCGCACTAAACATTCCGATCGCGATGCCCATGATGACACCTAATATCGTTCCAATAAAGGCTAGCTCGATAGTAACGGGCAAGGCCACTTTTGTAAGAGCAAAAACAGAACGTCCCGTTGCATAGGAGTAACCAAAATTTCCGCTGAGAAAACTACTAATCCATGAAAAATATTGCATGATCATGGGTTGATCTATTCCATAATAATGACGCAATTCTGCGATCTGCTGAGGATTCAGTGCCCCTGTTTCAATTCCAAATGCTCCGGTAATGGTGTTACCCGGAATAACGCGAAGTACCAGAAAGACAAAGATAGAAATTCCAAAAAGAGTTGTGATGGCACTTGCAATGCGAATGAACGTTGAGGAGAAGAACAATCGCCGCAGTGTGCTTATACCCTGCATTGCGATGAGCCTCCTGGTTAGTTGTTTAAAAGGACGAGAAATGAAGAGTGGTGGTGCGCAGGCTTTAACCCACGCACCACCACAGTTCAATTAGTTCATGTCCACCTTACGAAGTTCAAGAAGTGAACCTGTAGCAAGTGGGATGAAGCCAGTTACATTCTTAGCGGTGACGCGATACTCAAGTGGCGCAAATAGCCATACCCACGCGGCGTTGTTCTCAAGTTCTGCTGAGATTGCCTTGTAGATGGCTGTGCGCTGTGTAACGCTTCCAGATGACTTACCCTGGATGAATAGTGAATCAAGAGTTGCAGATGAATATCCAGCAACCTTGTTCAAGTTACCTGTTGATGTGAAGTAACGGGTGTACATCGTATCTGGATCAATTTTTCCACCGTTGTTTGCAATTGCAGTACCGAAGTCTGCAGCCAACCAACGTGAAACATAAGTTGAATCATCAACGACATCAAGTTCCATAGTGATTCCAGCCTTGGCCAACTGTGACTTCAAGCTCTGGCCAATGCCAGCGATTGTTGCTTGTTGGGTTGGTGCAACCATGGTCTTGATTGTTAATCCGTTTGGATATCCACCAGCAGTGAGATACGCCTTAGCCTTCGCAATATCTGCTTCTGGACATGGGCGAGCCTTTGGATCGGACTTGTATGCAGGGCTTGTGATTGGTCCAATAACGGATCCATCTCCGGAGGCTGCAGTCTTAATAACTTCTGCACGACTGATTGCACACTGAAGCGCCAAACGGACGTTGAGGTTATTAAACGGTGCTTGACGAGCGTTGATTTGAAGTGCCATGTAAGCAAGGCCAGGGGTCTTGTACATGGTCAAGTTTGAACCAACTTGCTTTGCAACGAGTGGTGAAGTGATAACAGCAAACTGAACTGTTCCTGCATTGAGTGCTGAAAGAATTGAAGCTTCAGTTGGGATAACGCGGAATGTCACGCTATCTAACTTTGGAGCCCCGCCCCAGTATGTTGGGTTCTTGATCAACTTGACTGATTGACCAGCATCCCAAGAAACGTACTTGAATGGGCCGGTTCCGTTGACAGTCTTTCCAATGTTTCCAGCTGCAATATCTTTCTTGGAAAGCATTGCCATGTTCACACCATCAAGTGCGGCGAGAATTGGAACGTTTGGAATGGTCAAGTTGAGAGTGACATCAAGTCCAGATGCAGTGATCGATTTGATCGTTGCAATGTTTGCACGAGCCGCGGCCTTGCTAGCAGGATCAAGAATGCGCTCGAGTGATGCCTTTACATCCTGTGCATCAAATGGTGTTCCGTCTTGGAACTTGACGCCCTTGCGAAGGTGCAAGCGCAACTGCGTTCCTGTTGCGTTAAAGCCCCAAGAAGTTGCTAGACCTGGACGAATCTGAAGCTTTGGACCTACTTCAACAAGTGATCCGTAGACCAATCCCAGGGCGCGAACCGTTGAGAAACTTGTTGCGCCTTGTGGATCGAGCTTGTCGATATCAAGAGTGATACCAACAACGAGATCCTTGCTTGCTGCCTGGGCAGGTGCCACGAGCACCACGCCTGCAACCAGTGCGGTGGCAACGCCAACGACTGCGAGTTTCTTTCTTAACTTCACTTAATTTCCCCTTTCAAGGATGAAACCATGGAGGACACAATGCCATGAAAAAAAACTTCATCGATTGACACCGACTGTGTAAATCATCGCCTTAAACGTAGCGAAGGTCAAGCCGATTTCGGTCACGAAGTTGTTACAAATGAGTGAATAACGCCTATTCGGTGGCAAGGGCTTGGCGTACGCGATTAGATGCGCCCTGAAGTCGATCTTTCGCCGCAGGTGCATCCAGGCTTAATAGGAGCATCAAAATGGCGACTTTCACTTCATTCCCAGAATCCAGGAGAGCTTTCTTCGCCTCAGATCGAGGTGCTCCTGTGGCCTTTTCAATAATCCGAATGGCTCGGTCTTGGAGTTTTTCATTGGTCACTTGTAAATCCACCATGAGATTTCCAAAAGTCTTTCCTAAGCGCACCATCGAGATTGTAGAAATCATATTCAGAACAAGTTTTTGAGCGGTGCCGGATTTCAAACGTGTAGATCCAGCAAGGAGTTCAGGGCCTGAATCAACTTCAATGGGGTGATCTACATTTTTCGACATTTCTGAATTGGGGTTACAAGTGAGACTTATTGTGAGCGCTCCAATTTTCTTAGCATAGGCAAGCGCGCCCATCACGTACGGGGTACGCCCACTCGCGGCGATTCCAACAACGCAATCTTTTTCCGACAATTTTGCTTGAGCTAATTCTTGCCCCCCTGCACCGAAATCATCTTCGGCGCCTTCAACTGCGTGCTTCATGGCTCGATCGCCACCAGCAATAAATGCCAGAACTTGCTCTTCGGTTACAGAAAATGTTGGTCCACATTCGGCAGCATCCAAAACACCAAGTCGACCTGATGTTCCTGCTCCAATATAGATAAGCCTTCCGCCTTGAATCATTCGTTCAACTATTGCCTCGATTGCAGATTCAATATTTGGAAGAACACGTGCAACAGCTTTAGGTACTTCAGAATCGCTTTCATTCATTGCTTGCAAGAGTTCAGCTACAGACATGACATCAAGTAGATGAAATTTCGCATCTACTTGTTCAGTGCGCAATTGTCCTAAGGATGCGTCATCAGTGCCGTGTGTCATGAAAGCCTTTCGTTGTCAGGAAAGGATAAGGCGCAAACAGAGTTTTGGAAACTTTGGCCATACGTTCTAGGCTGAGTACATGTCGAGTTACCTGTTGGCAGGACTCGTTATCTTGCTCGCAAACGTGATGCCAGCATTTGCTCCACCCACATGGTCAATCCTCGTCTATTTTGTATTCAGAGAGCATATGAATGCTGCTCTTCTGGTTCTCATTGGGGTCTCGTGCGCCACATTGGGAAGAGGTGGCCTTGCCCTTGCCTTTCGCAAAATTTCACCCATGCTCCCACGGGGATATGTGGCAAACCTTGAACGTTTAGGA
>Ga0194039_1002169_pt1 | contig 10084 bp, 6 predicted proteins | sample JunL228m_MetaG_FD_148679 | JGI IMG/M metagenome (GOLD analysis project Ga0194039, IMG submission 148679) | Anoxic zone freshwater microbial communities from boreal shield lake in IISD Experimental Lakes Area, Ontario, Canada - Jun2016-L227-8m | ecosystem: Environmental > Aquatic > Freshwater >...
GCTGCCCCATAAATTGTTGTGGAATCGTGCTGGTTCCAATTCGTTCCAGGAGTTCACTGATACGTTGTCCGGAGAGTGAGATCTTCGGGTCGTCAAGGGATAGTACCGTCCCCGTGTACCAAGTTTCAACATGCTGCATCGCCAGAGGCCGAAGAACCCGGTTGAATGCTAAAGCTGTGACCGTGGCAACTTCTGTATCATTGAGTAGTCCATGCAGATACTGATCCAACTTCAGTTCCTTCATGATATGTTTGAGAATCAGCACTGATCCATAGTCAAATGATGAACGTATGGTTACAGTCTTTTTTGCCTTTCTGACTTTTATGGTGACTTCTGCAGGTGCGTTCCGCATACGAACTGGTTTTCCATCGATATTTCTCCCGAGATACTTGGAGTTTTTATATCGCGTCTGTTTCGATACAGGATCGTAATATGGGGTCTCTTCGTACCAATACTCAATACCCTTGATCTTTTTAAGACGCTGTATCGGTTCCATAGTGTGCCTAATATATAATAGGCACACTATTTTATAAAATAATTTCGGTTAGAAGCAGTTATTAGACTTTAAATTTGATTGGCGATAACTATTGGATAGATAAATCAGAACGAGCGCCTAAAATTTTCGGGAACTTAGGTTATAATCAATTTTATTGTTAAAATTTGACACTACCGATTACTATGTGGAATTAACAAGATATAAAACTAATATTTTTTAATGTAATGTAGGAAATTCAATGAATATCGGAATTATTTCAGAAGCACTTAATCACCCCTTGACTGGAATTGGTAATTATGTCAACAAATTAATCGATCAGCAAAATAAAATTTTAGTTCCAGACGATTCCCTGGTTCTAATAAATTATGAAAAAAATTACACCTTCCCCAATGATGAGATTATTGTTTCGAATATTATACCATTTTTTAAGACCTTCCCTTGGTATTTAACGCTCCCTGATAAGTTAAATTCCTATAAAGATCTGGATATTATCCATAACCCCGCTCAGGTTCCAACATTTTTCAGGTTTCAATGCAAAAATGTCATCACGGTTCATGATATCACACCACTTTTATTCCCGAAAGAACATCCCCTTGGTGTACCTGCTTTTTTTAAATTATTTCTTCCAAATACGCTCAAACATGCAGATCTCATTATCAGTGATTCACACAATACCAAAAAAGATCTTATCCACCATCTGAACATCCCAGGAAATAAAATTGAAGTAATACCATTGGCGGTTGATCCAATATTTAATGTTATATCCGCCGCTGAAGTGAAAGTTATGAAACAAAAATTCCATATCCCACATCCCTACATTCTCTACTTAGGAACACTTGAACCCCGAAAAAATATACCGTTACTCCTCAAAGCATTCGCATCAGTAAAAAAAACAGAACCCTTGCTAAAATTGTTAATTGTTGGGGGAAAAGGATGGAAATATTCTGGAATTTTTGATCTGGTAAATTCACTGGGAATTTCAAAAGATGTTGTCTTTTTAGGCTATGTAGCGAAAGAAGATATACCTGCATTATATTGCGGTGCTGAAGTTTTTATTTATCCGTCACTATATGAGGGATTTGGACTGCCCCCTCTTGAAGCGATGGCATGCGGGTGTCCAGTCATCGTCTCGAATAGTTCTTCGTTGCCAGAAGTGGTGCAGAATGCAGGTTTATTAATAGACCCGTATAATTGCTCTGAACTCGTGGTGATGATTAAGAAAATTCTCAATGATTCGTCTTTACGGGATGATATAAGGAAGATGGGGCTGGAAAGGGCCAAATTTTTTAGTTGGGAAAAAACTGCAGAATTGACGTATGAGGCCTACGAAAAGACTTTTTAGTCAATTTCTAGGTCTACTATTCGTATATTTAGAGAACGCCGCATTCATCAGGGTTTTGAAAATATTCTTTTTCGAACCTGTAGTCGAATAGGAAGAACCGGGTAACCTGTTCTTCCAATTAGACTCTAAGAAATTAATTTTTTCAGCTGGGAGACGACCCTTTTCGTGCTGTCCCGCGCCACACTTGGTTCATATTCAGGACATGCGCCTCCCAATGCGTTGAATATTGAAGACACCGCCGGACCGAGGGATGGACCATACCCTCCCTCCAGGACAAGGGCGAGGGGAACTTTTGCAGAACTGGCCGTAATATGTGTAAGGACCCCGAAATCCTCTGGCGTTAGTTTCATCCCACCAATCGGGTCATCTGAAAGGGCATCAAACCCTGCAGAAATGATGACGACGTCCGGTGCAAATTTTTCGATCGCCGGGAGAAAAATCCCGTTGAATACATAGAGATAATCGGAGAGTGTTGAGCCTTCCCGTATCGGTGCATTGAGGGTGTAACCCTTTCCTGTCCCAATACCGATTTCATCGACCCAGCCTGTCCTTGGAAAGCTGTTCACCTGGTGAATGGAACAAAAAAGAACCTGGTCGCTCGGGTAAAACATCTTCTGCGTACCATTCCCGTGGTGAAGGTCCCAGTCAATAATGGCAACTTTTTTACCGGTTTCGAGTGCACGAGCAGCTGCAATTGCAACATTATTAAAAATGCAGAAACCCATGGCCTTATCCGGCTCCGCATGGTGTCCCGGGGGACGGACCAGTGCAAAGGAGTGCACCCCCTTCAGGGTTTGTTGAACTGCACCAATAGCTGATCCGGCAGCAAACGAGGCGACTCGGAATGTTTCGGCGGTCAGGTACGTGTTCATATCGATGTACCGTTTCCCGCCAAGAGCGCAAAGCTCACGGATCATCCGGATATAATGGGGTTTATGGACCCGTTCAAGATCAGGTACCGTTGCCAGGTCCGGCTCTAGCACCTCGACCCAGCCGGGAACACCGGAGACTGCCATCGTGAGACGGGCATTGCACTCGCTGTGCAGTTCCATCTCGTGGCAGGCAAATATTTCTCCGGTGAAAACCGAACATTTCCTTTTCATATCAGTTGATCTGTGACCCCTGCATGACCGCGCTTTCGCTCACATCGAACTGCCGGTCAGTCCCGACGATGTGATACGTACCGGTCGCTTTCACATCATACGGGTTTCCTGTCGTTGAGTATGGCACAATAAATTCGCCATTGGTGCTGGCCTGCCGGTAGACAAATGCCCTTCCCGTATTGGATACGAGCGGGATCTCAATGATGCCTTCACCCTTGATTTTTGCACCGGGCACAAATTCGAAGACCTTGACATATTTAATGTCCGGCGGACTGCCTCCCAGCACATTCCGCGGTGATTCATGGACAAGCCGGTAATGCTGGAGCGCAGGAATCGAGGATAACGGCAGGAACATCGCATCGTTGAGAATTGCGGCATGCTGACCTACAGGGGCCTGGCTGTTATACTTCTCTACATTTGCTTTTGCCGTTGCAATGGCCATATTTTCTGCTCTCGTAATTACGGGGTACGGCCTTCCCGAACTCCCGGGTTCGGTATATTCAACGTAATATGCCGTTGTCGGCTCTGTCAATGAGCCATCGAAATTGTGGAGCTTTGACACCATCGTCTCGTAATATGGTACATCGTAGAGTGTGACCGCGCCATACTGGTTCAGGTTATCCGGATTTGGGGTAAGGTAAGGCCGCTGATAGGGGCCGGCCGCGGCACTCATGTTATACCATGTTGCCATCGCCCAGAACTTTCCGGTGTCCATCTCGATATCAGTTATCACGTACCGCGTCCCGTCATTTTTGAGAATATTATTTGCTCCCGTTTCAGATTGGGACATGAAATAGGCAGCTGCGCCATCGGGCCCTGCTACCCCGGACTGGAATGGGTTGGCATTCGGGATCCGCTTAGCGATATAGGTGATCATATGGCCGTAATCCCACCAGGACATCACCCCGTACGCCTGTGCGGGGTACTTGAATGTCGCCTGGTCATAGATCTTGTAGTAATCAACTCCTGTTTCGGGAGTATGATTCGCCATCCAATCAAGGGATTCCTTCCAGTCTGAATTCATTCGCAGAGCGCCGGATGATGCAACAGCAAACTCACCACCTACCGATGATGAGACAAAGAGAAATGACAGAAGCACCACGAGGACGATCGCGCCGATAGATAAGTAATGAGAACTGTGGTAACGTTCTGGACTTTTTATTTTTTCTGGTTGCCTTTTACCTTTATGGGGGACTTGCCTAGGAGGGGATATTGTATCCGGCTCTTTTTTCGTGGCTGGTTTAACGATCCTGCAAATATCTTTCCATCCCAAATCAAAAATAAATCCAACACATATACCCGAAAGTACAGCGATGTTAACAGCAAGGAAATACTCGTACCTGATATGCTGCCAGGCCGAAATCATCATAAACCCGGACCAGACCAGTACAACGAGAAGATCGGGGCGCTCTTTACGCCACAAACGATAGAGTATGACTAATATGCCCCCTGCCATCAGGATAAGGGAATAATTGAATGTATCCCACGCTTCGGCGAATGTCCATGACCGTGCCTCCTGAACCGTGAGAGCTAATGAATTTTGGCCAAAAAATGCGTTAATTCCTGCGATGAAGTAGTTGTAGATTACAGGAGCCACTGCGGCCATTATTGCAACGCCGATAATCCCGAGACCGATAATCCCAATCGGATAAAGATAAGCTTTTTTCCCTTTCAGGTACCTGGCCAGGAGATAGAGGAAAATTGTACCGGCAATAAATATAAGGTACGAGATAGGATGTGCGATAGAATAATTACTCAGCTCGAGTCCTGGATTTCTCACTCCCACAATAAAAAATGCCACCGTTACGAAACCGAATGTCACGACGTTTGTCAGGAGAAGATAATCCGACGACTGTTTGCGATAAAAATCCCATATGAATTGTATTATGGTGAACACACCAATGATCAGCGCAAAAAGGATCATGGTCCCCATGGTGAAAAGCCCGATGATATACGCGACCCCTGCGAGAAGAGCGAATATCACGGGTTTAACCAGGGTTTCTCTTTTAGAGAGGTCAATGGGGTGCTCCTTCGCCCACCACATGCAATATACATAGGCAAAAATGAAGAGAGTCCCGAACAGCACTTCTGCCATGTGGTGATCAAGGTAGCCATACAGTGACCGAAAGAAATACTGCCCTCCTACTATCGCCACGAAACCTGATGCGAAAATCGCACACTTCCAGTCGGAGATTTTCCTGACCAGGAGGAATACCAGCGGTACCATGGCTGCAGCCATGATTGGTGGGACCATCAGCGCATATTTAATAATTTCAGGACGTGTGGACGCACCTGCAATCATTACAAATGATGTGCTGATTATTGTGAATAGTGGACCCCAATGGACCAACTGCCCGGTAGGATAGAGGGTCATCGCTTCAAACCATCCGTATCCTGGGAAATTTCGTGTCATTTGTTCTATCTGCCTGAGATTATACAGGGGGTCGTCGCTCCCTGCCAGGAACATAATATCCACATTTCCTGCATGGAACAGGGGGAGAAGCCTAAGCCAGAGCACAAATGCGGTTAACATTGCCAAAAGAGCAATAAGGATATAATTCCGGTATTTCGATAGACCTTGCATTATCATGAGATCATCCTCAGAAATTTAAAACCTGAATACTAATAAGACCTGAGATATGATAAGATTTTGCGGCGGTTTTACGTCCAAAAAATAGGTTTCAGATTGATGGAGGAACTTCGATGCAGTCTGCAACATAACGGTTTATCTGTTTTTCAAATACCGGATAATCAAACTGTTTTGCCCGTTTCAGGCATTCATCTGTGTATGCAGATGGATTTTCAGATACCTCGCGAATAGCGGAAACTGCGGAACCTACGTCAGGAGAAATTAGCACCCCGGTATATCCATCCACCACTGTTTCAAGGTAACCGCCTTCCTTGGTTGCGACAACGGGCTTTCCGCTCGCCATCGCTTCAAGGGGGGTTATGCCGAAGTCTTCATCGATCGCCGTCGTGATGAACCCTTCACAGCGGGCATAAAGGTCGATTAGACGCGATTCGTTACATGGACCAAGGAATTTTACATTTTCCGGGACTTTTTCCACAATCGGTCGTAGTGCCGGATATATCTGGCCCACAATAAGGAGTGTCTTATCTGCCATCTGCCTGAACGCTTCTACCTGTAGTGGGATCCGTTTCCATTTGTCAACGCGACCAACCGAAAGCCAGTACCCTTCGGGGGATTTGCAGGAATAATCACCTGCATGGACAGGTGGATAGAGCACCCTGGCATCACGCTGGTACACTTTATAGACCCTGTTGCGAACGTTATGTGAGTTGCACACAATATTTTTCACATGCTGTTTAACAAAACGACGATCAAAAAATTTAAAGAGGTTGAGTGCACCCCAGTATCCAATCTTGCCAATACCCCGCTGCTCTGACAAAAATGGGTAATACATGTCATACATCGCCCTCCTTGGGGTATGAAAAAAAGAGAAATGGGGGGCGTTGTGTACGAGATATCGTATTGACATATCATCTGTACTGATAAAAAAGTCATAATCTAGATTGGCTTTCGCGAATAGCCTCATCCCTGCGAGTTGTCTCATTGGTTCCCCGGGGAGTTCTCTCCCCAATGAAACAAATTTAATCTTTCTTGTTTCATCATATGTCCGTACGATGTCCTCATTATATGAAGGGACAACGATATCGGCACCTAGAGCACGTGAAAAATCAATTATTAACCGTTCCGCTCCACCCCTGACAGAAAAGTCATCACATGCAAGAATTGCAGTTCTCATATCCGGGACCTCCGGAACAATCGATACACGGAATTTGAATAATTATTCGCCATCCGACACAACAGAGGGGTAAGATCTTTTTGTCCCCGGGTCTCAATTACCATCGCAAAGATACTTAAAGCGTTCCATGATATCAATCTTATCGAAAATGGATTGCGGCGGACCCAACAATGAAACCTGCTAATGAACCGCCGCCGTGGTATCCTTCGGGGGCGGCGGAGCTCTCTTTATCGTTGTTTGTTAAGGTGCCCCATCAATTCATTTCTTAACCCGTCTCAATCGTTGCCAACTCAATAGCGATGTTCGAAAAATCTTCTGGAGATCTCCGGCGTCATTAGGTTTTTGAAAATATTTTTTCTTCGAACCTGTACTCAAATGTCAGCCGTTTTAGAACGAACTCCTTCATTTTCCTGTATGTCGGATCGGTGGGCACATAGTTTACCTGAACTTTCTGCGAATATCCATGTGAAACCAGGCTATTAATTACCAAAGACCATTCTTTAGTAAACTCCCCGTGCGTATCTGTATTTTCTATCAGCAATATGTACCGGGTAGAGTTCCCATTCCCCTCCTGCATGCTGGCAGCGTTTATCTTCTCCAAAATATCAGGTGTATCCTGAATAATTGTGTATATAGGTATCGTTGGTGAATAATTCATGCCACGTGTCCAATAATAACCGATTGAAGTTGATCCCTGGGTTATAATGACATCCGAAGGTGTGGTACTTGCCTGAAGATCTGACACAATTTCTTTAGCCGGTACAATATACATTGGATCAATAAACTCCGCATTATCATAATAATTTGATAATGAAATCCCCGAAACAAGAATAATAATGAGAATTATTAAAATTTTAAAGAGATTTATCTTTATTTTTGAAATGGCATAACCAATAATCGCGATAAAGAACGGGAGCATGAAAATTCCCCGCTGGGGAATATCAATAAATGAGGTATTGAAGACCTGGAGGATGCAGTTTACTATTACTAACGGAACAATGAACAGGATCAGTAGCGTGTAATCCTTCCGTTTGTAGAAATGGTATATTGAATACAGAAATAATCCTAAACAAACCACTAGCCCGGTCAGTCCGTACCAGGTCCATGGATAGACCGTGGCGCCGATACTGTATACATAAAATGGTACAAAAAACCGTGCGATAAACTGGCTGAATGAATTCAATACCTGAAGTGATCCATACGTGGTGCTCGTATGAAGGAAATACATCCCGGTGATCCAAACGGAGAAAAAGAGTAATACGATAACAAAGGAGTAGATTAGCAACTTCCATGATTTACAGGTACTGACAATGAGCCTGCAGAATGAATCGGGATGTTCTTCCCACTGCTTGTAAATGAGCACGCAGATTTGTGCCGCAACAACCGCCACCGCAGGAATATAAGTATAGAGAAGTAGCGTACTGACCAGGATAAACAGAATTTGGTCAGTCATACGCTGTTCTTTCCCATGACTGATAATCCGGAAGAAGAAATAAAATGACACTATCGATAGAAATAGGACAAGCGAATAATATCGTGCCATTCTTGAGTACATTATTAAAAAGGGGGTGATCCCAAACAATACCAATGATATCAGGGCTGCCTCACGGGTCAGAACATATCGGATCATTGGATAGAATGCGATGACTGATAAGATACCAAATAATACAAATAACAGCCGGCTGTTGAAAACACCATGGTTTCCGGTAAGCTGGGTAAAATAATGGAGGGCAAGATATTGCAGCGGTGGGTGAGGGTCTCCCCTCATAATACCAATAATAATATCGAATGTCCCAGATTGGGAATTGGTAACCGTGAATAGCTCATCAACCCAGAGACTTTTCTTATCAAGCTGATAGAGCATCAGGAGTGTTGAGAGAATTGTTACACCAATGACAACCAAAAGGTCAGATAATCCTCTCTTGTTTCTAAAACCCATCAGATTTTTGATGACACTCATGGTAGCCTGAATACATTTATATCGCCTTTCTAATGAATATTGTTTATAAGTGGTGCCAAATTATCACACAATTTTCAAAAAATATCGGTCCTGATCAGGTATTTTTTCATCCTGGGGTAATTGCATATATCTTGGTATCCGGGTTTAATCTAAATATTCAATTTGTAATAGGATCAAAGATAAGATAGTACGGGTGACGTGGTTTGAAGGGATCGGTGTTTTCAAGGTGAATAATCCCGGGTTGTCGGTAATAATACCTGCATATAATGAGGAAAAAAGAATCAGAACGGTACTTGATATGTATGCTCGGTGTTTTCAAGCTGCAGAAATTATCGTGGTCTGCGATGGGTGCACGGATAAAAGTATAGCTATTGTCAGGGATGCACAACACCAGTATGACAATATCAGATTGTTGACATTTGCTCAAAAACTTGGAAAAGGGGGTGGAATAATAAAGGGATTCCGCGAAGCAAAAGGTAATGTCATCGGGTTCGTCGATGCTGACAATTCTTTTAACCCGCAGGAAATTCAAAACATGGTAATATGTTTACAAAAGTATGATGCCTGTATCGCCTCCAGAAGACAAAAAAACTCTAAAATTATCAGGAAACAACCCCTGTACCGCCAGTGCGCCAGCTGGGTATTTAATATATTTATACGAGTGATTTTCCTGCTACCCTATCATGACACACAGTGTGGAGCCAAATTTTTTCGCAGGACAACATTGATGAGCATTATACCATTGATGAAGACCCGGGGATTTGAATTCGATGTGGAATTGTTGTGGCGGTTGAAACGGAATGGTAGCACAGCTTTTGAATATCCGGTAACATGGGGACACTCAGAAGGATCTACATTCTCCATGAAGAATATCCCACATATGTTCATTTCACTGGTCAGACTTCGCCTTACCGGCTAGAAAAATGACATGTCTTGTGATTTCCAAGGGCTTACGATGGTGATCTGGAGAGTCATATGGTTGCATGTATTCCACTACTCCAAATAGTAACTGTATCAGGTATCGTATCTCCAAATTGATTGAAGATAGAGGTTTTTTTAATTGTCTTTGACATTAAAGACCCGAAATCCCTGGTTGCCGAAACAGTATATCACATGCAGGGAGATTATTGCCTCAGGGTACTCTCTGGCAAGGCCATGAGCATATCCCGCTATCTGTTTTACATCCTCGTTCTGAAGGGGAAACTCATCCGGTGTGCACCCCGACTTTGCAAATTCCGCGTTTGAATAGTACTTAAACTCAATAATCCATCCGGCTTTCGGCAGTAAAATATAATTTTAATGTAATTATATAGTACAAACCTATATAACTAAGTACTACTAACCCGTTAATAGGCTTATGTCGCTGATAGAAGGCTCGAATGTAACAGTAGGACATCTAGGAATTGTAGCGGGGAT
>Ga0194039_1002170_pt1 | contig 10083 bp, 10 predicted proteins | sample JunL228m_MetaG_FD_148679 | JGI IMG/M metagenome (GOLD analysis project Ga0194039, IMG submission 148679) | Anoxic zone freshwater microbial communities from boreal shield lake in IISD Experimental Lakes Area, Ontario, Canada - Jun2016-L227-8m | ecosystem: Environmental > Aquatic > Freshwater >...
AATGAGGGTTACTGGTACCTGGCCATGCTCTGACAGGATCGCCCGGAGCTCCTGGATCTGCCCTTCAAGGGAGGTCTCAGTCTGAAAAGGTTCGAGCACACTTTTTACAACCGAAAGTTCCCTTGCAACTTGCGCCATCTCACCGGGAGCTCCCGGCCCTCCGTGAATAACGGCAACCGGATAGGGTTGTGGCCCCCACTTGCGTACCGGTCTCATACCTGTACCCGGTTATTCCCAAGGGGTATATATTGTCCCTGTCACCATCGGGCAGAAAATAAGGTTCTTTAAACTCTATTCCTTGCGGGCCTTTTTCATCAGCGCAAGCAAACCCGCCAGAATATGAGTAGGGGTGGGGGGATTGCCCGGGATCTTCAGGTCCACTGGGAAAATTTTATCCGCACCTCCGAACACCGCATAAGTTCCAGAAAAGATCCCACCATCACAGGCATCATCGCCAACCGCAACGACAAATTTGGGAGACGGCATAGCATCGTACGTTTTCCTTGCGGCTATTGCCATATTATGTGTCACTGCACCGGTCACCATCAGTACATCCGCATGACGGGGTGATGCCACAAACGTGATACCGAACCGTTCCACATCGTAAAACGGGTTATTGAGATTGTTGATCTCAATTTCTGTGGCATTGTCGCTGCCGGTATCCAGTTCGCGGATCGCAAGGCTCCGTCCAAACACCGCATTGATTGCGCTTTTGATCTCGCGACCGATTGCTTCTACATCATCATCCCGGACCGGCGCCTCTTCGGTCACTTTCTTTTTCAGGAGACAGGTTAATGCATTTACCATTCTCTCATCACCTCACAGGTCCGTTCCCGCATACGAGAGATTCAGGCTCTTGTTGATCACCGGGAAATCCGGAACGATATTTCCCTGCACTGCATGCTCGATCGCCAGCCAGTTGCCAAACGATGCGGTCCTGACCTTGTACCGCTCAATTACACCCGCCCTGATCCAGACCCAGCAAAGATTCTGGCCCCGGGCTGATTCAACCATTGCAAGCGTGTATCCGTCTCGGAGCGGGGCACCGGTACTGACATCTCCTTCCGGAATTGCTGCAATCAGTCGTTCGATCAGATCGAGCGAGTCCATGATCTCCGATGCCTTGATCGTAAACCGTGAGAGCACGTCCCCATCCCGGAGCCGCTGCGGTTTTGGAGCAAACTGCTCATAGATGCCGTACGGGTGATTTACCCGGACATCCACTTTCCCGCCCGATGCCCGTGCGGCTGGCCCGGTGATATTGAGTGGGCGCAGCAATGCCGGGCGGATCACACCGGTGGTGGCAAAGCGGTCGATCACCGATGCGGTAGAGAGCACAATTTTCAGGCCGATCTTGTACCGTTTCCGCATCTGGTGAACAAATGCAGCGAGCTCATCGAGCTGTGTTTTAGAAATCTCCCGGTTCAGCCCACCTACAGAAACCATACCTCGTAGGAATCGTGAACCGGTCAAACGATCATTCTCGCGGAAAAATTCCTCGCGCAGCACCGAGAACTGGTTGGCCCCGAGAGGGAATGCCACATCAACAAGCATTCCTGCCTGATCGCCAAGGTGCGAACAGATGCGTTCCAGTTCAAGGAGGATCGTCCGAAGGTACCATGCCCGTTCTGGAACCTGCATCTGCGAGATTTGCTCAACGGCCATGCAAAACGCAGTTGCATTTGCCACTGATTCATCGCCGCTCACCGCTTCGGCAATCCTGATGCAGTCAATCGGAGATTTGCCTTCTGCAAGCTTCTCGATGCCCCGGTGCTTATAGAACATCCGAACCTCAAGATTGAAGATCGTCTCTCCAATCACACTGAACCGGAAATGACCGGGCTCGATGATCCCTGCATGCACCGGACCAACCGGTACCTGGTACACACCTTCACCCTTCACTTCACGGAACGGATATTCGTCAGCAGGGTTGACGGTTGTCTTTATAACGATCGGTGCATTAGTGAATGCTTTTTTCAGCGGGTGAAAGTCTTCAGGATAGGTCTCGTGCAGGAAGAGCCGCCGGGTATCAAAAGCCCCGGCAAACTCAATGCCAAACCCGTCGCGGCATTCACGTTCAAACCAGGATGCGGAAGGATAGATACCGGCTATTGAGGTTGCATGACCGTTGACCCCCCGGACAAGCACCAGAATGCTGGTCCTCCGTTCAAATACGTAAAAGAGCGTCTGCGCAGCATTCAGAGTGTAGCCTTCACAGCAGAAGAGGCTTATGAGGACGAACTTGTTTGCAGCCATATGATCGATGGCCGTTTCAAATTCCAGCTCTTCGATGAGCACGTAATGTTCATGATTGGAGCCGGCCCTGATCCTGTCTCGCAGAAGATCGCTACCTAAAAATTCCTGTGCGGCCCTGATCCCGATATCCATATCTAAAGTCATTAGAATTTCAGCTCCGTTACAATCTGGTTGAGGAACACCATACCACTTGTCGGGAGAAAGATCCCGATAACGAGAAGAATTACCAGCAGGAAGATGATGGGAACTTTCATGCTGGCAGGAGTCCGGTACGGTTCAATATCTGATGGTGTATCCGGTTCGGATACCTGTGTAAATGAAGTAAGCACAAAGTATCCCAGTCCCCCGGCAGCAATGAACAGCAGGACGAGCATCACGCCAAGCACCCATAAAGAGACGGTCCCCAACTGTAACATAATGAAGAACTCTGAGAAGAAGATGGGAAACGGCGGCATACCGATGATCGCAAGCCCGCCTAAAATAATTCCCCACGCGGCCAGCGGCTGAAACCGGAATACATCCTTAATTTCATCTGCTGCATCGCTCGAGAACCGGCTACGGTACTGACGGTGCAGGATACCAGCAGAGAAGAAGAGTGAGGCTTTTGTTAAGGAATGCGCCATGATGTGGAAGAGCACCCAGAACAAGGCAACTGGTGTGGAGATGGCAAGACCGACGAGCATAATCCCCATATTCTCGACACTGGAAAATGCCACCAGTTTTTTTAAGTTTTTCTGGGGAAGCATGGAGAAGGCGGCAATGCCAATCGTGAGGATGCCAAACACTGTAATCATCGGTGCAATAGTAGCAACGGCTGTCGTCTGGTGGACAATCGCATACATGCGGATGATCCCGTAAATACCCACATTCAACAGGACTCCTGATAGAATGGCACTGACCGCTGAAGGGGCCTTGGCATGGGCTTCGGGCAGCCAGGTATGGAACGGGAAGATTCCGGACTTTGCTGCAAACCCGATAAAGACAAGCGCAAAGGACGCGATCATCATGCCCGGGGGAAAAGCAGCGGCATGCTGCATGAGTACCGTCCAGTTCAGGGAGCCTGTACCAAGACTGACCCGTGATATCTGGAAGAGAAAGATGAACCCGACAAAGGCAAATAGCATGGAAACAGAGGCAACAAAAATATACTTGATCGCTGCATCGATATTCTCTCGTGCTGCCAGAATGGCAATGAGCATCGCAGAGATGATCGTTGTCAGCTCGGCAAAGATCCAGAAGAGAGCGAGATTATCCGAGAAGAATGCAAGGACAATGACTAACAGGAGCAATGCCCATGCCGCATAGAAGAGCTTGAGGCTGCCTTTCTCCAGTTCCCCGCTCTCAAGTAATCCTTCAACATACCCACGGGCATAGACCGCAGCACAGGCAAAAATAACCGTGGCAATCAGCACTTCAAAAAGACCGAGATGATCGATAAAGAAGTACTCGCTGCCGACGAGAAACGAAACAACCGGCACCTGCTGGAATAGTACGAGATAAGCAGCAAGGGCAGCAAAGATCAGTGCCTGCGCGATACAGACCGTGTTCATCTGCCGGTGGCTACGGGTTGCGGCAATGATGACAAGCGAGACAACTGATACCAGTACAAATGCGATTAGGATCATGGAGCCTCCTCAGAATCTTCTAACAGGTGGAAACGGTGCAGACGTTTGTGGTAATCCTCAAGTGTGGAGTCAATACCGACCGATAAGATCGTTGTCAGGATCACGAGGATGATAAGATCGATGATGATCAGAAACTCGATGATGAACGGGAGTTCGGTGACAAACATACCAAACAGGAGCACCCCGTTTTCCATAGACAGGAAACCCAGTACTTTTGTGATCGCCCGCTTACGGCTGAACGTCACCATCATGCCCATCAGCATTAATGAGATTCCCAGCACGGCGCCAAAAAGAAAGAGACTGTCCCGTGCAGGCGTTTCCGGAACAATTCTTGAAAGGGCCATGTAGATGACCAGCATCAGAGCCATTGAGATGAGCAGCGATGTGGTGGGGTTTAAATAATGAAATTCAATGTCCCGTTTGATCCGGATCTTTTCCTGGATGGTTGCAATAAAGTACGGGATGATGATTACCTTACTGACAAACGTAACCACCGCTATTGCCAGAAGAATGATAGAGCCCTCAAGTGAAAAGAGCGCAAGGGCAATGCAGACCAGGGTCAGGCTCTGGAGGGCATAGACGGACACCACTGACAGCAGGTTTCGCGTTGAGATGATGTAAGCGGCAGTAATGATGATGCAGACAAACAGGATCCTGATGATACCAACAACAATTGCTGTGTCGATCATGAGAACACCGCGATGATAATTATCAGGGTGGAGAAGAAGAACGCCATGGCAAAGAGACTGGGGAGCTGGAAGAACCGTTTCTTTGCCATCGATGATTCAAAGAGCCCGATGATTCCGGCAAGGATCGAACCTTTTACCGCAAAGACTACCACTGCGATGAGAATTCCTGCAAGGGTAAGGGTCGTTGCAAGGCCGAAGGGAACGATCAGGTTGATGAGAAGCGCCATAAGTACGGTCATCTTGACAGCAGCGGCGAGTTCCATGAGGGCTAAGTTCCTGCCGGATTGTTCGAGGATCATCCCTTCATGGATCATAGTCAGTTCGAGATGTGTCTCGGGATTATCTACCGGTATCCGGGAAGTCTCGACAATGATGATGATAAACAGCGAGATGGCGATCAGGATCAGCGTCGATGTGGCGGGTTGCCCGGCGGTTGCAGTGATGGTAAACATGTCAAAGATATTGAGGGTCTTAAAGACGAACGCAAGCGCAGCAAAGACGATAATGGTTGTAGGTTCGATGATCGATGAGATGCTCATCTCCCGCGAACTGCCCATACCCCCAAAGGAACTCCCGGCATCCAGACCGGCAAGCGCCATAAAGAACCGGGCAAGTGCAAGCAGGTACAGAAATAATATAATGTTGCCTATTCCCCCAACAGGTTCGGGGACAAAAACCAGCGGGACAAAGAGAGCGGCAACAAGTATCGCAGCAATCGTAACTAGAGGGGTGACTCGCATGATCCGCGAAGAGTTAGGAGAGTAGATAACCTCTTTTTTTAACAGTTTTATCAGCGTGAAGTACGTCTGGAAGATCGATGGACCCTGTCGTCCCTGCACCCGGGCTTTGACTTTTTTTATGAGGCTGACAAAGAGAGGTGAAATTGCAATGACGACAAGCGTATTGATCACAAGGTACAGGATAAAATCTGCGTTCATGCAAACCACCCGAGGAAAACGATCAGGGCAATGACTGTGACAAATACATAGAGGAGATAGGTGTCAAGGCACCCGTTCTGGAAGCGGGCTACCCTTTGAGCTACCCTCATGGCCTGCTCTGCGATGGGGCGGTAGAGATATTCCTCAAAGATCTTTAAAAGACGGATCTCTCCGGTACCTTCTTTGAATATGCAGTTCTTCTGATCAAAGAACGTTCGTTCATTTTTTGTCCGGGTGCGGTAGATGGCAGAGAAGATGACATCAAGAGGTTCTGAGAAACCGTGACCACTGTATTCTGCCGATGCCTGTTGCGAGAGTGTTCCGCATCCCCAGGTTTCGCTCACCCGGACCTCGCGTGAAGCGGTGAAATACAGCACCGCATACGTGAGAGCGGCCATGCCCAGAAGCAAGAGGCTGACAAGCAACATATCCGGCAGGGGAACGGCAAAACCAACAATTGCAAAGATCTGGAGGGCGCAGACTCCTAAAAGTATGCAGGCTGCCGCAAGGATCCCCGGCCCGATCAGCATTGCACGCGGAACTTCTTGGGCCGCAGCGCTCTCCATTGAACGCGGGAGGGCAAGGAAGATCGATCCAAACGCCTTGACAAAACATGCTGCTGAGAGCGCACTGGTCAGGGCAAACAGGGCAAGGCAGATGAAGAGGAGTACCTTAAACAGCGGATCCACTACAGCAACGGAAGTGAAGAACGCAATGAAGATCATGAGCTCGCTGGCAAATCCGTTCAGTGGGGGAAGGGCGGCTATCGAAACTGCGCCAACAAAGAAAAGCGCAGAGGTGACAGGCATCCGTTGGGCAAGTCCACCCATGTGCTCGATATTGCGCGTATGAGTAGCCGACACCACAGAACCAGAAGTGAGGAAGAGCAGGCTCTTGAACATGGCATGGTTCAGCGAATGGAAAAGCGCACCCAGCAGGCTGAGCGTTGCAAGCAGAGGAAGATTACTGGCAGTGAAGATCACTGACAGACCTATGCCGGTAAAAATGATCCCGATATTTTCAATACTCGAATAGGCAAGCATCCCCTTGACGTCATGCTCTTTCAATGCGTAGATGATGCCGAGAACCGCTGATGCTATACCCGCGGCAAGGATCAGCACACCCCACCAGAGATCCGGAGTGAAGACGTCTAATAAGAAACGCACAAGACCATACACGGCGATCTTGAGCATCACACCGGACATGAGTGCAGAGATTGGGGATGGACTTGCCGGGTGTGCGTATGGCAGCCACTTGTGGAACGGGATGATGCCTGCCTTGATGGAAAAACCAATAAAAAGAGCGATGAAGGCAATGGTGACGAGAGGCGAGGATGCCGTTGTCAGAGGCAGAAAAGCAAATGAACCGGTCATCACATAGAGAACGATGATTCCCAGCAGGACAAAAAGAGATGAGAGCTGGGTCATGATAAAATAAAAGATCCCGGCTTTTCTCGTTTCATCATGGGTATATTCATAGGTCACGAGCAGGAACGAACTTGCAGCCATCAGTTCCCAGAACAGGAAAAATGAGAGGGTGTTTGCCGAGGCAACGATGAGTACCATTGCGAGAATGAAAAGACTGGTGCAGGCACAGAGCAGATTTCGTCGGGACTGCCCATCCATATGCTCAATATATTCAGTGAAGTAGAGGGCAACACAAGCCGATACGATTGCGATGATGAGCAGGAAAAATGAAGCGAGCCGGTCGATAACAAATGAGAGGGAAAAAAGTGGGATGGGTTGGTAGAGAGTAAAGAACACCGATTCACCGGATAGAAGGTCCATAAGTGAGAGACTGCCGAGCAAAATCGATGCAACGATTATACAGGAGAGAGATATCGTCCGTACGGATTTCCGGTCCAGCGACGCAGTTATGAGAGGAAAGATTGTGCCAGCTAAAAGAACCAGAATTGCGAGACAAAAAAGTTCAACAATCATTCTTTGCTCCCGATGACTTGATTCTGCATAAACCCGTTCGTACGCAAGGGCAGATTAGTCACTTTTTCTCCGGTTTCCCAATTGAATATGGTTTGATTTTTCATTCCCTGCACCCGTGTCAGGTATTTTGTTCAGCAGGAAGAGCAGCGGGATCCCGTTTCATAGGACAGACATCGATTCCCTTAAGATTTCCCATGCAGAACCCGAACCGATCCCGGATTGTTTTTGGCAGATCACTCTCGGCCATGGGATAGAAACCCAGACTTCCATAGAAATCCATCAATTCAATTTTCGAGTGCATGTAGAGGGTTTCCTGCCGGCCACACTCTTCTATCAGATGGAGCATAACCGAACGGGCAAATCCGTGGCGCCGATACTCGTCCAGAACATAGACTGCATCGACTTCGAGACCGTCCGGATGGCGTGAGCACCGCGCCACTCCAATCAGTTTGGTGCCGGCAAAGGCAGCAAAGAGCCGGTCATTGACCCGATCCGCTGTCTGCTGATGGTAGTGAGTCCAGAGCTCCCGTTCGGCTCGGATGAGTTCAGCGGGTGTCAGCTCCCGTACGTCCACCGCACCGACATCCTGAACCTGCGAGGCAACAGCACCGGGAGAGAACAGGGCTTTTCCAATATCAATAAAAAAACGTGGGCGGAATGTGACAAAACCTCCGCTCTCCTCTCCGGCAAGCGTATAGAGGGTGAGAAGCGTCTGGTCCTCGTTAAACGGTTCCGGCTCCGCATAAGAAGAAATGATCGGCATACAGCACCTCCACAAAACCAGTTATCCGGGTATTGATATGATAAGGGTAATCGTCCATTTTAGATCATCGCTTGGATGTCAATTTCTTTATGTTGCTATTTCAGCACCATAAAGTATCTGTAGGTTTTAAGGGAAAAGTCAGATTTTTTTTAAAAATGTTCCATCTTTTTCTCGCGCAGGAAATGGCATTCCAATATTTTAACAAAAAAAATCACCCTGATTGAGAATCCGGCAATAAATATCGGTAATCGCGTTCAATGCGCGGGAGAAAACATTTCATGGTTTTTTAAAAAAAACGAACAAAGAACTACGGAATTAGTAGCCATTTTCTTTGTTCCACCGGGTTCAGGAGTAAAAACACAAAATTTAACTGTTACCCGTACGACTGAACAGTAAGGCAAAGTTTCCTGAGTTGTGTGTAATGGGAAGTTGCCATAAAGAGGAGAATGCTACAACAATGATCGACAAATTTTTGCTGGGAAATTATAAGTTCAGGGAATCAGATTTCACCCCGAATATTGACTACTACACCGAGCTCGCATCCAGCCAGCACCCGACGGTGCTCTGGATAGGATGCTCAGACTCACGACTCCAGACGGGACATATCACCCAGGCAAGAGCAGGAGAACTGTTCATCCAGAGAAATATCGGTAACATCGTACCCATCCATGACTGGAATTTTGCTACCGTGCTTGAATACGCTGTTGTTCACCTCAAGGTTGAGGATGTGGTTATCTGCGGGCATTCTAACTGCGGGGCGATCCGGGCACTCGATAAGGAGAGCACCGATTCGTACATACCGCTGTGGTTAAACAATGCCCGTGACGCAAAAGTGCGGGTGGACAAAAAGATCACTCCCCCGAAAACCGAGCTCGAAAAGGAGGAGAGGTACCGCCAGATAGAGCAGGAGAACGTGAGGCTCCAGATCGAACATCTCCACACTTACCCTCTGCTGAAAAAAGCTGTTGATGAGAAGAGAGTGCAGGTCCACGGTCTTTATTACGATCTCGGGAATGGCGCCCTTACACGGGTAACGTAATCATCAGCAGACAGCATCAATCTCTTTTTTGATCCGGCTCATTACAATGCGCCCGATACGGGTGAGTTTTCCATTCACCAAGACAATGGGAAGAGGGGGAAAATCAGTCTCTATTATCTTCTTGACATAATCAGGTACACCGTCATCCAGCAGTGTTAGTTTGAGTTCGACCCGGTCTCTGTACTCTTTGCTGAGTGCTGCTGCCAGTGCATCGAATGCTGCAGTGAGTTTTCCGGTGGGATAGCATTCGGATAGTCCACAAGTACGGTTTTCATCACAGGGAAACGGGCAGCATTCAGAATCTTTCATGCCGATGATCTCGATTTTTATTGTGCCAGCCATACTCGTACTATTTGGCAGAGACATTATATCAGGATTGGGAAAATGACAGGGAAGGGATTGGCCATTACGATTTTTATAAATTTTTTTGAACCCGTATTTTCCCACTGCAGATAATCCTCTCGACAACCCTTGAAAAATTTTGGAGAATTCAGCAGATGTCCCTCCCGGATACAGGCCATTTTCCACTCAAAAAAATGGAGTTAACTCCGATCGAAAAAACCCCGAATCCGGGCGTTTTACGGGCTTTGATTTCTGTATCTCTCCATTATGGGCTCCGATTAAGTGTAAATGACCCCCTGTTTGATCGAAAACTCCTGGATTATTTGCATGAACAGGGGGTCCTGAGTACGTCAGACAACGCCAGAACCCTTGTAGTTTCCCTGCACTAAAATATACACTATTCTAAGCCCAATGTGGGCTCCGATTGACAGTTTTCTGATCCGGTTTTAGGGTTTTTTAATAAATGGTGTCCCCAGCTAAAAAAATAACTG
>Ga0194039_1002179_pt1 | contig 10066 bp, 10 predicted proteins | sample JunL228m_MetaG_FD_148679 | JGI IMG/M metagenome (GOLD analysis project Ga0194039, IMG submission 148679) | Anoxic zone freshwater microbial communities from boreal shield lake in IISD Experimental Lakes Area, Ontario, Canada - Jun2016-L227-8m | ecosystem: Environmental > Aquatic > Freshwater >...
GTATTCAAATACCCTAAGCTTAAGTCAGACGATATTTGATTTTGGCAAAACCTACAATCAGGTTCAGATTCAAAGTCTGGGGAAAGAATCATCGCAAGCGGATCTTCAAGATATTTCTGATCAAGTTATCTTAGGTGTCAAACAGGCTTATTACGGTTATCTGCAAGCCAAAAAGAGCCAGGATGTCGCGATGGAAACTGTGAACCAATTTCAACAACATAATGAAATTGCCAAAGTTTTTTTTGAAACAGGAAAAATTTCCAAAATCGATGTGACAAGCGCCGAGGTGAATTTAAGTAATGCTAAAATAAATTTACTAAAGGCCGAAAATGCCATGCGCATTGCGAGAATTACGCTCACCAACGCTATGGGAATAATGAATGCTCCTGAATACGAAATTAAAGATGACCTGGATTATCGGCCCTACGAAGTTTCTATGGATGAAGCCCTGCAAAATGCCTATAAGAACAGGCCGGATCTTCTTTCAACTCTCAAGAAGAAAGAAGGATTGGAAAAAACTATCTACCTGAGTAAAAAAGGATATTTACCGGTTCTTGCAGGCTCTGCCGCTTACGGCTATAATGGTAATGAGTTTTTAGTGGATAAGGATAAGGCGTGGAGCGTCGGCGTCACATTAACTTTCCCGCTTTTTACCGGCCTTTCCACTAAATATCAAATTGATGAAGCTAAGGCCAATTTAGATGTTCTCAAGGCCAATGAAGATTCACTGATGCAAAAAGTATATCTGCAAGTTGCATCCGCGCATCTATCGCTCAAAGAAGCAGCCGAAAGAATTTCCGCAGGAAAGATCATCGTCAAGCAGGCGGAAGAAACTGTAGAGCTGGCCAAAGGCAGATATGCGGCAGGTGTTGGCAGCTCCATTGAAATTACCGACGCCATGATCACAATGAATAACGCTAAAATGACGTATATTACCGCGCTTGCCGATTACTCTGTGGCGCAGGCAAATCTGGAAAAGGCAATGGGAGTTCAGAAATGAAAAAAATTATAATAATTAGTTCGGTTGTCGTTATCACTTTAGCAGTCGTTCTTTTTTTTGTGTTCACGAATAGCAGCAGCAAACAGAAATTTGTGACGGATAAAATTACGCGCGGCGACATCAAATCCACAGTATCATCAACAGGAACAGTAAACGCTGTAACCACAGTGCAAGTGGGAACGCAGATTTCCGGAACTATTCAAAAACTGTTTGTAGATTTTAACTCTCCTGTAAAAAAAGGTCAGCTACTTGCTCAGATTGATCCATCCATTCTTGAAGCGCAGGTAGGTCAGGCGCAGGCAAACTTACTTTCGGCAAAAGCTAATCTGGAAAAATCGCAGGTGATGCTGCGCGACACAAAAACAACTTTGGAGAGAAACAAAATTCTTTATGCTAAAAATTTTATTGCCAAGAGTGATCTTGATACTTCTGAAACAAATTATCTTTCCGCCATAGCACAAATCAAAGTTGCCGAGGCTCAAGTTCAACAAGCTCAAGCCGCGCTTGATTCTTCCTCAATCAATTTGAAATACACAAAAATACTTTCTCCGGTAAATGGCACGGTCATTTCGCGTAATATCGATATTGGCCAGACGGTGGCGGCAAGCTTTCAGACTCCTACATTATTTACCATTGCCCAGGATTTGACAAAAATGCAAATAGACACAAGCGTGGACGAAGCCGATATCGGCAAAGTAAAAGCCTCGCAAAAAGCGGCTTTTACGGTCGACGCTTATCCGGAATTACCATTTAATGGTAAGGTTTCTGTTGTCCGCAACGCCCCGATCACTGTCTCCAATGTCGTCACTTACAACGCTGTAATTGTAGTTGATAATGCCGGTCTCAAACTCAAACCGGGGATGACGGCAAATGTTTCCATAGAGACAGAGAGCAAACAAAATGCTTTACGCTTGCCTAATGCCGCGCTTCGCTTTAAACCGGCAACATCAGCAGCAACATCCGATCAGAAAGGTGCAAAAGGACCCAAAGGGCCGAGCGTTTGGGTTTTAGAAAACAATAAACCAAAGAACGTAAAGATTACAACCGGCATCAGTGATGGCAATTATACGGAAGTGACCGCAGGCGAATTAACTGAAGGACAGCAAGTTATCACTGATTCTTCCAATAGCACCAAGAAAAATGATGCGGCGTCAGGCTCAGGCGTCCCCAGATTCATCCGTTAAGGAAATTTTGATGGCTCTTCTTGAAACAAAAAAATTAAGCAAGTTTTATTGTGTCGGAGACAATGTTGTTCGCGCAATGGAGAGCATATCCGTCACCATAAACGCGGGGGAATTTGTGGCAATCATGGGACCTTCCGGATCCGGCAAATCCACATTTATGAACCTGATCGGCTGCCTTGATCAACAAACCGCCGGTGACTATCTGCTGGATGGTACAAGCATAGGAGATCTCAACAAAGATGAACTGGCGGAAATTCGAAATCGAAAAATCGGTTTTGTCTTTCAGGGGTTTAATCTTTTATCGCGCACTTCCGCTGTAGAAAATGTCGAGCTTCCCCTGCTCTACAATCATGTTGGCGCAAAAGAAAGAAGGCAGGGGGCTTTAGGCGCGCTTAAGAAACTGGGATTGGAAGGGCGAGAGAATCATCATCCCAACCAACTCTCCGGTGGGCAGCAGCAACGCGTTGCTATAGCCCGCGCACTGGTCAACAACGCGCCAATGATTTTAGCCGATGAACCAACAGGAAATCTGGATACAAAAACAAGCGCGGAAATCATGGAATTGTTTGTCCGGTTAAATTCGGATTTCAAAACTACAATAATTCTGGTTACCCATGAACAAGATATTGCTGCCTTTAGTAAACGGATAATCAAATTTCTAGACGGTCACATCGTCAGCGACCAGCCGGTGGTAAAATAATGATTGATATAAACTCAACATTTCAGATTGCCCTGCGAGCCTTGTGGGTCAACAAAATGCGCTCTTTCCTCACCATGCTGGGCATTATTATTGGCGTGGGAGCGGTAATCACCATGCTTGCCGTAGGCACTGGAGCAAGCCAGAAGATAGCCGAACAAATTGCCAGCATCGGCAGCAATCTGATCATGGTGGTTCCCGGCAGCGTAACCCAGGGAGGCATCCGCATGGGCGGCGGCAGCACATCAACGCTTACCAAAGATGACGCAGAAGCCATCGAGAAGGAATGTTCGGCAGTCAGCGCTGTTGCTCCTATTCTTAATAGTAGTGCTCAGGTTGTCTACGGTAATCAAAACTGGTCAACCGGTATTTACGGAACCTCTCCCGGTATTCTGGATGTGAAGGATTGCGAGCTTGTGGCAGGAAGAAACTTTATTGATCAGGAGATACGCAGTGCTTCAAAGGTTTGCCTTTTAGGACAAACCGTTGTGGATAACCTCTTCGGTGGAATTGATCCTGTAGGCCAGATAATTAGAATTAAAAAAGTGCCTTTTACCGTTATCGGCATCCTGGAGACAAAAGGACAATCTATCATTGGTCAGGATCAGGATGATGTCATCTATATTCCGCTTACGACTGCACAAAAGAAAATCGTGGGCAGATCAACACCGGGAATGGTGCGTTCTATCATGGTTAAAGCAAGAAGCGCGGAGGATTTGTCTTTGGCGGAAAAACAGGTAACGGAATTGCTGCGACAAAGACACCGCACCGGAGGCAACAAAGAAGATGACTTCACGGTAAGAAACCTGACTCAAATGATGCAGATGGCCGAACAAGCCGCGAAAGTAATGACCATTTTGCTGGGCGCAATAGCTTCAATTTCCCTGCTGATCGGCGGCATCGGTATTATGAATATTATGCTGGTATCTGTTACTGAACGGACACGAGAAATCGGCATTCGTATGGCTATCGGGGCAAAAACCTGGGACATTCGCATTCAATTCATCATCGAAGCTCTCACTCTTTCGATGATCGGTGGTATTTTTGGCATTACCCTGGGCGTAACCGGCTCTGCCATCTTATCGGCAGTTGCCGGTTGGCCAACTATTGTTTCCCCTTTATCCATAATTCTGGCTTTTGGTTTTTCCGGCTTGATTGGTGTGTTTTTTGGATTCTACCCTGCCTACAAAGCATCTTTGCTTAATCCAATTGATGCTTTAAGGTATGAATAAAATATGGTGGACTTTTTAACCAGTTAAGATATACTAAAATCGTAAAAATCCTCAAGTAGTCATTCCCGAAGTAGATGACCTTCAGGTTACGTAGGGCTTGAATCTATAAAATACTTATATTGCTGGAGTTTCAACAACTAAAATGCACGCTCTTCTTCTAACCATAATAGAGTATTCATATATCGGAATATTTGTCGCTCTTGGATTGGGAATAATAGGTTTCCCCATTCCCGACGAAACCTTAATTGCTTTTGCTGGCTTCTTATCATTTAAAGGTAAATTAAGTTTCTTCCTGACGCTTTTTGCAGCTTTCCTCGGCGCATCCAGTGGTATCACACTCAGCTATTACCTTGGAAAATATGGCTCAGTCTATATCTCCAAAAAATACCCACAGAAGTTTACCGCCTACTCCGGCAAACTGAAGGAGGCAGAAGAAGTTTACATTAAATATGGTGAATTTGCTCTGCTCATGGGTTATTTCATTCCAGGACTTCGTCACTTTACCGCAATCTTCGCGGGAATTTCGAACTTTCCATTCTGGCGTTTTGCCCTGTTTGCATACACCGGAGCTTTTTTATGGACAACAACGTTTCTGGTTTTTGGATTTATTCTTGAATCTGAATGGTATCTCGTTGCTCATTTCTCTAATCACATTGTCGAACCGATCATCGTTTTGCTGGCCTTAGCATTGTTCTTGTTTTTTTATCTGAGAAACAAGTGAAAGTTAGAAACCATTTTTCTCATCTCTGGTCTTTTCCGTACTAACTTTGAACTTAGATAATGTATCTGAAACATACTTCACATCCTGCCTGATTATGCTCAAAGAAGACGCCAACTTTTCTTTGATCTGTGCATCTTTTTCCTGCTCGTCCAAAGACTGCAATGTTACCAGCAATTGGTTGTGATTTGTAAATAATCGATTAAGAATACCTGATATCCCGTCAATCATAATGTTAATTCTGTTGCATTCGCTTCTTAAATAATCCCCTTTGCGGATATATACTTTTCTGGTCAGATCGCCCTGCGCCAACCTGTCAAATGCATTCGTGAAATTAACCAGCGGCCCGCAAATCCTGTGTGTGATAATAATCGTATGTCCCATAAATAAAATCAGCACTATCAAAATCGCTGGAACCAGCCATTTAACGAGCAGTAGAAAGGTTTGCGCCGCTTGGTACTGACTTTCAAGATCCGGTAAAAACATCATATCATAGATGAGAGGATAGAGCAGAATGCCCACCGTTACGATCACACAAAGCAGCAGATAAAATAAATTATTGCGTATCAGGCGAAGTTGCAAATCTTTGTTGGTCAGATAATTACGAAGATTTCTTTTATATGTCATTGTCATTGATTAATTATTCCTTTCCGTAATTGCCCTGGTGGAAAAATCGTATTCGTATGTATAGCCGGACCGGTTATGTTTAGCCATAGCTTTGAAAGCAGGAGGCCCGATATAATTCTTCCCATCACCAGACGTTATTATAACCACGACACCCTCCGATGGCGAGAACAGAAGTTCCGCTACAGCAAGCTTACCCGCTGGTGGTTTACCATACTCAATAAAATCTCCCGCTTCGCCCAGATAATGTTTATTATCAACTCTGAAAATATCCTGGGCTTTAACAAAATTTTCCAGGTCATGTCGCAAGGTGATTCTGTCTGCTTTAGCCACAAATATTTTGAAACTCACTATTGTTATTACAACTATTATAACCAGCAATAGGAGGCTTATTGTAAGTTGCGTTAGCGTAAATCCCTCTTCCCCTTCCTGGCAACACAACTTGTGATTTTGTTTATCAATTAAATTTTTCGGCGACATATATTTTTAAACCTGCCCAAAGTCAGTTTACTTGAACAATGACCGTATATTTTTATATCCAACCGAGTACCGCGCCGAAAACTATGAGCATTGCGACATTCAGCACAAATAATCCGCCGATGAATTTTTTCTGAATGGCCGGCTTCCAATCGTAACAGTAAGCCGAAATGACAAAGAACGGAATATAAACAGATATAAATACCGTTGTAGCACCCCACCAGGGATACACCCAGATGAAAGCGGGGGTTTTGGCAAGAAATATCTCAAGTACGGAAGCCAACGCGGCATTGGCAGTCCCAAAAAATAAACGGTTGTTAATTCCCATGACTTTTGCTTTCGGGTCATCAAGAAGTAATTTACTTGTTGCCAGCCCAGCAATGGAAAACATCAGGCTGATTTCTATGCCCACGCCGACCAATAGAAGAAAATGAGTGCCGGTGGGGACTGTCCACAGGGCGTGCCCGGAAAAATACTGGATGAGGGCATTGAGTATTTCATAAAACCAGTGGATCATATAAAGGGAAAGACCTGCGGCAACACCCTTGTAATTCTTTTTAGAGATTTCATTAAAATAGATGTACATGACTATCACTAGAACCGGAATGATAATCCAGTGAAAATTATCTCCCTTGCGCAGGATATCAAGCGCCATTTTTGTTGCTTCAGGATGATTCATAGAGTTCTCCTTTTGATGATAATGTTATTTGTTGTGCTTAGTTCTTATTAAAATAACTCTTTTCATATAATAAGTAAAGTGAGAAAAGGCATTCTAATATATTCTAATCTGGATCACTTTTGAATCTTCACTAAATTCAACTGGTTTTAGAAAAACCATATCGCTGTTTGCCAGTTTTTTCCTGTCACCTTTAAAGCTGTTAGGATCAATCAGAAACTGCAGTCCAGGTGTTTGCTTTTGAAAAACAATAAATCTGTCTGAAACATAAGTGTAAAATAATTCAAAATCCTGCTCATTGGTCACTATTTTTGCCAAAAGAGATCCAACGCCGTTGCCTTCTTTTGTGGTAAATTTATCTGACACCACTAATATTTCGTCAATTGTATTTGTATCTGATAAGCGCAATTCTAATAACAGTTTATCCGAACCATAAACTCTGCAAACCTTATACTTATAGCTATCCCCTTCCTTGTTTACAATTTTATCTTCTGTAATAAATTGGAAATCATTAGTTTCCGGCACAGGATTTCCAATCTTGAATATCCCCGCGGTTTTATCCGCAATGGTAAATAAACTTGCACCTGATTGATTTCCAATATTATGGTTTTTCAAGGCGTCACTTGCGGATGTTTTATCGGGGTTGTTATTGCAGCCAAAAATTACAGCGCAACTTAAAACTACAAGCAAAATATTTTTTATAAGATATATTGTTTTCATGATTAATCTATAAGAAATTCGCCCTTGTCTGTCAAGAAAATCTTTGCCTGTTTGTATTTGAAAGGCGTAAAAAAAGGCGGCTCGGGATAACCCCGAACCGCCACGATAATTCATAAATGCTTATGTAACTTTTCGTTTTGCGAATTTCCAGGCGTTAAACACCGTTTGCTATTTGGCCGGAAATGGATACCGGATCACCTTCACGGCACACTCTACAGATGTGCTACTGTCAGAGATTTTGATCTTGGCATTTCCCGGAGACTTCCCCCTGATGAAGGAGGAGGCAGCCCTCTCCTGCGGTCTTTCATAGGTAGGGCGAGTGCCATAAGCTGGAGGGCTGACATCTATAAGATCTGTATTGATGTTCTGCACGGTAAACGGGCCAGATCCATTCATGATGTCAATATATATGGGCACGAATGAGACGCTGCAACCAGGACTGTTTTCCGGAATAACTACTTCACGGGTAGGACATTTTACAACCAGGGGGCGTGTGATAGAGATCTGTGTGGATGTCGTCTTGCCGACGGCGTCCTTGACGTGGATCCAATGCACTTCGCCACCGGGGGAACTCCCTGTTATCCGGTAACTCGATTCAGAAATCTTGGTGATGGTGAGCCGCCGCTCCGGGATCTGAGTGACCGTGTATGGAGGTTTCCCGCCGGAAATATTCAGAACAGCCTCCTTGGGGTTTAAGACAAAGTCGCTAACGTGGATGGTGGATGCCGTCAGCTTCAGTGTGATTTCTTCCAATTTCTTTACAGTGCCACGGTAAACGTAAGATAATCCTCTCTGACTGGCATCCTCCACGGTTATGATAAATTCTCCGGGTGTCAGTGTTTTTATCCGCCATATATTATCGCCAGATTTGGTTAGTGAAACATTTGAATTATTGGCCTTTGCTGAATAGGGCTTGATTCCACCAGAAATTGTCAGGGTTACCTCAATGCCCGCAGGGAGTCTGTCATAAGTGTCATAAGGCTGAGGTAATACCCTACCGATAAGCGGAGCAACAACGGCACCAACGTAAGAGAATGTATTATTACCAGCATCCCTCACGGTTAGTATAAATTCTCCAGGGGACAGTGCAGTTACTCGCCATCTGTTTTCAATAGATGGCGTCAACGACACAGTCGTATTATTGGTCACTACAGTATATGGCTTAGTTCCACCTGCCACACCTAGAATATCGGCTTCATCTTTTTGAAGATTACGGCGAGACATAGTAGCAGTAAGCGGAGTTAGGACAGTTACGACAAATTGTGCAGTGCTTGCAGCACCGGTGCTGTCCCGGAGTATCAATGTTGCCGTGCCTGCCCGCAGTGGCGTGATATCGAAAGTATCAATAAGCTGTGGTGATGCTGCCTGCAATCCATAGCTTGTCTTTTTGCGTGGTGCAACGCTAACCGCGTCACCCGCTACAGACAATGCGTATGGGGGCGTGCCGCCTTTTGCGACAAGATAATATTTAGACCCCAGCTTCGAAGGTGTTACAATACCAAAAACTCCCGACACCAGTATTGCCTTGTTTTCAGGCATTTGAAATGATAGAGGCTCAGCCGCGTAAGTCACCTGAATCTCGCCGGTAAGAATAAAAAACATCATTAGAAACACAACTGCTGCTAGACGTTTCATCTAAAATCCTCCTCTATAACCTATTATTGTACAGTGAACGATACATACCCGACTTCACGCCCATTGCCGTCAGCGTCATTCATCCGAAAATCCCATTGCCCAGGACCGGGAGCTGTAAATGTCATTACTCCATTGGTACGTTTTTCGACGTACTGGTAGGTGATATCATGCTGGTCATTTACCGGCTCGCTACCGTGAGGTACAGTTGAAGGAATAATCCCGATCCACGCATCCCTAGCCCAATTACCGGAAGCCGTAAAAGTAACACGGATTGTCTCTCCCGGCGAAAATACAATCTTTTCCAACACGAGATTCGCGTCAGCGCTACCGGGCGCTGATGTGCCAACCGTAAAACTGACATACGCAACTTCACGTCCATTGCCATCCGTGTCATGCATCCGGAAATCCCACTGACCGAGGCCGGGAGCTTTAAACACCATCACACCGTTGGTACGTTTTTCGATGTACTGATAGGTAATGTCATGCTGGTCGTTTACCGGCTCATTTCCGTGCGGTATATTGGAAGGAATGATTCCGATCCAGGCATCTCTCGCCCAATTACCGGAAGCTGTAAAACTAACATTGATTGATTCTCCCGGCGCATAATATGTTTTGTCAATTGCCAGATCTGCACCTTGTTCATAAGAGACCGCCCCTGCAATCATAGGCATTGACACCATCAAGACAAAAAAACAAACAACGGCAAAAATACGCATATTGCAAATCTTTTTCATAAATAGTTACCTCCTTTCGAATTGATAATAGTGTTACCTGATACGCTTTAATTATCACTTAAGCGTCACATAGAAAATAAAACTGCATATAATAAGCTATTACCTTTTTATATTTAGAACATATGACGAAAGATTTTGTGTGTCAAGAGGCTTTTGGTTTATGTTTGTGTGGAAAAACATGGGTTGGCAATGCGGTTGGGAAACTGAGGGCCCTCCCTTTAGGAGCGGCCCTCAGTTGCTTTTTACTTCTTAAACGTGCCTGTCTCGTTTTTGTTTCCATGATCTTTGCAATTAACTTCAACCTTGCAGCCGCTTCCACCACCGCTGCCAGCGCCATGACCAATGCATGCATGGTAAGAGCCCTTACAT
>Ga0194039_1002181_pt1 | contig 10053 bp, 10 predicted proteins | sample JunL228m_MetaG_FD_148679 | JGI IMG/M metagenome (GOLD analysis project Ga0194039, IMG submission 148679) | Anoxic zone freshwater microbial communities from boreal shield lake in IISD Experimental Lakes Area, Ontario, Canada - Jun2016-L227-8m | ecosystem: Environmental > Aquatic > Freshwater >...
GGAGAACGGGAGTATGCACTGGGCATTCCAGAAAACAGGGTACAGTGTACCATTCCAGTCACCGATCAACCTGTATGTCGATGATCATACTATCACCATGCCACAATTCCACCTTTCGCATGCGGCTGTCGGGTTTTTCCCTGGCAACGGATTCATATACAGCTAAATAATCAATATTTCCAGCCCTTTTTTCCGGAAAGTTTTACAGGAGGGGGTTTTATTTCCAGAATATACTGGTGTGCCAATTTACCATTCGCTCATGCCAGGCAGATGAGGGGAGCTGATACCTGCCACACCCATCACCTGTACGCTTAACATTTCACCAAACTTCTGCACCTTGTTTTGCCAATGGTTAATCTGAACAGAACATACGATTTTTCCGTCCCGTTTAATCCTATTCCAAGCAGGATTTTTGGTTTCCATTGCATCATTTACTTATTTTTCTGCATGTGGCAATGCGTATCGTTCTGGAGGATTACGAGGTGGCACCCCGGATTTTTTCGCCAACCGCGATGTGGGACTATGCCGTGAAACCCCCGCTTGTACCAATGACCTTTTTACAAAGGATACCCGGCAGGACCCGTACACCACGTTCTCCCCTGTTCCCGAAAAATGAACCGAACAGCTTATCCGGACTGGTATCCGACTGGATAGTACATCACCACAACGCCTGTGAATGACCATGACGAAAGAGCCACGCTTTATTATTCTGGAACGGTTTACCGCGAAAACCCCTGCGGAATACCGGTTAAAAAAGTCGATCTCCAACCTGAACTCCCCGTTTGTTGAACATGTTGACGCAGCCAGGAAATTTTTGAAAAAAGCCGGGAAGAAAGCCCTCCCGTACCTGCAGGAGGCAATGGAAGAAAAATGGTTCGAAGGGAATACACTTATGTACGAAGTACCGCTGGTATATGCCGACATCGGGGGTCCGGCAATTCCAGTCCTGGTGAAATGGATCGCACACGAAGACCCGTATTTCTCTACCATGGCTGTCAGCGCCCTCGAAGAGATCGGCAGTCCGGCAGTACCTGCCATCTGCGAGGCAATCACGGGCCCTGATGATGAGGCCCGTATCCGTGCCATCAACCTCCTCGGGGTGATTGAAGATATACGTGCGGTCCCTTACCTGGTCAAGGTACTATCAGAAGATGCAAAAACCGTCAGGTATGAAACAATAAATGCCATCACCGATATCGGCCCCACCTGTTATCCCCTGATCCTCCCCCTTCTCCAGAGTGACAATCTGCACCTGGTCTGCAGTGCCACCGAACTCCTGCCCGGGCTTGACCTCGAAAAGGGGATCGACGCCATCATGCCGTGCTTCGCCGACCCCCGTGACGAGGTGTGGGACGCTGTATTCGATTCTCTGGTGTCTCTCCAACCACCGCCCATATCCAAGATGTGCCAGTACCTTTCGTGTGGTATTCCGGGGGTCATGATAGGAGCCATGAATATACTGGGGAACAACGGGGATGAAACGGTCATTCCTGCATTGGAGCGCCTGTTAGACCATCCTGATACGGATGTCCGTGAATCCGCTGCATGGTGTATTGAGAAGATAAAAAACGGGTGACGCTTATACCCGGGGATCTGCACACCTGACTGCAGAAGACTGCATTGAGATTATTTGCACATGAAGCGGGGAACATAGCTCTTCCGAGCCGTTTCCATCCTGGTGAGGTGTCTGATCAACATCCAGGACCCTGTTATGGGCCATTACATTTTCCCCATGTACCGTGAGCAGGACATTGCCGGTTGACCGTTGTAATTTTATTCTCCTTAATTTTCTACCATGTGGCAGCATCTATTCTTGATATAGTCAATAGCCGCAATTCTTCGATCCCCGACACTGCGGCGTGGGCAGCACACTCAATTTGATTTCCGCCGGATTCAACACGTTGCGATTGCGTTGGAATGAATGGGGAAAAAATTCTGACCAGGACCATAAACTTTAATGGTATCCGGCGGAACGACCAAATGAAAATCGGCCCTGCTCCGTACACTTGTCCTGATTATCAATCACCCCTGGGGAAGTGGTCGAAAAGGATCCCAAAAAAATCATCCTTGCAGGAGCGACTGGCAATTTAACGGTTGATCATTGATTAATAACCAGGTCCGGTCGTCATTTAATTCAACAGGTACTTCCCCATCCGGGAACCAGATCAACAATGCACAATTCACCTGCGGGGTAGAGTTTAGACTCGTATCCCAGCGGGAAGGTAATTTTTTATGGATTGATTATTTAGATTATCGGCAACAACGGTTAGGTATTATGGATGATAACGGGTCCCGGACCAGAAGAATTATACTTAAGCATCTTTCAAAGGCATTGCTGCTGTTCATCGGATTTGCGATGGCCATCCCCCTCTTGATCGGTGCCTTATCCGGGATGGATAGTGCCCAGGTCCTAACCCTGATTACGTCCGCACTTGTTCTCCAGGCAGCTGCACCACCCATAGGACTGGCCATCGGGTTATCACCTCTCGCCATCATCGTGATAATGACCTGCTTTGCTATCGGCATCGTGATGGCCATTCTTGAGATCTGTGACGGGTTGGCCGCCTCATCAGCCCGCGTGAGGAATTGGATAGACAAACTAAGTAAAATCACGGATAAACACCCGATTATTAAAAAATATGGCGCATTATCCTGTCTTTTCATTGCCTGGATTCCCGGTGTCGGCGTCTACGGAACTCCTGTCATCGCCTGGATTATGAAATGGAAACGGTTGCCTTCCATAATATTCACCGTTGCAGGGTTCGTGATTGCAGCAATTTTTGTGCTGTTCTTTGCATCAAAAATTAACGAGGTCCTCCTGTTTGCGTCCTATGCCGGCATCATCATCTTCGCTATTACGAGCATGCTGGCCCTTGGTTTCTCATTGCAAAGGAATGATATCCCCGGCCCGTTGCAGGACAAGAAGCTGGTTTTACTTCTCCTCATCGCGAATTTTGTTCTTGTACCGCTCGTGGCATATCTCCTCATGACCGGCCTTTCCCTTCCGGAGGGATTATCCATTGGCCTCATCCTCATGGGTGCTGCAGCGGGCGTACCGTTCCTGCCGAGAATCGTGCAGGTGGGAGGGGAAAATTATACCCGTGCCGGTGTCATGGCCCTGTTCCTTACCATCCTGAGCATCGTCTCTATCTCGTTCATTCTCCCCGCACTTCTCCCGGGTGTAATGATTAATTACCTAGTAATTATTCCGGCCCTCATACTGCTCCTGCTTCTTCCGCTCCTGGTTGGCCTTTTGGTGCGTTCCCGGAAGGAGCAAACTGCGGTAAAGTTCGGCCCGTGGTTATCAAAAATTTCCTATGCCGCCATTATTGCCAGCTTCGGGGCGGTCTTCTGGGTCTACTTCCACGAACTGTCCCAGATAGTCGGCACCCTGGGATTTATTGCAGCGGTTGTCCTCATCCTTGTGGCCATTGGTATTGGCTGGCTGTTCGGGGGAAACGATCCCGGGAAGAGATCACTCCTCGCGTTCGGGACAGCCCAGAGAAACCTTGCGATTGCTGCTGTAATTGCCGTGTTAGGTTTCCCTGACCATTCAGTGCTCGTCATGGTCATGGTAACCGGGGTAATCGGGATGGTCCTGCTGGTAGTACTTGGCAAACTCCTCCGCAGGAAGATAGCCCCAGCGTCTTAGGAATAAAGGTAATATTATCAGCCGGTTCGCGGAGTTCCGGCTGGATTTTTTTGAATGGTTGAGGATATGGTCCTGGCCACGAGTCAGGTACCCCAAAGGCCCACTCCGGCCCCGGCCCTGCAAAAATGCAATTTTTTCATTCAGGGTAACCTAAAAAGACCCGCCAGTGATGATCTGATTCGAAGGGGAAAAAATACGAAGAGTCCCGCTAAATAAAACGGACCGCCTTCAGAAAAAAACCAATCGCAAAATAAACCACTGCCATGAGGGCATAGCGCCCGAGTTTCCAGTCAACATAAGAGAAATTCCCGGTACTATATGCAACCCAGAGGAGGACTCCCTGGAATACCAGCCATGCAATAAGCCCGATGAGGAACAGGTAGGCGATTGCCACACCCAGTGCCCACCAGAAGACCAGTGGCTCAACATGTCGCCCGAATATATTCATACAGAACTCCCTTGAACATCTCCCCGGGAGGGTGAGCAATTCAGGAACAGAAGAGTCATACAATCATTCATGAACACATCACTCCAGGTACCGGGCGAGATGTTCCTCGTATAATTTCCGCACATTCTCTTCTGTAGTTGGCATTTTTGGGAACCCCGTATACCCCTCCGCTTTTTCTACCTCCCGTAAAAGACGCAATCCTGCCTGGCCTTTCGACTTGAACCAGCCTTTCCCCTGGTAGTAGGAAGAGAGATATTCCTGCTCCCACTGCCCGGGAGTAGGGATGAAAAGGCCTTTGGTCAGCCCAATCTCGGCCAAATCCATCATGGTGGTGTACCCTGACCGGCAGACGATGAATTTCGATCCTGACATCAGCTCCGCTTTCTCTTTGTACGAAACATACGAATACACCGTAGTCTGATCATCCGGTTCCATTACACGGTTATCATGAGGTTTCCCAAGCAGTACTACTTTTCTTCCCGGCAGGTCTCCAACCTGCGGCATCAGTATTTTTTCAAGTGCTGTCCGCTGGGGCTCCATCCCTGATATGAGAAAGAGATAATCAATCTCTTTTCGGGAACTGACCTTTGGGATGCTCGCGAGGATCCCCGAGTAATATGAAATTTTTTTTGTCCCGGTACCGGTAGTACGCGAGAGTTTTCCTGCAAGAGAGCATGGTCCCGGTGGGTTGTCGGGAATAATGACAGAATCAAATTTTTTAAAGCCTCTTCCATTCACATAGAGTGCGATCAGTTCAATCGGCCAGACTATAAATGGAAAACTCTGGTGGACCTGGTGGGAGATCTGGATGGAGGGGATAGAATCAGAGTAGACCCCCGGGCGGGAATCACTGATAATGAGGTCGTACGGGGTTTCCTTTAGTATGTTGTATAAATTCCTCCGCTCTTCTGCAAGTGCCTGCACCAGTGCGGGCACATGCGCTGTGAACCGGGGAAAAAAAAATCTCCCCCTGTTGTCTGCCAGCGGGTAATCCGGAAAATCAATGCATTTACAGGAGGGAAACTCCCTCCGCAGGAGTTCCAGGGCATTTCCACCGGCAGCAATGGTAACCTCGTGGTGGTTCCTTAATAGTTCACGTATGACCGGGACATCACGGGATGCATGACCAAGGCCCCAGTTCAACGGTGAAAGTAATACATGTCCCAATCAGGTCCGACTCCCCGCCATGTCACTTATTATGATGTATCCGTCCCCCTTCGCCCGTTCAACCGTAGACGTTTTGATAATCACATATGTCTGCCTGCTACGATTTAAGGCATCCTTATTCAACGGCTGGTCAATCGATGTGCCACCCGGTACCAACCAGGGTCACAGGATAACAGGGGTAAGGAACTAATTGATTGTAGCAGGGATGAAGTGCAAAAATGTTTTTCCTGCCGGGACCAGGGCAAATATTTTTTAATGATAAACTGGCAGTAGGTATGGGTTGTGAATGAATGGAAACGGATCTTTGTATAACGCAAGAAATACGGAGATTTTCATCTTCCTTCTGTTTGAACTGATATTTATCGGGCTCTACATCCAGGCGCTCCTGATCGGTGATCTGACCCGTTCCCTCTGGCCCCTGATTTGCATCGTCCTAACCCTGGTCCCGTTTGCCTTTGAATGGAAGGATAAGATATCCCTGCCTTTCGGATTGAAAATGATGGTCCCGTTTGCATTGTTCCTCCATGTTGCGGGTGGGATTATGAGGTGGTACTGGGAAGTGCCGCTTTTTGACAAACTCGCCCATGTAATAGCCGCGATCGCACTCGGGCTCATCCTGTTCACCATGTACCTGTACCTCGATTACCTGGAATATGTGAAGAAGAAGCCATTTTTCAAAAAGAGGTTACGAATTTTCAAGACGCAGGAGGACGACGTTATCGCCGGGATCCTGGTTATCCTGGTTATTTTCGGCCTGGCATGGGAATTCTCCGAGTATATCATTGACCTGGTCTACCGTACCACCTACAATTTCGGCCTGGTAGATTCGATAACTGATTTTTCGGGCGATATTATCGGGGTGCTCATTGTGATATACCTTGTACATCGTTCGTTGGAGACCGTCCCGCCGGGAGAACACCTGGATTATCTCCTGGCAGAGCATCCCGTTAGCAGTCACCATGAGGATCCGGATGTACTTCCAATTTCCGACCGTCCTGAATTTTTCTAATACCCTTGTTTTTATTGGTTAATTGGCAGGAGTTCCTGTTTTTTTGGCATTTACAACAGTGTGCGTTTCAAAAATTACTGGTGTATCAGACCTTCGGCACAGTTGTTGTGATTGCCGTAGCCTGGTTCCGTGTACATCGGCGCTCATCCATTAAACCGTAATAAATTGGTAGAATTACAATTGAGAGCCAATAACGAGGTTTTATGATTAGTCCCAGATCTCAATCTCAAAATAGTCCGGCCGGGGTTTGGAATCAGGGCGATGGTTTTTAAGAGACGGGGGTGATTGGATGAGAATAATCCCCGCGATTGGGACGAGGTTTTTTTACTCGCGGGGCATGTTTCTTTTTTATAACCCGAAAAAACCGAGTATCCTGTTTTTTGTATCCTTGTGAAATATTACAGCCCCGCCTTTTAAACTCCTGACGTCTTCTACGGAATAGAGTACATCAGGGTATTCCCGTGAAAGGATCGAGACGAGTACCGACTGCTCGCTCCGGGGGACAATCATCAGGATCACGTTAACTGAATCTGAAAAACTTCCCGATCCTCGAAGCCGGGTGAGACCGTAGCCCTTTGTTGCCAGCCGATCGATCATTTTTTCCGGGTCATCACGCGTGATAAGGCGGACGACGACAGACCCTATCGATATCTTTTTTTCTATCTCCGTCCCGATAAGAGTCCCGATTCCATACCCGGCAATATAGGCAAAAATGCTCCAGTAATCGTTCAGGTTCGATAAGACCAGCCCGGTAGAGAGGAGCCAGATACCAACTTTTACAACCCCGATATTTGCGGCAAGGTTTGCGTGACCTTTGCTGACATAGACGGTACGGATAGTATCGAGGCTGGTCTCGATAATCCTCGCCACGAGAATAATGAGGGGTAAGATGTAATCCATAGAACAACCTTGGGGATTGGGTCCCGGGCACCAGCCGGGCGGGTCCGGTCCTGGTACGGGAACACGAGAACTAATTGTCTTTAATTCCTTTATCCCGGTAAGTATATACTTTCGGTTTAAACGTGACCCGGGGAATTTTTCGGAATGAGGACCGGTATTGTAGAAATTACAGGATACGCGAATAGAAAACGAAGAACAGGCGAGGGGCCGGAACGATTCATAATACCGCATTTCTCCCCTGGTCCCGCCATGTGAAGAAATATTTTCACATCATAAAAAAAGATAGCAAACTGTTAAACGGTTCCCAGCTCATCAACTTATTACCAGGTAATGATATGAATCTGAAAGGCTCACAAACTGAAAAAAATATTCTTGCGGCATTTGCCGGAGAATCCCAGGCCAGAATGAGGTACTCGTACTTTGCATCCGTTGCAAAGAAAGAAGGCTATGAACAGATCTCTGCAATATTCCAGGAGACCTCGGATAACGAGAGGGAGCATGCCAAGCTCTACTTCATGCTGCTCGAGGGTGGGGATGCCCAGGTGACTGCATCCTACCCTGCCGGTATGATCGGGACGACCGCCGCAAACCTGCTTGCCGCTGCAGAAGGGGAAAAACTCGAATGGTCAACCTTGTATCCCGGATTTGCGGTTGTTGCCGATAAAGAGGGATTTTCAGTAGCGGCCCATACCTTCCGCGAGATCGCCAAAGTGGAAGAGCACCATGAACAGCGGTACAGGAAACTGCTTGCAAATGTCAGCAATGGTACCGTCTTTAAAAAGTCAGGCATAAAATCCTGGAAATGCAGGAATTGCGGGTATGTCCACCTCGATATTTCCGCCCCTGATAAATGCCCGGTCTGCGATCACCCGCAGGCGTATTACGAAATCTGGTGTGAAAACTACTGAGCGGGAATTGGGTGCATTGTGGTACCCGCAGCGTCTCCTTTTTTTTGGATTCTGAAAATGTAACGTAACAACAATATGAAAACAGAAAAAATCGTTGGCATACATCAAACAATTATATGCCAAGCTCGTATAACTCATTGTCATGATAAATATGCCTGCCCGGATGACCGAATAAAATTGGGAAAATGGGTAGCAGATATCGGAAAAGACTACAAAATCCCGGTTTTCCTGCGGGATTTGAGATAAATTGAAATCGGGACAGGGAGGATGCAATGGACGAACATTGTAAAAAGATCAATATGAGAAACAAACGACTCATTACTTCGTTGAGAGTACTGGCAGTCCTCGTTCTACTGGTGGGGATAGCAGCGCCAGCAATGGCAGGAGAACGGTTTGTCTCCGGGGGCCCGAACCTGACAGCGGCAATCCTCGGATCGAATGATTTCTCACCGGGCGATGAGATCACAATCCCGGTAACGATCCAGAACAGTGGCCTGCTCGAGTATGTATTTACCTACCCGAACCAGCTAACCGCTGCGGATCTTCCGAACACGGCCAAACTGATGATGGTCACACTGGGACCCGGGGATGCTCCCGTCACGGTCAGGTCTGACCCCCAATTGCTCGGGGACCTGGCAGGTGGTCGTAACACGGTAGCTAATTTTAAGGTCAAAATCGCTCCTGATGCACCATATGAGACCTATAACCTCCCCCTTACGATACGGTACACGTACCTGATGAGAGCGGACCAGTATGGTACCGATATGCTCCAATATTTCTACAAGGAGCAGGTTGAGACGCTTAACCTGCCGATCAGGATCAAGCCTGAAGTCCTGCTGGATGTGATGTCTGTCGGGTCAGGGGGCCTGAATGCGGGGACCACCGGGTACTTGAATATCAGCCTGAAAAATATTGGTAATGAAGATGGCAGGGAGTCGATAGTAAAGCTCGTACAGAATGGGAACAGCCCTGTTGTACCGGTAGCAAGCAGTGTATATATCGGGAATTTTCCAAAAAATTCCATCGTGCCGCTGCAATATAAGGTATCCGTATCCAGGGATGCCGAGGCAATCACCTACCCGGTAAACATTACGGTCACCTATAAGAACCGCGACGGAGACCTCGTCACTACCGACACGGTTACTCTCGGCGTACCGGTGGGTGGGAAAATCGCCTTTACCATCGTCTCGCCACCGGTAGAGATGAGCCCCGGTGAGAGAAAGGTGATCACAGTCACGTACAGGAATACCGGGACCACGGGGGTGAACAGTGCACTGGCCAGGATTTTTACGGTTGACCCGTTCACGAGCAGCGACGATACCTCGTACCTTGGAGATCTTGCACCCGGGGAGGAAAAAATTGCACATTTCGATATTACTGCCGATCCGGGGGCCACTGTGAAGGATTACGGGCTCGATTCAGAGATACTATACCGGGACGCCCTGAACAATGACCAGGTGTCTGATCGCGTCAAGCTGACAGTAGATATCACGTCATCCTCACTGGTCAAACAGGTCTCGTCGAACCCGTTCGCCATCGTTGTTCTTCTCCTCATTGTCGTTGCAATCGTATATTTCGGCATTATCCGGCGGAGAAAAAAATCGCGTTGAACCAGGAGGAGGTACAATTGGATTGGAACGGGGCAACGGATTTTATATCCGGGTGTTTCGGGACTACTACACCATACTCGTGGAAAAATTGGGCACCCGGGAAAATCGGTTGTTCACAGGCGAAACAGGCGGTTTTTTTACCCTTAAAAAAATCGATTTGGCCATTCAGGGGGGATAATCATGGGAGCAGATGACAATATTATCAGGATAGAACATATTTCAAAGATTTTCAGGACCGCCAGCGGGAGTGTCACTGCAGTTGATGATGTATCGTTTAACGTCAGGCGGGGTGAAATATTCGGCCTCCTTGGACCGAACGGTGCAGGAAAAAGCACGCTGATCCGTATCCTTACAACTCT
>Ga0194039_1002182_pt1 | contig 10053 bp, 6 predicted proteins | sample JunL228m_MetaG_FD_148679 | JGI IMG/M metagenome (GOLD analysis project Ga0194039, IMG submission 148679) | Anoxic zone freshwater microbial communities from boreal shield lake in IISD Experimental Lakes Area, Ontario, Canada - Jun2016-L227-8m | ecosystem: Environmental > Aquatic > Freshwater >...
TCAGCACCGCGCGATTATCGCGATGGGTGGGACCAGGGCGGGCCGCGCCGGCCAGGTACAGCGGTGACGACTGGTGAACGAACGGCAGCGGAACGAACTCGGTGAATCCGCCGGTGCGATCCTGGATTCCGCGCAGCACATTGAGATGGGCGACCCAATGCGACGGGGTGTCAACGTGGCCGTACATCATCGTTGAACTCGACCTCAAGCCCACTTCGTGCGCGGTGCTGACGATCTCCACCCACTGCGAAGTGGGCAGCTTGCCCTTGGTGAGAATCCAGCGCACTTCGTCGTCGAGGATCTCGGCGGCGGTCCCGGGGATGGTGTCCAGACCTGCCTCCCGCAGGCTGATCAACCACTCGCGAATGCTCATGCCGCTCTTGGTGACTCCATTGGAGATTTCCATCGGAGAGAACGCGTGCACATGCATCGAGGGCACCTTCGCCTTCACCGCCCGAACCAAATCCGCGTATCCGGTGACGGGTAGTTCGGGGTCGATCCCACCCTGCATACAAACCTCGGTTGCCCCGGCGACGTGGGCCTCCCAAGCCCGGTCTGCCACCTCCTGCGCCGACAGCGAGAACGCGTCCGCGTCGCCCTTGCGTTGCGCGAACGCACAGAACCTGCAGCCGGTGTAGCAGATATTGGTGAAGTTGATATTCCGGTTCACCACGAATGTGACGTCATCGCCGACGGCATCCCGCCTCAGCGAATCTGCCAGTGCAGCAACGGCATCCAGTGCAGGACCATCGGCGGTGGCCAGTGTCAGGTACTCGGCATCACTGCAGCCGGCCGGATCACGCTCCGCGGCACGCAGCGCGGCGGCCACATCGGTGTCAACGCGCACGGGGACGCGGGACGCCAGCTCGCCGACCCGCTCACGGATCGACTCCCAGTCACCGAAGGCGCTGCCGAGGTCGCTGCGGACCGCGGTTCGCCGCCCCTCGGTATCGATCGCGCTGTGCAGATCAGTGCGGCCCAGTGACTCAGTGACATCGTCGGGCTCCTGCCATGGCCGTCCTACCGGATTGACATCGAGGGCAAATCCGGTCTCCGGGTCGGCCAACGCGGCAACGTGTGCCGCCACCCGCGGGTCGATCCAGGCCGCGCCGGCTTGCACGTACTTCGGCTGGGCGGTGAGCCGTTGCACCAGATCGAATCCAGCCTCCGCGGTGACCGCAGCCAAGTCGTCCAATGCAGGCCAGGGCCGTTCCGGGTTGACGTGATCCGGGGTCAGCGGGGAGACCCCGCCCCAGTCGTCCACGCCCGCGCCCAACAATGTCAGGCACTCCTGTCGCGAAACCAGGTTGGGCGGGGCCTGGATGCGCATTTCCGGTCCCAGTACCAGGCGGGCCACCGCAACACACGCCACGAAGTCGTCGAAGCCGGCGTCGGGCGTGGCCGCCATCGCGGTGTCGTCCTTGGCGCGGAAGTTCTGCACGATGACTTCCTGGATGTGCCCGAACTCCTTATGCAGACGGCGGATCGCGTGCAGGGTGTCGGCGCGCTCGGCGAGGGTCTCCCCAATGCCGACCAACAGTCCGGTCGTGAACGGGATGGACAACCGTCCCGCATCGGTCAACGTGCGCAGCCGCACGACCGGATCCTTGTCCGGGCTCCCGTAGTGCGCCTCACCGCGCGTTTCAAACAGCCGCCGCGACGTGGTCTCCAACATCATGCCCATCGACGGCGCGACGGGTTTGAGTTGGGAAAGTTCTGCCCAGGACATCACACCGGGGTTCAGGTGCGGCAGCAGACCGGTCTCCTCCAGCACCCGGATCGACATCGCCCGCACGTACGCCAGCGTTGAGTCGTAACCCCGTTCGTCGAGCCACTGCCTGGCCTGCGGCCACCGCGCCTCGGGCCGATCACCGAGTGTGAACAAAGCCTCCTTGCAGCCGAGCTCGGCGCCGCGGCCGGCGATGCTGACGATCTCGTCCGGCTCGAGGTACATGCCGCGGCCAGCGGCCCGCAGCTTGCCCGGCACCGTCACAAATGTGCAGTAGTGACAGGTGTCGCGGCAGAGATGGGTAACTGGAATGAACACCTTGCGCGAGTACGACACCGGTAGCCGCCCGTGCTCGCCGCGACGGCCGGCCGATTCGAGCCCGGCATCGCGCACCCGGGCCGCGCTGGCGCACAGGTCGACCAGATCCTCGCCGCGCGCGGTCATCGCGATGGCGGCCTCATCGACATTGAGTGCCACCCCGTCACGAGCCCGACGCAGCACCCTGCGCAATGCGGCCGGGGCCACAGATTCCGCCCCCGGCGGCACCACCGGGGTCGGCAGCGAACCCTCAGATGTCATCGGTGCCTGCACGCATCATCAGCCTCCGACATGGGAACCACAGTAGTACCAGCTGTTGACCGGTAGTTCGGGGTGCGCGGCAGCCACGAGATGTAACACCGGACGGCCGAAAACGTAAAGTAGTGAAGTAGGCCTGCAGCAAACCTACGACCACGAAAAACCTGACCAGGGAGCAGTCCGAATGACGGTGTCCGTGCGTTCCTATCTCGCCGCGGGCTTGGCAGCCGCGACCATGAGCGCCGTGGCGGTGATTCCGGTCACCCTGCCCAGGATCGACGCAATCACACTGCCGTCGATTGAACTCAGCGCGGCCGTGCTGCCACTTGTCCAGCCGGTCACCGCCGCTGCCGGGGCGGTGCTGGGCACTGCCACGCCGGCCGCGGCCGCTACCGCGGCGGCGGACCCGGTGGCCGCCGCTACAGGTTCAACCGGCGACATGATCATCAACGCCTACAACGCCCTGGAGCCCTGGGTGCAGTGGGGATTCGAGGTCGCCGCCTGGGCCGTGAGTTATCTGCCCTGGCCGCTCGGCTGGCTGGGCCAGCAAATCAATATCGCCTACGACACCGGCGAGCCGATCGTGCAGGCACTGGTGTACAGCTTCGCCTTCCTGATCGACGGTCAAGTGGACCTGATCGGCCCCACCCTTACCAACGGGGTGAACACCGCCGTCACCAACCTGGTCCAGGGTGAGATCGCCTGGGTCTTGGGCTTCTTCCCGCCACTGCCGCCGGGACCGGTGCTCCCCGTCTTCCCGACTGCGGCCGCGGCAGGCCGGGCCGCCGCGGTCACGGCCTCCGCTGCCGCCCGAGTTCGCTCCGCGCCGGCGGCGGCCACCACACCCGCGCCGATCGAGGACATCTCCGAGTACCTGGATCCAGTACTGCCCGTGGCCGTCACGGCTTCCCGCGCCTCGCGTTCCGCGAGTCGCAGCGGCGTCCGGGTGCAGCACGCCGTGACCGATCCCGCACCGCAATCATCAGTTGTGGCGCCCGACGTCGCCCCACGGCCGGCGGACGCGAACGTTGCCGAACCGGGTGGCACACCGGTCAGCTCAGATCTGGGCATGGCATCTCATGCAACGGCACGTCATACAGCGGCGAGGGCCACACGATCCGTCGACCGCAACGGCTGACGCAAGCACCTCAGGGCATTCGGCGCAGTACCAGTGCCGCTGGCAGCGCTCCCAACGCCAACAGGACGAGTACCGAATAGGCCATGATTCCCGGCCCACCGAAGACGATGTCACCGCCTGGCCCACCGAGGGTGAATCCCGCCACCGTCACCAGCCACGCCCACAGCGGAAGGGCCGCAAGCCTTTTGGAGTCCGTCCAATAACTCGCTGCCCACACCAGTGCCGCATTGACAAGTCCACTCAGCAGAGCGCTGATCGGGAACGGGATCGCACCCAGATACATCGGGAGTAGCAGTGCGCCCAGGACAGCGGACACAACCCCGTCGACGGCCAGCAGTGCCAAGACGACGAGTGCGCCTCGGCTTTGAAGGGCACTACTCCGCAATGAGGTCAAGGCCCGCCAGAAGGTCGTGTTCCCAGCCCTTCTCGTCTGTCTCGCCCGATCGGCCCGATACCAGTGCGTAGTGCTCCTGACTCAGCACCGGCAAGATCAGTTTGTTCGAGAGCGTGAACGCACGACCCGTCGGCCCGAGCACCATCTGAGTGGCATGGGCGCTGATCGCCGCAACCTTTGCCGGCAGATACTCCGGAGCGTCAATGACCGCGGTAATCCGGTCATCGGGGAATCCGTACGACGCGTCGGCGGGCGGCCAGATCCAATCCTCGAGGACGTCGTCGGCGCCAAGTGCATCGAGGCCGGCGCGAAAAGTGTTGGCGGAGGTGACTGTCCAGTAGAACTTCGGCACCGCCCAGCGATCGGCCACGGCAGATAGCGCGGCGGTGGTGATCCGGTGCGCCTGAATGTGGTCGGGGTGGCCGTAACCGCCGCCGGGGTCGTAGGTCACCACGACGTGTGGACGCAGCTCGGCGATCACGGCGGCGAGTTGGCCGACAACCTCCTCGAAGTCGGCATCGACAAACCTGGTGCGCCGACGCGCCGGTGTACCCGGCATACCGGAATCCCGCCAGCACCCGGCACCGCCGAGGTAGCGCGGACCGCTGACTCCGAGATGTCGCAGCGCGACGGTCAGTTCGCCGATCCGGTAGCCGCCCAATTGATCGGCGTCGGCGAAGCCCAGCTGCATCCAGGGCTCCTCGAGGATCTCGCCTTCCTCGCCGAGGGTGCAGGTCACTACGGTGACCGCGGCGCCGCGCGCGGCATACCGCGCCATGGTCACGCCATTGTTGATGGTCTCGTCATCGGGATGGGCGTGCACGAACAATAACCGCGGAACAGCAGGCATCGACCCTCCTCTGCATGCGCCGGCACCGATCAGAAGACGACGGTCTGATTACCGTCGCGCAGGATGCGGTCTTCACAGTGCCATGACACCGCACGGGACAGCACAGCACGCTCGACATCTGCACCGAGGCGAACCAGGTCGTCGACATCGTGGCGGTGATCGACGCGCACAACGTCCTGTTCGATGATCGGTCCCTCGTCAAGGTCAGCAGTGACGTAATGCGCTGTTGCACCAACGAGTTTGACGCCGCGCTCCCGGGCCCGCCGGTACGGTGCCGCCCCGATGAAGGCGGGCAGGAACGAGTGGTGAATGTTGATCAACGGGCAGCCGACCTCGGCAAGAAAATCGGACGTGATGATCTGCATGTAGCGCGCCAGCACCACCAGATCGACGTTGCCGCGCAGCAGTTCGAGTTGGCGCTGTTCGGCCTGCTCGCGGATGTCCTTGGTGGCCGGGATGTGGATAAAGGGCACTCCGAACGGCCGCACCTGTTCGGCAAGGTCGGGATGGTTGGAGATCACCATGGCCACCGACATCGCGAGCTCTCCTCGGCGATTCCGCCACAGCAGGTCAAGCAGACAGTGGTCGTCCTTGGACGCCATGATGGCCACCCGTTTGGGCTTGGCGGCCTCGGTCAGCCGGAAGTCGATCGCGTAGGGCTCGGCGACCTTCTCTCGGAAGTCCCGCTCTAATCCATCGCGGGCCGCGGCCAGCCCGGGTAGGTGAAAGATGGTGCGCTGCATGAACGTCCCACCCGACTGGCTGGTGGCGTGCTGAGCCAGCGAGATGATATTCGCCCCGGCGCCGGCCAGGAACGTGCTGACGGCGGCAACCAGGCCGGGTCGGTCTACGCAACGCAACAGCAGACGCCCGATATCCCCGGCCGGCAATTCGACCCGGCTGGGCGGATACTCGGCAGCTCCGGTGCCGGCGTCCCCTGACATTGCTTCCTCCGGTTCTCAGCTTGTGGGCTGACACGACACGATTACCGACTCAAGACAGCTATCAGGTGTCCCCGTCGGAGGGTACCTGGCGGGTCACACCCAAGATGGTCACGCCCGGCCACTTTGCCCTGCTGGCCCCAATCCAACCCTAGCCCCGAAAATTCCTTTGCTGAGCGTGTCCTCGGGCTATCGTTCAGCTACCGGGATAGTCCCGGGCAAGGAGGTGTTCAAGGTGTCGGCTGCCATCCGTTCTTTCCTGTGCGCCGGTGTCGCAATCGCCAGCGTCGGCGTGATCGCGGTCAGCCCGCTGGCCCCGCCTCCCGAGGTGCATATTCCAACGGTGCAGATCCCCGGTATCGAACTCACCGCAGCGCCCGCACTGGGCGCAATCCCCTACCAGGTCTTGATCAATCTCCTGGCCGACGGTCTGGCTCTCGCCCCGATTGTGCTCGGCAACACCGCGCAGTGCGTGGTCTGCATCGGGCCGGTCAGTCCGCCGTCGGCGGAGGTGTCGCCGTTCACCGGGTGGGGCGCTATCGGGTTCGCGGCGGGGCTGCTGTCGAGCCCGTTTGCCATCGTGGGCGCGTTGCAATCGGGCCTGAGCATCACCCAGGCGTTGGGCGTGGGCGTGCTCGCCTTCCAGATTCCGGCCGACAACACCTTCGCCCTCCTCGCGGCCCCCCGCCAGCCCTTCGGCGGGTACGAGTTCGCTGCCACCCGGGCCCGGGCGCGCCAGGCCGTCACCGATGCCGTCGTTGGCACCCTCGGTGTCGGCCAGCAGGTCCTCACCGGCGTGCGGTCCATCATCATCTCCGGCCTGGTGGGTATCACGGCCTTCGGTCAGACTCTGGCCGACACGGGCAATGTCATCACCGCACTGCAGGCCGGCCTGGCACCGGTGAGCGCGAGCATTCAGACCGCGGTGGTCAGTACCATCGGCGCGATTCAGACTCTCCGCGAAGCGGTCTACACCGACCTCACCGGCGGCCCGGGGGTAACCGCTTCCCCCATTCCGACGGTCTCTGCCGCAGCCGGTGCGGTCACCGCTGCGGCCCGGGTCACCGCGCCGCGGCACACTACTAACCGCCGACCACTCGCGACGGCGGCCAAGAGCGTCGGTGATACCGGCTCACCCCGGACCCGGGCTGCGCGGACCCGATCGACGGGCTAGCTAGCGGTTCACCTTCGTCCACGTCCCGGCATCACCGACGATGCCCACCGGCACTGCGCCGGTGAGACTGACATTCCGAACACTCGGACCGGCCGCGACGATCGTGATGTCCTGCATGATCGGCAGCACCGTCGCCATGGCCCACAATCGCGGCTCGACGGCGGCGATGACCCCGTTGATATCTCGCGAACCATCAAGGGCGCCGTCGATCAGCGGTTGGATGCTGCGGTCGCAGATGCCGGTGAGGTTCGACGGGGCGCGCACCAGTGGGGTGGCCTCGGACGGTCGAGCAGCACCCGTCTGCGGGGCATTAGCCGGTTGAGACGATGACGACGGCGCCGGCGTGGGAGGGGTCTCAACCAGTGGGGCCTCCACCGGCGGGGTCTCCAATGCCGGACAGCCGTACCGGGAGGCCAGCAGCGTCGCGAGGTCGCCGCCGGCGCCGTACCAGCCGACGATGGCATCGACCTGATTGTTGATCAGCGCGGCGCCGTAGAGCACCGGCGGGTCGAGTGGGAGCACCGTGGCTGCGATGCCGCTTCCGCGCAACTGGTCTGCCGCGGTATTGGCGACCGCAACCGAGGTCGGATCGTTAGCGGCCGCCCCGATCACCAGCGCCAGGGTCTCTCCGCCGCGGCTGATACGCCCGCGAGCGGTCTCCTGCGGCAGCGGCGCCGCACTGCCCGGTGTATCCGGTGCCGGCGACGGGGGTGACCGCGTCGGGCCGCGGTCTACCTGGTAGCCGGCCTGAGCGAACAACGCTAACGCCCGTTCGGTGCCCAGTGGTGCCGGCGCTGTGGCTAGATAGCCAGGATCACTGGGAGAGCGGATGAGGGCCTGATCCAAGACGACCGAGTTGTCGCTGCCGGCAGCGACTGCCGCCAGCAGATCGACGTCGATTAAGCCCAGAATCGCTTTCCGCACAAGGGGATCCGTCAACTGGGGCTGCTGGGCTCGCAATGTCAGTTGCATGACGCGCGGCGTGATCACCCGCGCGGTACGCACATCGGGGATCGCCGATAGTTGGGCCAATGCCGCTGCGCCGCCGTGCACCTGAGCCACCTGAGTGTCACCGTTGCGGATCGAGTCGGCCAGGGCGGCAGGTACACCGGCCCGACGGAACAGGATCTGGTCGGGCGTGGCCGGCTGACGCCAGAACCGGTCGTTGCGAGCCAGCAGGATCTCGTCCCGTTGCGGATCGATGGAGTCGACCCGAAACTGGCCGCCGGTCACCGGGAGAGCCCGCGCCAAACCTGCCGCGAATCCACCGGGCACATCCTTGACGATATGGGCCGGCAACAGGTCATTGAACAGTTCCCGCCAGGCCGGGTAGGGCTGTGAGAAAGTGACGACCGCGGTCTTGCCTCCGTCAACGGACTGGACGCCGGTGATGAGGTCGTAGCCGGCCGGATCCACGACACCGGGCTGACTGGCCATCTGGCGCCACAGATACCAGAAGTCGTCGGCCGCAATGGGTGCGTTATCGGTCCACGCGGCCTCGGGCTGGATCTTGTAGGTGACAGTGAACGGGCGCTCACTGGTCACCGCTGCCGACACCAGTAGCGCAGGGTCCAACTCCCAGCGTGAACCGGTCGGCGTAGCCGGGTCAGCCACCGGCCGGAACGCACTGGGCAGTACCAGCGCACCGACGGCTGCGTTGACCGGCGATTGGTCCGACAACAGGTGCGGATTGAAGCCGGCGCCAATCGAGTCGATCGCCATGATGATTTGGGCGGCTTTGGGAGCCGGCGCGACAGCCTGAGAGGTTTCGGTGCTCTGCGGGGCCGGCGGCGCGTCGACGGTGCACGCCGATGAGGACAGAACAATCAACAACACCGCCAGCAGCGCGCCAGCGGTTCGCAGCCGGCGCGTTCTGTTCAGCACAGGGTTCAGCGTATCGACCGGCCGTCGGTCTGCGAGGTCACGCTTTCTGTGCCTTGGCCCTCGACCGGGTGCGGCCCCGGGTGGTGGCGTCCAATTCGGCCTTGCGCACGCGCACGATCTCCGGTGTGACCTCCACGCATTCGTCCTCGGCGCAGAACTCCATGGCTTGTTCGAGGCCAAGCTCCAGCGGACGAGCCAGCGTCTCCATCACATCAGACGTTGACTGCCGCATATTGGTCAGCTTCTTCTCGCGGGTGACGTTGACGTCGAGGTCCTCGGCGCGAGGGTTGATGCCGACAACCTGACCCTCATAGGTATCGTCGCCGGGTTCGACGAAGAACTGGCCGCGATCAGAGAGCTGGATCATCGCGAACGGCGTCACCGAACCGGAGCGGTCACTGACCAGAGATCCGGTGTGCCGCGCCCGGATCTCGCCGGCCCACGGCCGGTAACCGTCGAACACCGCGTTGGCGATACCGGTGCCGCGGGTCAGCGTGAGGAAGTCGGTCCGGAAGCCGATCAACCCGCGGCTGGGAACGATGAAGTCCATTCGCACCCACCCGGCCGCGTGGTTGGCCATCTCCTCCATCCGGCCTTTGCGGGCCGCCATCAGCTGGGTGACCGCGCCCACGAACTCCTCGGGGCAGTCGATGGTCATTGCCTCGAACGGCTCGTGCAGTTTGCCGTCGATGGTGCGGGTAACCACCTGAGGCTTGCCGACCGTCAGCTCAAAACCCTCGCGGCGCATCTGCTCGACGAGCACCGCCAGCGCCAGTTCACCGCGGCCCTGCACCTCCCAGGCGTCTGGGCGGCCAATATCGACCACCCGGATGGAGACGTTGCCGACCAGTTCGGTGTCCAGCCGGGACTTGACCATCCGCGCGGTCAGCTTGTGTCCCGACACCTTGCCCGCCAAGGGCGAGGAGTTCGTGCCGATGGTCACCGAGATCGCCGGCTCATCCACGGTGATCCGCGGCAGTGCGTGCGCGTGCTCGGGATCGGCGAGGGTATCGCCGATCATGATCTCGGGCATACCCGCGACGGCGACGATATCCCCGGCGACCGCCTCATCAGTGGGCCTGCGGTCCACTCCCTCGGTGGCCAGGAGTTCGGTGATCTTGGCGCTGGTGATGACGGGAAGCCCGTCGACCTCACGCATCCACGCCACCTGCTGGCCCTTGCGCAGCCTGCCGTTGTAGATCCGGATGAGCGCCAGACGGCCGAGGAACGCCGATGCGTCCAGGTTGGTGACCAGGGCCTGCAGTGGCGCCTCCGGGTTCCCCTTTGGTGGCGGGATGTGCTCAAGAAGCACATCGAAGAGTGGATCGAGGTTCTCGCCTTCGGGGTTCTCGCCGTTGGCCGGCGTG
>Ga0194039_1002186_pt1 | contig 10039 bp, 2 predicted proteins | sample JunL228m_MetaG_FD_148679 | JGI IMG/M metagenome (GOLD analysis project Ga0194039, IMG submission 148679) | Anoxic zone freshwater microbial communities from boreal shield lake in IISD Experimental Lakes Area, Ontario, Canada - Jun2016-L227-8m | ecosystem: Environmental > Aquatic > Freshwater >...
TAATGGCGGTACCAGTTTTTGGCAACCATATCTATATTCGAGCGTTCAACCCAGCCCGCGTTTGCATAAGAGATGTTCAGAAAACAGAGTAAAATTGTAGCAAATCCGAGTAAATAGTGCTTCATGTTGTTGGTGATTGGTTGTTGGTGATTGGTTGTTGGCTATTGGTTTGTAAATATGATTTTTCCGTCACATTCTGATGTTTCGTTTTTCAGTTTGAGGTAGTAAACTCCAGCTGGTATCCCTTTGAAATCAATTGGCGACGACAATCCAGCATTGATCTGAATATTGTTCAGTGCCCTGATTTGCGTCCCTTTAGTATCAACTAATATCAAGTCAAACGTCCCGCTTATCGTTTGAGCAATCTGCACCCTGAACTGCCCTGTATTCGGGTTCGGGATAATGGTCAGAGTCGAATTTGAGACTTCTGATGCAGGATGGGAGGATGCAAGTAGCTTGATGGTTTTTGTTTTCAGGGTCACCCCTCTCAAAACATTAGCATCAACATCCGCCAGCTCACATTCATTGGTAATGTGAGCCTGGATGATTTCATTTTCGATTTGACTGCGGATGATTTTCATCCGTACCCATAGCATTTCCCCGCCTTGCGAAAGTTCAAGCGGTTCGATTTCTGACCATGCCATCCGCAGACTGTTACCAAACATATGATAAATGACAGTTCCGGAATTCATTTTGACGTCAAGCACCTGAATTTTTTCTGAAGGTAATTCAATCACCAATGAAACTGCAGATAAGGAGAGGTCTTTGTCAACCCAGACAGGCAGATCAAATTCCTGCTCCGGCTGCACAAAAATGGTATCCGAATAGCTCATCAAAACTCCTGAGCTGCTCTTCATTCCAGGTATTGGTACATTCGAACCGTTTACATCGCCAACGCATAAGCCATAGAAATCCTGGCTTATGTTCGACCCGATAACGATTATTGAATCGCCCCCGGTAATGGGTTTTGCGAATGTCCAATTTCCTCTGGCAAAGGCGGTATCAATTCCGGCAAAACGGCGCTTGACTTTAAGAGCATCAGTTCCATTGATGGAATTGCTGTTGTTGACATCGGCTGCCTGAAGTCTTACAGGCTCAGTAAGCAATTCTATTCCGGCAAAATGGCGTTGGATCTTTAAGGCATCGGTTCCGTTGACACCATTCCAGAGACTCCAGCTGTTACATGTAACACGATAAATTCCGGGATAAACCTGGTTGAAATTATATGAACCTGCCGTATCTGTATATAAAGCGCCCATAGTGGTTTGCCCGTTTATGAGACTAATCTCTACCCATTGAAGCTTACTTTCGCTTGTATTGTTATATACTATATGGCCCGAAAGCTGAACCGGAGGATGAATGTCAAACGAATCAAGGGCAGCAAAGTGGCTTGCCGAAAATGAGTTATCAATAGCCTGAACTGTCCAGTAATACCGCCCCAGCGCTAAGCTGTCTATTCTCCAGAAATTATTTAAACAAGTATTCCCCTGCCGTGGTATTTTTCTGAATCCATTTTCGGGATCAGCCATTGGTGAAGCAACGAAAAGACTGTCGGGATACCTGCTTACTAAAATATTGTAGGAAAGCGTGTTTTGAGGAGTGGAGCTGTCGACACTTTTATCCCATTGCAGGATCATTCCTGCAGGTGTTTGTATTGTATGAAGGCTGGTGGGAACCGAAGGAGGAGTATTCACCATAACTGTATCGGATCCGAAGCAATTGCGGTAAATTGCTGTAAACTCGGCATTGGTTTCTGTTAAACCTGAAAGAATGAAATCAGGATATCCGTCATTGTTATAATCGCCTGCTGCAAATGAAACATAAGCGAGATCAGGCAGATCGGCTCCCGGGATTTCTGCAAAATATTGCCCATTGATATTAATGAACAGTATTACTGCCCTCCCCGGGTAATCCATAAAACCTCCCAATATTACATCAGGAAAACCATCGGCGTTCACATCAATCCACTTTGCGAAACCCTGCGCAACCCCCGGGAAGGAGGCAGCTTCATTGAAATTTCCTCCATCATTTCTGTAGACCTTTGTAATCAAAGTGCTTATTGTTCCTGTAGAGCCGCACAGCAACAGGTCCAGGTCTCCGTCACGATCATAGTCCCCCCAATCCAGAGTGCCAACATTCACTCCCGGCAAATTTGCCTGGATGTCGGTAAACTGTCCATTGTCATTGCGATAGATAACCGTTTTACGCTGATTACTGCCATTGTAAATTCCGCAAATTGCAAGGTCCTGATCCCCGTCGTTGTCAAAATCACCCCAGGCCACTGCGCCGGACCTGAATCCTAACAGGTTTAACGTTGTGTCGGAAAACACACCCTGGCCGGAATTAAGGTAGATTTTTGTGACAAGATCTCCAGAGTTTTCCGAGCCGGAATGCAGGTAATCCAAGGTATTTTGAGTGTACAAATCTCCAAAAGAAGCTGCTTCGTCAGCCAATTCCGGATTTAATGTTTGGGAACAAACAAACTGATCATTGCCATTGTTCTTATATACTTTCTCCCCTATGATTAAATCAAGATCGCCGTCGGAATCAATGTCACCCCAGAGTACTTTTCCCGACCCGGATAAAGCAGTTCCCATCTCCTGAAACACTCCGTTATTATTCTTAAAAATTTTTGTCGCTGATGCGAGATCAAGGTCTCCGTCATTATCATAATCACCCCAGGCAAATGCTGACTGTTGCTGGGTACTTATTATGTATCTTTTCTCGAATGGAGATACAACCAAAGATATTTTTGCATTGGATACCCCCCAGTTTGTTCCATCAAAAGGGGAGATAAATATTTCATCTCCGTTTAATACAGATGTAAAATAATGAAGATGTTCAAGGCTGGCAATTGGTATAACCTGGTTGATTACCACTGCTGATCCGTTGTATTCAAGGCTGCCATAAACAGGCAGACTATTGATCCTGATGGCTTTCAGTGAATCGCCTTCCGGATCATAATATGCCTTCAAGAGGGTTGGCAATGAAATATGTGAGGGGGTGTTAAGAAACACCTTCTGACTCATTTCAAACATTTCAGGGGGAAGATTATTACCGGCAACATAAAAACTGTCTACCGGAGCGAAAGCTGAAGGGGCATAGGAATTATCAAGCGCCTGAACGCTCCAGTAATATTTACCGTTGATGAGATGGTTTATTTTCCATGAAGTTGACTGGCCTGTATTTCCTCTTTCCATGACATACCTTACTCCGGTAACAGGATCACTTAAAGAGGAAAGGATTTCATTTCCATGAAGGGTTGTTCCGATCCTTAGATTATATGTTAAACTTCCTGAATATGTTTTATCATCAGATGATGCATTCCACGACAGAATAACGTTGTTCCCAGTTGATACCGTGCTAAGACCGCCGGGAACCGAAGGTGGATGGTTGATTGAATCTGTGAAATTCTTATACAACTGTGAAGTCCAGTTATTTCCCTGACCAGTTGAATCGCTGGGGAAATATCCCTCGAGAAGCAAGTCAATTTTACTGTCATGATCATAATCAATCCAGTCAATGGAACCCATCTCAAAAATACCCTGTAAATCCGAATTTGATAATTGAAAGGACCCGTTGTTATTGATAAATATGTTCGTTGAGAATATCAAATATCCAAGACCGACACCGCTGCTCATGGAAATTATATCCAGATCCCCGTCATTATCAATATCTCCCCAAACACTGTATTTATATGTTCCAGCTGTATTATCCGGAAAAATCTGTTCGAATGTATTATTGCCCAGATTTTTTATGATTGATCCCCCCACAAGCAAATCAGGTTTTCCATCCTGGTTATAATCACCCCATTCATAATTGTAATGCCTCCATGTGTAAGCATTGCCGGTTGCAAATCCGAATCCCACATCAGTAAAAACCCCATTCCCCTGATTGTTGAATATCCGGGAACCAATAGCAACATCAAGATCCCCATCCAGATCATAATCTTCCCAGGCTGAAATGCCGGCTTCATTTCCTATCAAACCCTGGAAACAAAATTTCTTATTACCAATATTTCTATACAGGCAGTTTCCCAGCAGCAAATCGACTTTCCCGTCACCGTTATAATCGGCAAAGGAAAAGGGATTGTTGGTAAATAATGGAATATTTTCGAGAGTGTCGATGATGTATCCAAGTGAATCATTCCGCAGATAATAAAGAAAGTGAAGATAGCCATTCATAGGATGTTGCCCATCAAGGATAAGGTCAGGGTCTCCGTCATTGTCAATATCTGCGGCATGCAGATAGTTCGGAGACATAGACTGGGTAGGAAAATCCATTGCAACATATTGAATGGTTCCTGCATTATTCTGGTAACACCGATGTCCCATATATCCAGTATTGATAATATCCTGGTAACCATCCCGGTTGTAATCTACTGCAAGTATCTTCCCATCATTTCCAATCATGGATTGCGTTGTCAGAATAAAATGGTCCTTCCATACCCTGACCAACTTCCTTATAGTGTCAGAACCTGATCCTTTCAAAACTATCAAACACACCTGGTAAGTCCCACTATCAGGGAAAGTATGGATTGGATTTTGCACCATCGAAACTGTTGAATCGCCAAACTGCCATTGAAAAGAGCCGGGATTTCCCTTTGAGTCATCCACAAATTGCAGAGTCAGAGGAAGACTGTTTGTAATGGTGTAAAAACCTGCATCAAGAGATGAGAAATTAGGAACTATATTTATCAGGACCGATTGGGAATTATTAAAGTTATACCCTCCGGGATTTAAATTGTTCAATAAATAAAAGCCGTTGGCTGATCCTGACCATCCCCAGTTCATGTGATAATAGGTATCTGATTGATAACCGTCGCAAACCCAGGCATGCCCCTGATTGCCATTATTGGTATACCCTTCCATCAGAACAGGTCTGCCAATGTTAAGATTCTGCTTAATTGTGATAGACCATAAGCTGTCGGTCACAGATGACCTGTACATTTGAGTAAGACTGTCAGAATAATCAAAATTATTTCTGAAACCATTCGCCGCCCTGTATAAATAAGCTCCTGAGGCTGATGTATTGTAATCCATGTTTGCTGATACTCCCGAATGATACATCAAGGTAGCAACAGAATTGTTCGAGTTTGTCAGCACATCAGGCATGCCTGCCCAATTATAATCAGTTTCATTAAAGAAAACTGATTGCGGACCATATTGCGGGTTATACCTTGGGATATAGGAATTATAACCTTTCCCACCTTCCGGGTAATTCCAGTATTTCAGGATCTGCGCCATGGCCGTGGCAGTACAGCCAACCCAGGTATGTCCGCAAACACCACCGGCATTTGCCGGACACAATTCATTATAATAACAACCCTGATCCCAGGTCGTTGTCAACAGCGGACCCACGGTGGTTAGCGGTGATTTCGGAAAACTATTTTGCAGGATTTCATCCCATTTCAGTGAAAAAATATTGTTCTGCAGATTAAGAACAAAGGCTGTGTCAATCTGCCTTGCGTACCCGTCAAACCAACCTTTCACCGCTTCATTGGTGATGGAATCGGGAACCTGGAAATCGAATGCGTAACCAAGTACCGGCATTACTGCATCATTCGCCGAAACCAAAACAAATCCGCCTTTGTCGAATGAAACAATACGAAAACATTCCCTGCCGTTGTATTTGTAGGGTATGGATTTCGTGATCACGGCCTGCTTCTTTGATTCCGGGGCGTAATGGCAGTACCAGTTTTTGGCAACCATATCTATTTTCGAGCGTTCAACCCGGCCCGCGTTTGCAGAACCGATGTTCAGGAGACTTAGTAAAATTGTAGCAAATCCGAGTAAATAGTGCTTCATGTTGTTGGTTGTTGGTTGTTGGTTATTGTTTGTTGGTTGTTGGTTGTTGGTTGTTGGTTGTTGGTTATTGTTTGTTGGTTGTTGGTTGTTGGTTGTTGGTTATTGGTGTGTAAATATGATTTTTCCGGTGAATTCGGAAGTATCACTAGCCTGTGCGTGTCGGAAAGTTCGAAAATCAGAGAAAAAATCGAAGATAAATACCTCATCCGTTTAAATTTAGCATCGCTAAATTTAATAAAATCTTTATTATTTCAAGAATCGAATTACTAACCGCGGCGATAAAAAAATTAACGTTTAAAAAATGAACATGAACGCAAGAGGATTTTTACAATTCTACCCGAGAATTCTATCTTTGACTAAATTCAGCCATGCATCATGAATTTGACAGATAAGCATTTTTAGCTTAATTTTGAATCGGAAAGAAGAAGATAGCAACTCTGATTTCTTATTACGCCACCAGGCAAAGCTTTACATTTAAAATGAAACAAGCCATGAGAAGTTTAAAAAGGTTTTCGAAATCCCTGATTTTCGTAATACTTTCAACGCTCGCATTATACTCATCCGCCCAAACTCCCACCTACTCCTGCCTTGCTAAAAACGACACTCTGCTAAATGCCACCACCTACCAGTTTGATGTGTATATATACCGTACGGGTACAACAGAACTTTACCTTAACAATTTCCAACTGTCATTCCAGGCTTCAAACTCTGCCGCAATTTTAAACGGAGGAGTCCTTTCAGGCATCTATGTCTCAGGTTCAACAGAGCTCCCCTCACCCTGGTCGCCTGGCGGAGTCACTGTCTTTAACAGTACAAACCCTCGTCTGATCAGGATTAACGGGCCGTCAGCAACTTCCAACGGAACCTTGATCCCGGAATCCGGATTAAGAATCGGAACCTTCCAGATATTCAACACCGTGGCCTACGCTCATTCAACCATGGGACTGATATGGTGGAATACTAATCCTGCATACACAACTATTTATGCCATTGTACCACCGGGGGTTACCGGAACTGCTACTCTGATAACCAATTTTAGCTGGCATACAAGCAGTTTTACCAATCCGGTTTTGAATATGCCGGTAACTGCTTTTAATTTAACCGGAGGCAGCACTTATTGCAGCGGGAGCGCGGGTGTTGCTGTAGGCTTAAGCGGTTCTGAGAACGGTGTGGAATACAGGCTGATTAAAAACTCATCTCCGGCCGGAGCATATATTCCCGGCACCGGAGCCGCCATTACTTTCGGTGTTCAGACTTTTGGGGACTATTCATCCACAGGCTATCGAAAAGCAACATATCTGACTGGAACAATGACAGGAAGTTTAACTGTCACACAAATCACAACCCCTTTGGCTCCGGGCTCAATTACAGGTCCAAGTGTCGTTGTGCAGGGTCAAACAGGTGTGGCCTATTCCGTTTCTCCGGTTCCTAATGCAACTGGGTATGTGTGGTCACTTCCTGCCGGCTGCAGCATTGTTTCAGGCGCTAACACCAACTCAATCACAGTTGATTTCTCTGCTACTGCTTCATCGGGAAATATGAATGTTTATGCCACAAATGATTGCGGAAATGGACTGGTTTCACCAAACCATTTCATTGCTATGGGAAATCTGGGATATTCCATCAACGGTATTTTCACGTATAATAATTCAGTCAATACGCCTCTTGATTCTCTCTGGGTTGTACTAAAACAAAACAATGTGAGGATAGATTCCATACGCACTGATCTTACCGGTTCTTACTTTTTTACCGGTAAAACCGATGGCGTTTATACGCTTTCAACCCGGACCTCCAAGATCTGGGATGGCGTCAACAGTACGGATGCTGTAAAAATTCAGCGCCATTTCGCTGGTCTTGAATTAATTACAATACCGATCCGCCTTACCGCCGCCGATGTGAATAACTCCAATTCCATCAATGCTACCGATGCCATACAGGTAAAAAGAAGATTCGCCGGACTGCAGAACTATTTTGCCAGGGGTGACTGGACGTTTGAAAAAATTACAGGAGGCGACACTGTAATTATCAATGGGGCAAGTGTAACTCAGAATTTTTACGGACTTTGTGTCGGGGATGTGAATGGATCATATGTGCCTGCACCTGGCGCTAAACTCGCTTCAGGTCTTGTTCTGGAATATACCGGTTCTCTGAAGATCAAATCGGGGCAGGTTTTCGAATATCCTTTAAGTCTGGATAGGTCTGCGGATGTAAGCGCTATCTCACTCAATCTTTTATACCGTAATGATCTGGTGGATATCCTTGAAGTGAAAACTTCAAGGGGGGAAGTTGCTTACTGTACTCATGGAGCCCAGCTGAAAATTGCATGGTCTGAAATTGAGCCTCTTTTGCTGGAACCTCAGCAGGAACTGCTGATCATAAAAATGAGATTAAAAGGGGCTCCCGCTGAATCTTCAACTTCGCTAATATCTCTTCTTCCGGGATCAGAATTGGCTGATGCAGAAGCTATCCCGATTGAAAATGCAGTTCTTAAGGCCCCTTATCTTGAAACTTCAAGCGGCATTATCGTAACTGACGAAACTTTTCTTTCGGGACTCAGCGTCTATCCAAATCCTGCAAACAATCAATTATGGGTGAGCTTTGAACTTGCTGAAGCAGCCAATGTAAGCGTTACCATTTATTCAATGCTTGGCCCAGTCTTAGCAGTTTCAGACAATCCTTCCCAATCAACCGGCCAGCACAAACTCAGCCTCGACGTAAGCAGATTGTCGCCTGGGGTTTACATGGTAAAATTCGTCGCTAAAGGTCCAATTGAATTTACCAGTATGCAACGTATTGTGATTAACCGTTAGGACTGATTTTCTGATAAAACCCGGGTATTCTTTCGAATGAAATCCTCTTTTAACGGCATAAAGGAGTATATCCGGTAGTTGCCGCAGAATAACAGAAAGAAAAAAGGCAGTGTCTGAAAACTGCCTTTTTATTTGATTAAATTACCCGCACTTCGAATACCCGCAGCTCTTGCAAACCAGGCATCCTTCCTGGTAAACCAGTCCGCCTTCGTCGTTGCATTTCGGGCATGCACCGGCCACTGCTTTGGTACCGTCGGGGATGAATTTTTTAAGAGCCCGTTCAACACCGTTCTTCCAGGTGTTGATGCTGTCGACTTCGAAATGAAGTTTGGAGATGATATTAACCACAAAAGGCAAAGGCATGCCATGACGTAAAATACCGGAGATCAGTTTGGCATAATTCCAGTATTCCTTGTTGAATGAACGCGAAAGGGCTTCGATAGTGATCTTGTATCCCTGCCTGTCTTCAAACTGAAAGTCATAGCGGCTTGAAATCCCGTCGGGGCGGGATTTGATGATCCAGCCTTTCTGCACCCATTGGGGGATCCAGAAATCCTCGGCATGACCTGTAAACACTTCATAAGGTCGTCCGTGCAACAAGCCAACAACTGCGATCCACTTTTCATATTCATTCTGAAAACGAACAATGTCAGCTTCAAGGCGTTCGGGACGATGAGGTGCTTTGGTCTCCTGGAAATCGGTAATATCTTCCTTCTTTTCCTTGGTTTCATTGTTTACGAGAACCCCTGAGCGGGATCCGTCGCGGTACACCGTCATTCCCTTGCAGCCTGCTTTCCAGGCTGTTTCGTAAATGCTGCTGATCATTTCTTCCTTTGTCTCAGCAGGCACGTTCACCGTAACGCTGATCGAATGGTCAACCCATTTCTGAACAGCTCCCTGCATATTGACCTTGGCAACCCAGTCCACATCATTGGCTGTGGCGCGGAAGAACGGGGATTTTTTAATCAGTTCCTTCAGGTCCTTTTCGTCCATACGGGCCACTTCGTCAACATTGTAATCATTGATCTGAAGCCAGGTGACGAATTTATGATGGAACACATTATATTCCTCCCAGGTATCCCCAACCTCATCCTTAAACGTGATCTTCACGTTCCGGTCGTTGGGATTGACCTTGCGGCGGCGTTTGTACGAAACTGCGAAAACAGGTTCCAGCCCGGAAGTGGTCTGTGTAAGAATACTCACCGAACCGGTGGGTGCAATTGTAAGCATTGCCACATTGCGGCGCCCGTACTCGAGCATGTCTTCATACACATCCAGGGCCGATTCTTTCAACCTGAGGATGAAAGGATTGTTCCTTTCACGGTCATTATCATAAATTGGGAATGGCCCACGCTCCCTGGCCATGGTGACCGATGAACGGTATGCCTCAATCGTAAGAAGTTTATGCACTTCGACCGAAAA
>Ga0194039_1002187_pt1 | contig 10037 bp, 9 predicted proteins | sample JunL228m_MetaG_FD_148679 | JGI IMG/M metagenome (GOLD analysis project Ga0194039, IMG submission 148679) | Anoxic zone freshwater microbial communities from boreal shield lake in IISD Experimental Lakes Area, Ontario, Canada - Jun2016-L227-8m | ecosystem: Environmental > Aquatic > Freshwater >...
GTGTACACCGATGCCGCGTCTACGTCGGTGAGTACCGGCGGGGCCGGCGGGGCCGGCGGAGGCGCCAATACATTCGGCCTGGGCGGTAACGGTGGTAACGGCGGCAGCGCAGGTGCGGCCGGCACCAGCGCCGCTGACGTCACGCTGGTTGTCGGAACGGGCGGGGCCGGCGGGACCAGTGACGCGTTCGGTGCGCGCGACGGTGCCAACGGTTCGGCGGGTTCCACCTTCACGGTGTCCAGCATCGCGGTGGGTGGATACCTGGCAGGTGCGGGCGCGGCCGGCGCGGGCGCCAGCAACGCCGGTGACATTTATGTCGTCGATTTTCTCGGGTCGGTATCGGTGATCGACCCCACCGACATCATCATCGACACCATCACCGTCGGCGACGGCCCGAACGGCGTCGCAGTCAGCCCAACGGGGACAACCATCGGCAACATCTATGTCGCCAACAGCGGCGACAACACCGTGTCGTGGCTGAACCCCGCTGGCACCCTGATCGGCACCATCACCGTTGGTGCTGGCCCGAGCGCGGTGGCGGTCAGCCCCACCGGGACCAACGCGGGCTACGTCTATGTCACCAACAACGACGCCGGCACCGTGTCGGTGATCAACCCGTCCGGCATCGTCATCGCCACCATCGCGGTCGGCAACAACCCGGCTGGGGTGGCAGTCAGTTCCACCGGCACCAACGCCGGCTACGTCTACGTCACCAATAACAGCGCCGGCACGGTGTCGGTGATCAATCCCGCCGGTGTCGTTGTCAACACCATCGCGGTCGGGACCAACCCGAGCGGAGTGGCGGTCAACAGCAACGGCTACGTCTACGTCGCCAACAGTGGCACGGGCACGGTGTCGGTGATCAACCCGCTGGGCAGAGTCGTCGACACCATCGCGGTCGGCCCCAACCCGCAGGGAGTGGCGATCAGCACCACCGGCGCCACCGCCGGCTACGTCTACGTCGCCAATGGCGACGCTGGCACGGTGTCGGTGATCAATCCCGCCGGCGTTGTCGTCAACACCATCGATCTCGGTGCCTTCGCCTACGGAGTCGCAGTCAGTTCGACCGGCGATAACGCCGGCAACGTCTACATCACCAACTTCAGCAATGGCACGGTGTCGGTGATCAGCGCATGACCGCAACGAACCGCGCCAGCAATAAAGCCCGCCGGAAAGGGAACGCAATCTTGATGACCAAAAGAAGCGTGATCGGATCACTCTGCGTCGGGCTGTTGGTGGGCGCGACCTCGGTGGCATCGCCGGCGTCCGCAGCCGTGCCGAATACGTTGGTGAATTCCCGCGCCGATTTCAAGATTTTTGACGCACCGCCAGTCGGTTCGAAAGGCAGGCTTTATGTAGGCGGTCCACTGTTCCAAACAGCGCTCCCTAAAGACCTGAAGATGACGCTTTCCACAGCAACCTGGGTAAACACTGCAACCACTCCATCGACCATCACGATTGCGAAGTTGCCCTCCGTGACGGGAACTGTCACCGCGAAGGATATCGATCCCCGCGGCAGCGTTTTCGCCGTGACCACGGATAGCACCTACCGCACCTTCAAAGGCAACGGACTGCCAACCACCCCGATGGGAACATTCGCAGTCCAACCGGGTACCGCGGCGTATCCCGGTTACAGCGCGGCCCCGGGTGGCGCGAACACTATTCCGGGAACGCCCGGGTTCGGACAGAATTATTCGAGCGCCGCCGCCATCGGTATATCCCCCTATAACCTCGACATCAGGGTTCCCCTGAATCCCAAGTACCTCGCTACACCTCAATCGATCGATTATCTGGCCATCGGTGTGACGCTCACGGGCGCGCTGTGGCATGTGGAATTGGCAAACCTCAGCGCAACTGTCTTCACTAACCCGATTTCCATCCTGCCGTTGGACCAATGTTTCGGCCATCCCTACAGCCAGCAGTACCACTACCACGCCTACTCGTGGAAGTGCTTCCCCAACCAGGGCACCTCCGGGCAGTCGCCGCTATTCGGCTACGCCATGGATGGTTTCGGTATCTATGGGCCCCGCGGCGCCGATGGCAAGGAGATCACCAACGCCCAGCTCGATGAATGCCACGGCATGACGTCGCCGGTGCTCTTCAACGGCAAGATCCAAAACATTTACCACTATGTGCTCAACAGTGAGTTCCCCTATGCGATCGGCTGTTTCAGGGGGGCGGTTGACCCCGCGAATTACGGTGCCACCCCGCTACCGCTACTGGGCCAAATGCCGCCTATGCCGGGCATGCCAGCGATGGGCCACGGATAGACCACCTCATGACTGAACCGTAAGGAGACTGCGATGTTGATCCGCAAAAAAAGTGTGATCGGAGCACTCTGCGCCGGGCTGTTGGTGGGAGCGACATCGGTGGCATCGCCGGTCGATGCCACGGTGCCGAACACGATGGTGAATTCCCGCTCCAATTTTCGAATTCTCGAAGTACCGCCGCCTGGTTCGAAAGGCAGGATTTATGTCAGCGGACCACTCTTCCAGCAGTTACTGCCTCAGGACACCACGCTGCAAATCAGCACAGCTACTTGGGTGAACCCTGCGGACAACACGATCGTCATGGCCAAGTTACCCACGGTGTCCGGAACGGTCACCGCCAAGGATATCGATCCGCGCGGCAGCGTTTTTGCCGTGACGACGGATGCCAACTACCGCATGTTCAAAGGCAACGGACTGCCGAACACCCCGATGGGGATCTTCGGACCAGTTCAACCCGGCACCGCAGCGTATCCCTACTACAGTGCGGCGCCGGGCGGGGCCAACAGCACGCCGGGCACTCCCGGGTTCGGCCAGAACTACTCGAGCGCCGCCGCCATCGGTATCTCGCCCTACAATCTCGATATTCGAGTGCCCATGGCGCCGAAGTACCTCGCTACACCTCAACCGATCCAGTATCTGATCCTCGGTGTGACGCTCACCGGCACGGTATGGCACGCGGAAATTGCAAATGCTTCCTCTTCTGCTTGGTACAACCCGATTTCGATCCTGCCGCTGGATCAGTGCTACGGGCACCCCTACAGCCAGCAGTACCACTTGCACGCCTACTCGTGGAAGTGCTTACCTAATCAAGGCACCACCGGGCAGTCCCCGTTGCTTGGCTACGCCCTTGATGGATTCGGTATCTACGGGCCACGCGGCGCCGATGGCAAGGAGATCACCAATGCCCAGCTCGATGAATGCCATGGCATGACGTCGCCGGTGCTCTTCAACGGCAAGGTCCAAAACATTTATCACTACGTGCTCAACAGTGAGTATCCCTACTCGGTCGGCTGCTTCAGGGGAGCGATCGACCCCGCGAATGTGGCTGCTACCCCGCTACCGCTACTCGGCCAACTGCCGCCGATGACAGGAATGCCAGGGATGGGCCACTCGTAGGCAGTTGATGTATCGCTAGCATCGCGGTGTGAGCAACCCCGAACGCCCAGTGACCCTGCTGGACAAGGACGACGTGCTGGCCGGGGTGTTCGCCTCCTGGGACGCCATCGCCGCACTGCTGGCCGATCTCAGTGAGGACGAATGGCGCACCGCGACCGATCTTCCGGGCTGGGACGTCCACGCTGTCGTCGCGCACATGGTGGGCACCGAGTCCATGTTGTTGGGTCTTGCCACACCGGAGCCCGATGTGGATCTGGCGACGGTGGAGCACGTCCGCAACTTCGTCGGTGCCATGAACGAGCCGTGGGTGCGATCCCTGCGCGGCGAGTCCGGCGCTGAGTTGTTGGAGCGCTTCCGTGACGTGACGGCCCGGCGACGCGTGGCGCTGGCCGCGATTGCGATCGAGGAGTGGAATGAGCCGACGCAGACACCGGCCGGGCCCGACAGCTACGGACGGTTCATGCGGATCCGGGCCTTCGACTGCTGGATGCACGAGCAAGACATTCGCGCCGCGCTGGGCCGCGCACCGAGTGCGACGCAACTGGCCGGGGCCGATGCGCGGCAGTCGCTCGATGAGATGGCGGCGAGTATGAGCTTCGTGGTGGGAAAGAAGGGACAGGCGCCGGATGGCTCGCGAGTGCTGCTGAAGCTGACCGGGCCGCTTTCGCGGGAGATCCGGGTCGCCGTGGACCGCCGGGCGGCACTCGTCGAGGATTTCGGTGGCGCCGAACCGACGACCGTCGTCACCCTCGACGGGTTGCAGTTCACCCGACTGGCCGGCGGGCGGTCCCTGGTTGACTACCGGCCCGCGGACGTCGGGTACGCCGGCGATGCCGTCCTCGGGGCGCGGATCGTGGAAAACCTCGCGTACGTGATCTAGCGGTATCGTCGTGTTATGACCCAATCTGATCGGAACACCGCCGAATGCTGCAGTCGGCTGTCGGCGGTGGCGGCTGCGATCGCAAACTCCGACCAAGCTACCCGCGGTGATTGGCTTGCCGAATCGGAAATCTGGGCAGAAGCCGATAAGGATCTTGACCGTCAGCTCTGATCACAGCATCGGTCGGGTTTCTGCACGACTGATTGCCCGCTAGCGCAGCGCCTCGCTGGGTACGTCGAAGCGTTCCTGGTAGGGGCGAACCCTTTCGCGAAGTTCCGCCGCATCCAGTCCGGTGTCGGCCCAGGTGTAGCGGTTGCCGCCGCGGTCACCGGGATGGGACGAAAGATGTTCGCGCATCAGTGTTTCGGCCGTCGACGACAGCTCCCGGCCGAGCTGCCCATAGATCGTCCTAATGGTGGCGAACGGGTCGCGCATGAAGTCAGCGAACTGGACATTGATGATCCGGCTTGCGTTGACTGCTCCCTCGTCGAACGATTGAAGTTCCCGGTTGAGTCCGAGCACGATCTCCTCGCTGCACTGCGCGGCGGACTCTGGGATGGTCGGGTTGTCGCTGGCGAGCCTGCGAAGGTGACACATCAGCGCGCTCGTCGAGCTCATCACCACCAGCGGATCGCGGTGGGTCTGGACCAGCAGCGCATCTGAATATTCGGCCAGCAGTTCGGTGAGCTGCCACAGGTGTGCCGGGGTCTTCAACAACCACTGCCCGGGCACGCCGGACTGCAAGTGCTGCAAATACTTTCGGTGATACCGGTAGGCGGGGGAGTGGTCGGCTTCATGCATCAGCCACCGCTGATAGTTCGGCAGCCGGTACTGCACGGTAAAGATCATGCTGCAGAAGGTGCCGGCGAAGATCCGCACACACTCCTGTCCGACGCGTGCGTCCATCGGGTGGAACTTCATGAAACCCGGTATCAACTGCTCGGTCATCTCCAACTGAGCCTGGGTCTCGTCGATACGCGGATCGGTGTAGTAGGTGGAAGGTTGCGGTACGGGGTAGGGGTGATCCACCTCCCAGGTTAGCGGTGCGCGCAGAGCGGGATCCTGAGCGAGCAGGTCGTAGAGGATCGTGGTGCCGGTGCGGGGCTGGCCGATGATGACGATGGGTCGCTCGATGTGCTGATTGGCCACCGCGGGATGGTCCTTGCGCCAGGCGGTGATCTGCAGGCGGTTGCGCAGCGGCATGATCACGTCAGCGGCTGCCACCTCCACTCCGATGGGGGACAGATCGGCTTCGCCGACGAGATCGTCGACGAGCCGCGACAGGTTCTCTCGCCAGCCGTCGGCGTCACCGAAGTCGTCGCTGCCGGCCAACTCGCAGGCCTGCTCGATCAACCGGTCCGGGTCGAGTCTTTCGGCGGCGGCGTTGCTCATCGGGTGACCTTTCCATCCAGTACGCGCACCGTGACGTCAGGTGCCTGTGGGTTGTCCAGCCAGCGCACGGTAACGAAACCCCGTGTGCGCCCACCGGTATCGAGCCAATGTCCGTGCCCGTCGTCACGCGCACCGATCGCCAGGCGCACCGTACCGTCGGCGTCGGGTTCGATTCCGCGGTTGGTCACCGAACTGTGGCGCACCAGTGGCTCCAGGCACTCGTGCCAGATGCTCTCCAATGTGACTGACCAGTATCGGGTTTCGGGCGGCCGGAACTGCAGTTGCAACGTCTGGTCGGGCTCAAGGTCGAAAAGTCCGAGCATGTAGAGATTGTCGGGTGTGGTGTTCTCACCACCCAGGCTTTCCGATCCGGAGGTGATCAGAATGTTTGGCGTCTCGAGCAGATCGGGTCGCACGGTGCGGTGCAGCGTGGCGAGTTTGACGATCGTCCAGCCCATCGCGGTCAGCTGATCGGCCAGTAACTCGTCGGTCAACACCGGTGGAGGTGTGGGCGCACCTGAGCGGGTGATGTGCAGTGCGGCCGGGACTTGGGTGTCCGGATCGGCGATGTAGTCACGCACGACGATCGAGGAGGCGTCGGCAGGGATCTCGATCCACTGCGCGCCGGCCAGATCGGCGTCATCGGGCCGGCTCGCGGCGAAGACGACGTCGATGCCCCCGGCGGCGTCGAGCACCAGATCGCGGTCGCCGAGGTAGTTGCTCATCCGTCGCGGTGTCATTCCGGTGCCGGCCAGCACCTGCAGTCCGAGGTAGGTCGAGGTGCCGCGGGTGCCGGTGAGCCGGTAGGCGCGGTCCCCGGCGATCATGGCCAGCCAGTAGGCCCCGTGCGGGTTGGGCCCGCCGACGAACCGGAACGGGGTGCACATCGAGACGAAATGTGGGTGGTCGGGATCGGTGTCCACCGAGAGTTCGGTGCACAGCGCGCTAACCCGGTTGAGCAGGCGAATGCCTTCGAGCAGCTCGCGTTCGTCACGGGCGTCGGAGGTGATCTGGGCGGTCAGGTCGTCGAGGACCTTCCGGACGAAACCCCAGGCTTCCAGGGACTTCTCGCCGCGCATCTCCTGCTCCATGTCTTCGTACCTCGGTTCTGTCGGGTATGCCGGGTACACTAAGGGTTCCGGCCGGATTTCGGTCGGGGGTGCGAGGGGCTGATCGGTTTCGACTTCGCGCATCGAATCAAGAGAAGCGTGCCGGTGCAGGCAAATGACCACCGTAAGCGTCGTTGCAACCAATTAAGCGCCGATTCCAATCAGCGCGACTACGCCCTCGCTGCCTAAGCGACGGTGTGTCTGTCAGACCGGGAGCGCCCTCGGCCCGGACCCTGGCATCAGCTAGAGGGACAAACCGTTAAGTCCGGTCGCGGGATCTAACGGGACATCAAACAGCGACTGGGATCGTCATCCTGACTTGTTCGCGTGAGCAGGAGATCCAAGTAGAGACATAGCGGACTGCGCACGGAGAAGGCTTGAGGGAATGCCGTAGGACCCGGGTTCGATTCCCGGCAGCTCCACCACAGCAGGCCAGGCCGAAAGGCCTGGCCTGTTTTGTGTCTTGTCCGCGTCTGCGGTACCGGCACCCGGCTCAGCTTGGTGAGCCGGGATCAAAGCCGCCGACGAAGACCAGGCTGTTGCTGCTGGTCAGTTCGTTGATCCGCATATCTTTGTACGGCTTGTACTCCGCGGAGTTGTACCAGTCCTCAGCGACCTGCATGCTCGGAAAGCGGAGGACGGCGGCCCAGTTCCCGTCGAAGTCGCCTTCCTTGGTCTGCGGAGTGGGTGATCCCGCAATCATCTGCGCACCGAACTTGTCCAGGATGGGGAAGACGTGTTGCGCGTACCGCTCGTTGAACTCGGCGGGGTCGTTGATCGTGATCTGCACGATTGCGTAAGCGGGTGTTGTCTCATCGGCCATGCTGGTTTGCTCCCTCTAGTTGATGCTTTGGATTCCGCTGTGGAATTCCCTGAGGTGGGTGTGGGACCAGTCGGCGAGCGCTTGGACGATGGGTCGCAACGCGGCACCGCTTGCGGTGAGTGTGAATGCGTTGTTGCGAGCCGAGGCGTTCGGATCGGTCCGTTCGATGAGTTTGAGCTCGGAGAGGAGTTTCAGCCTCGACGCCAGGATGTTGGTCGAGATGTGTTCTGGTGAGTCGAGGAACTGTGAGTAGGTACGCGTTCTGTGCACGATCAGATCCCGGATGATCAGCAGGGACCATTTGTCGCCGAGTACGTCGAGCGCGGAACTGATCGGGCAGCATGAGCGCCACTCGGTGCCCTCGGTGTCAGAAGTCATGACGCCATCATCTATCGGCCTATACCGCGATCGCCTCAGGTAGGGCGATCGCCGCCGCCATGTCCCGCACCGAGGTCTCGATCGGCGTCGGGTCCCAGCCCAGCACCTCGACGGTGGCGCTGTTGTCGAAGGACGCCTTCTGGCCGATCATCGGCAGCATGCCCTTGACCTCGCGGTCGAACAGTCCCATGACCTTCAGCAGCGCGGTCGGCGCTTTGCGGGAGGGAGCTTTGCGGTAACCCGCGTCGCGCAGGATGCCCGCCAGAGCGGACATCGACACTGGTTCGGTTCCGGCAGCGATGAACCGCTTCCCGGCGGCGTTCTCGGCGGTCAACGCCGCCACGTGCAGGCGCGCAACATCGCGGACGTCGACCATGCCCATACTCAGGTCGGGGATCATCGGCATCTTGCCGCCGATCATGGAAGTCATCATCGTCACGCTCTGACCGTCCATGTGCGCCCCCAGTGACGGTCCGAAGACAGCACCGGGGTTGATCACCGTCAATTCCATCCCGCCGGCACCGACTGCGTCCCACGCCGCGCGCTCGGCCAGTGTCTTGCTGCGGGCGTAGGCGCCGATGTTGGCGGCGGTATCCGACCAGGCATCGGGTCCGTAACGACCGCTTGGCTTTCCGGCGATGACCGCGAAAGTCGACGAGGTCAGCACGAGGCGCCGCACACCGGCGCGCTGTGCGGCGGCCACCACACGCCTGGTCCCCTCCACCGCGGGGGCGATCAGCTCGTTCTCATCGCGGGGCTCGGCCAATACGAACGGCGAGGCGACGTGCATCACGTACGTCACGCCCGACATCGCCTTATCCCACCCGTCATCGGCGAGGAGATCCGCCCGCACAAACCTGAGCCGGTCGGTGGGGGCGACTTTTGCGAGGGCGAACCTGGTCGATTCGGCCTTGGACGGGGAGCGGACGACCCCGACCACCTCATAGCCCGCGCGCAGCAGCTCCGCCGCGCAGTGCTCCCCGATGTAGCCGGTGATACCGGTCAGCAGTACCCGTTCGGTCATGTCCTGACTCCTCATTCCGCGAGCGATTGATAACTTGCTTTGTGCAAGCTATAACCAGCGCTTGCAAAATGCAAGTTTCGATCGCGCGGTGTCGGAGGCGCGCAGGCTTGGCAAGTCCTTGCGAACTTCCTTACCAACTTGTAAGTTGAGTCCATGGCAACGATCACCAGCCCGGCAATCAACGATGCGACGCAGGTCGCCGACTTCACCCGGGATTGGGTAGACGCGTGGAACAGCCGCGACGGGGATGCCGTGGCGGCCTTGTGCGCCGAGGATCTGGTCTTCGACGAGCCGGCCCTCGGGGGCACGGCCCACGGTCGACGGCCGATCGCGGACTTCGTCAACAACATGGCACGCGCCTTTCCCGACTACACGTTCACCTTGGAGGGTCACTATGCGGAGCTGACTCGACCCGCGGCGCTGGTGGCGTGGAGCTTCACCGGCACATTGGCCGGAACCCAGAACGTCGTTCGGTTCCATGGCGACGATCGGCTGGAATTTAGGTCCGACGGGTTGATTGCGGCGTACCGGTGCCTCTACGACGATCGCGACCTGCAACGCCAGATCCGCACCGCCCGCACCGCGTGAGTTCCGCCGAGCCGTCTCGGCAGTCGGGCCGCAAACCCGCACTGCTGCGGCGTGCCGAGATCATGACCGCCGCTGCCGTTTCGTTTGCGGAAACGGGCTTCGCCGGAACCAGTCTCGAAGCCATCGCCGCCGGGGTCGACGTCTCGCACCCGCGGATCATTCAAATGTTCGGGTCGAAGCGGGCACTGTTCCTCGATGTGGTGGCCGCCGCCTACGACCGCATCACCGCGGAGTTCCACGCGGTCGCGCGCGAGTACCCCGAAGGTGCCGTCCCGCTCATCGCACTCGGCCAGGCCTACCGCGACCTGCTGTCGAGCGATCGCACCGTCGCCTTGGTGATCCTGCAGGGTTATGCCGCAGCCGGAGATAGCTCTATGCGGGGCGCAGTCGCCGCCCATCACATTGCACTGACGAAAACGATCATTGCGCTCAGCGGGGCGGATGCCCTGGACGTACG
>Ga0194039_1002188_pt1 | contig 10036 bp, 11 predicted proteins | sample JunL228m_MetaG_FD_148679 | JGI IMG/M metagenome (GOLD analysis project Ga0194039, IMG submission 148679) | Anoxic zone freshwater microbial communities from boreal shield lake in IISD Experimental Lakes Area, Ontario, Canada - Jun2016-L227-8m | ecosystem: Environmental > Aquatic > Freshwater >...
GGAATAACGTTCAATACTGCCGGACGTCAATCCATTCGGAGTGTAGTGGCAACAGATTATTCAGCAGATAAAGTACAACTCAATTTCACCAGTTCTACAGGAACAGATTATACTTTGTTGACCATGGATAATAATTTGACCTCAGCTTATGAAATTGGGTACGATTTGGAAAAATGGATAGGAACAGGAACGGATAAGCCGCAAGTTTACACCCAACTTAATGGAATCAATTATGCGTTCAATGCCTTGCCGATGAACGATGTAAGCAATCTTCCTGTAGGTTTCTATACCAAAACCGCCGGAACAACCACTATCAGTGCCAATGCTGCTCAAGCATCCGGTTTATCGAGATTGTTACTTACCGACAACAGCACAAGTCCTGTCACAGTTACCGACTTATTGACTTCCGATTATAGCTTCAACGCCTCGGCCGGAACGGATAATGCACGCTTTGTACTCACTGCTCAACGCATCACCACAGAAAATATCATTGAAACCGATACCGGAGGACCAACGCTATTCATTAATAATTCAAAATTGATAATTAATAAGTTAGATACAAAAGCCACGGTTAGGGTAATTGATGCAATTGGACGAATGTTAACCTTTAAAGTCAACAATAACAGTTCGCTGGAAATATCGCTTCCAATGGTGGGTATGTATTCGGTTCAAATTGAATCGGGATCTAAAAGTTGGATACGAAAGATTGTAAATCGCTAAAGAATTTCCAATTTTAAAGAGAACCAGGAAATAGTAAATAGTAACTGAATAATTCACACAGAATATCATGAACAACACAACACAAAAACAACCATACAGCACTCCAACCATTGAACGTATTAGCCTTGATAATGAAATTTCATTAATACTCGTATCTGGAGATCCGGGCGACCCTTCAGGTGGCGATCCAAATGCTTCTTTAATAGCTCCGGAATACTTTAATAATGAACCGTTTAAATCAAATTTTGGATAAAATGAATTTATGTTCACTCTGATAAATAGTTTCTTTTGTTTAAATTAATTATAATAATCCGTATGTAACATTCTATATTAGTGTTTTGTATTATGTGTTTAACTTCCGAGAAAAAAAATCATTTATTTTATCTAATCAATTTCGGGTATTTGTGGCTCATATAGAATCGTTTTCTAGCATTTTCTTGTTGATAAACCCGACAATGTGAGCTTTTTTCATGTCTTTTTTTATCCATAGCCTTTGAGGTTCATTTGCAATGCAAATAACATCAAAGGCTTTTTTTATGCAATATTCTCAACACCCTGCCGAGTGGCAACTCTACTTTCATAATTCGATACCCGATATTATATGCAACAAAGATGTTGCAAGTGATGGACTTTCATTTGCCTTGAAAGTTAGAGGAGTATTAGTGCTGGAGGAACATTACAGCTGGGACACAAACGGAAAAATCCGTGTTCGCAACCTTGGCGAAATCATAGAGAAATTCCTCGACACAACAGCAACAGTTGACAAAGCCGATGTGGTAAGTTACCTTTGGAACGGTACTCCTATTGTTGAATTCAAATTCACGGAAGCAGCCAATGTGTTTGTGGGCAATTTCATTGCTTGCAAATGTGACGTGGATTTGGGTAACTTGAATGATTCAAGTTGGGCAGCTCGTAATTTCCTTACCCGATGCCTGGGAATGAAGAAAACGGCTCTGGATCGGAAAGAAACTGTATCGTACCTGCAAAAAGACACTGATAATTATCTTTATTTGGTGGCTAAAATTACCTACATCACTAATGGAATAATCACAGAACAGCAAGGCAATTTGACCCTGTTTGGACACGCATCAAACACAACACACAGCCATTTAATTGCGACTCTCAATACTTCCTTGATATATGTCCTCAAACAATTCGGACTACCCAACACCACAGAAGTTTTGAATTATCAAGTATGGGTATCGTCTACCAGTAATGGTGAGGCCGGGACTTTATGTAATGCCTATACTTATTTGGTCGATTCAACACCTTACCGGGATACAGCTAGTTTTCTTTTCCTCAATGCCTTTGGAACGCTTGAAACGTTCACGGCCACCGGATTGAAAACCACCGAAAAAACTGCTGAGTATAATTTGGGCAATATCGACAACCACTACAGAAAGCTAACACAAGATTTTAAGAGCGAACAAACCTGCAACAGCGGCTTCTTATCGGAAAACGAAATGGAAAGGGCTGACGACCTTGTAAGAAGCTATTCAGTGGCATTGGTAAGTAGCAATTGCATTGCTCAGATAACCCTCACTAAAGTGAACAAAACGGATACTGAAGCCAATGTTTTACAGTCATTTACATTCAGCTATCAGGTTGCAAAAAACAAGAACTTCATGTTTATGAGTAAACATGTGGGCATTTTTGATGCAGTATTTGATAAAACTTTTCAATAATGATACACATAAATACTGTCCGTAAGATATTACAGGATAGCAAAACACCATTTTCCTGTAAAGTGTGGAAAAAGAACGGTGAGATATTGGCATACAATGATGTGGTATGTAGTTCAAGCAATTTTGCCCGAAATACGGCAAACCTGCTTTTTACCGAAAGCCGACAAATGCGAAGAATACGCATTGTTTGCCTGTTTGAAATTAATGACGAAGAAATTTATATCTAACTATGAGCAGAGAAATCAATGTTTTTGAAATTCCGATAGGAAAAGCAAGTCGTGTAGCGATTGACAAAATGAATGAAGGAACACAAATTTTCGACACCGATAATTTAGTTCCTATGGCATTGCCAACGCCCGGAGCAATGCGCGGATATGTGCCTTGGGGTGACGACAACCTGAGACCAAACGAAATACTTCGCCTTATGCGGAACGATGAAGTTATGTCCAGCAATATGTTTTTCAATATCCAGTCGGCTTATTCCAATGGACTCACCATGCTAAAGTCAGACAAATCGCCAATTACAGAAACCGAAATACTAGATTTCTTCAAGTACAACCGTTCCAGTAAATATCTGTTTGAACAGCACACCGATATGAAACACTTTTACTTCAGCATTTCGGTACTGATATTGAGTGGCGATGGTAATAAAATTGTAAAGCTAAGACACAAAGATGCATTGTACTGTCGTTTTGAAACCTGCAACCCACTCAATGGCAAGATAGAACACATCATATTTGCGAATTGGGAAACCGGAGCACCAACACCCGAAAAACGGGAAGAAATAGAATTGTTAGACGTTTCTGATCCATTGGGTGACCTAATGGTACGGATGGGCAAATTACCGAACGATGATGGCAAAACACAACCGACAACCACCACCCGAAAGTTTGCCTTGATGAATGCCAAACTAAGCTACACCAACCTTAGATTAATTTATTGTTGATTGGCTTTGACAAGGCCTTCTAAAAATTTTTCTGGATTTTCAATGTTGAAATCTTTGGCAAATTGAATCAGGAACTTATCCATATACTCGTTTTGTTTACTTTTGTACAAAGCTTTCTGTTCTTCAGTTTGAAGTAATACATCGCGTAATGCAAAAATACAAGCCCTTGTTGATATTGAGTTTGAAAATGATTCAAATAATAATTCGTCTTTTAATAATTCCATAATGTTTATTTTTTAGTTTTTATAGCTACAAATATCCAACGGTATCCGCTTAATCAATCAGTTTAAATTCAATTTAAATATCATATAATAACAAAATCCGACTGCGCTTCTATAACGAAGCACAATCGGATATATTTGTTTCTGTAGGAGTTATATATGGTTTATTAACGGATGAATAATTTCAAGGATTAAATAAAAAGTTATTTGAATCTGATTTGTAAGTTCAGTTTAAAGAAAAGTTGTCCGTTCTCTTCATAAATTTTCCCGAATTCATGTCTTGTACTGCTTGCAGTCTCAAGTTTAGTGTTCGCAAATAAATAGTCTTCAAATTGATTCCGGTTGTAAATGTGATAACACAAAACATCTCCGTTTTCTTTCACAATCAAATAGCCTCCGGTTGCATCGTAAATACCAGTCCAAACTTTTGACGGTGTCATGCCTAAAGCAACATCTGTCAAAAAACGTTTGATTTTATATTCGTAGAAAGTGTGTGCAAAACTTGTATCGTAATTTAATGGATTGACCTTGTTGATATTCGTAGTCAATTCTTCAATCGTACTTAAATTTGAAGTGAAAAATGTTTTGATAATTTCTGCCAAGATATTCGGTAAAAGACTATCAATAAGTACTAAGTTATTTTTGAAAACGCTTTGTTCAAGAGTAGTGTAAGTCAGAATTCCACCCATTTCATTAATAGCTGCGATTCTGTCTTTTATTTTACTTCTAGTTTCAATTTCGTTTGTGGAAGCAATTACTTCTGGTGTCGGGTTGAAGCTTTCTAATTTATAAATGAAATTGGTAGTTCTTCCAGCGTTTAAAAGAGTTGCTTCTCCTCCTAATTGTGATTTGATACTGAATCCCAATTCTGCTGTTTGATTAATTCTTTGGTCGTGAATGACAATACGAATATCAGTCTTTGAGGTCGATTTAGCTTTAAGAGTGTGGCAGTTTACGGCTGTCATAAACTCTTCTATTTCAGGAATGCTGAATGCACCTGTTGACTCTTTTATTTTGGCTAAAAGAATAACTGACTGGTCAATAAAGGTACTTACTGGAATTCTTAATTCTTCTTCGCCGCCCGAAATAATCACTAAATCATCATTTAGTGCGTATTCAAAATTACCTCCGCTTTCATTACGGATTATCTTAATAATCGGATAAAATAATTCTTCAACTTTGTTTAAATCTGCGTCTCCTGCAAACAATTGCTTATCGCCAAGCAACTTAAACAATGCATAAATCTCACTCCATTCGCCTTTATTTATACCAATACAGTATTGGAGAAAAAATCATCAAGTTCATCTTCTGTATTAAAATGCTCGAAATTATCTGTTCCGATTTCGAAAAACTCTATTAGTGATAAAACGTTTCTAAAAACTCTGAATGAATATCCTTCATAGTTATAAACATAAAACAATTTTTCTATTTTTGAATTTGAAACTAAAACTGTTTCTACCGTTCTTGAACTGCGTATATACTCAGTTTCTACATTTGAAAATGTATTCATTTGTTGAAAATTTCAGTATTATGATACTCTAAAAATTCTATTGAAGGCAAAAATCTATCAGGTAAAATTATGGATTGATTCTCATAAGCAAGAAAGAATTTTTGAATGGTTTGATCCTTATCCTTTTCCAGAATCATGTCTGATAGTTTGATTTTGTAATCGGTTGTTACGGTTATTAAACCTTTGTCAAATGCCTTGTCATGAATACTGTTTAAACATAATCCATTTCTAGGATTTAGTCTTTCTTGTTTGTTTTTTGACCATGGAATAATATGACTTGCAACTAAAAGCGTTGGAATTTGTATGCCTGTAATACAACATTTTTCGTTATATGAAGCTAATATCCGTAAACGGAAATCACTTTGATTAACTCTCGTTTTTACTAGTCTTTCTTTTTCTTTTCCTTCAACAAACTCAAGTTCAGATTCTATATCGAGCGTTTGTTCAATTGGTTTATTTTGAATCTGAGATAAAATAACCGCACTATCAAAAGCCAATTTATCCCAATATCCAAAATACTCATTCCAGATTATTTTATCAGTTGAGCCAGCTCCATCTTTACCTTTATTTCCTTTGTCTTGTCGTTCGGGGTCTAAGCTAGTAAAGTTCATCAATTTATATGCTAATGCAGCAGGCGTTCTACCAATCAAGTTGGCGACTTCTTTTACTTCAATATTCGAAGTGCCGCTAATTTTATTGTATGGGATTTTCCAATACAAATTCAAAGCTACAATTAATTGCTCTCTTGTCCAGTTATCTCTTGCCATACAAATTTAAGCCGCTATAAGTACTTTTTCTTTGATTATCTTTTTCAATTTTGAGGCTGCAAGATAGCACATTTTTCTCAATTTCTTGTCCCCAGAAACGCAAAACTGTCCAGCCCTGTTTACAGAGTTCGTCATTCACTTCGAGGTCACGTTGAATATTACGTTCTATTTTTGTAGTCCAGAATTCTTGGTTTGATTTGTGGTCGGCTTTGTGTAGTTCCCAATCTTTACCGTGCCAAAATTCGCTGTCCACAAAGATGGCAATTTTCAGTTTTTTAAAGGTTAAGTCGGGTTTACCGAAAACAGTTTTATCGTTTTTTCGGTAGCGATAGCCTTTTGCAAAAAGCGATTTCGCTAAAGCGATCTCAATTTTTGAACCTGTCGCTTTAACCGCTTGCATATTTTTGGTTCTTTGCTCTCTGCTAAGTTTATCCATAGTGCAAAGTTATAAAAAAAATACCCCTCTCACCAAATCCGGCAAGAGGGGAAAACCTTTCATTTTTATTTTGCAGGAGCATTATCCGCTGCCGGCGTATCTTTACCACCACCTTCTTGTGCGTGATAGTTTTTGCGAAGTTCGTCCATTTTATTGAACAGGGCAATAATGGTATCGTTTGGTGCAAAGTTAGCTGTTTGCTCTATGGCAGTGCAGAAGTGCAGGTAAGCGGCTACAGCGGCAGGTTTCACATTACTTGCAGCTTCGGTACGTTCGGAATATTCGGTGTTTCGGCTTTTGAATTTAGTATCGAAAGCCGTGTTTTTTGTTTCGAGCGAAACAAACAGCGAGTCAATGTCCAGTACTTTGGCGGCTGCCAACAAGTCCGGGCGGGCTTTGTATTTGGTCAACATCTCATCCACCACACCCGTTTCAATATCTTGAGCCACCGTAGCTATATTCCAATAAGGTGCCAAAAAAAGTTGCAAAGTAGATGAAGCAGCTTTTTTGACAGCGTCACTACTTTTAAGATACGAACTGGTTACACGTTTAATTTCGGCAATGTCGGTGTCGCGGTCTTTGTCCAACGCTTTAACGTCGTCGGTGAAACTGCTTTTCTGATTCTTGTTCATCGACGCAACCAAATTTTGATTGATAGTTTCGAGATAGGTAAGCGCAGCCGTGGGAATAGGTCCAATTTCCGACACAACAGGTTTTGCTAACTCAATAGTTGACTTGTTCAACGAATAAATACCGTTGATGGGAAGTTTTGCCACGTAAAGTGGCGAGAATGCATGGTTTTCCATAAAATAAACAGTTTATAAATTAATAATTAATCGAGATTTTTCTTTCTAAAACAAGGCTATTATTGGCAAATCAATTTTCTGAAAACCCATTTCTGGGCATTTCATCCTGCTAAAATTTTCAGAACACCCAACGAGTATTCAACTATCCCTCATAAATTTTCTGAGACCCAAAACGACCTTGATCCAACCTTCGGAAATTTTCTGAGAGGCAAATGGAGCTTCATTCGTACTTCAGAAAATTTTCGAAGCATAAAATGGCTACATTTTGGTGTTGAGAAAATTTCTGAGGGTTCAATAGCTCCTTTTTTGCTGTTCTAACTTTCTGTTTTGCGTTGCAAAATTCAGCAAATGCCCAATAAAAAACAGATGAATGGATTTTGTGATTTCAATGATCGAACGTGGAGCAAAGATAAAAATAAAAATTAAGATAGTAAACAAAATTTCACTGAAATTTTAAGCGAAAACTAGATGATATCAAAATAAAACGGCAGGACGATGCCGAGAAATTAAGTCTGAAAGCAATGAAGCAATTAAACGACGGTCGTTTCAATGCTATTGTTTTGTACGACAATGCCCAACGGGAGGAGTTAAATCAACAATTAGAGGATGGACTAATTTCAGAAGATGAGTATAAAAACTCCATTCTGGCATTGGACAAAGTGCTGGCTGAAGCCAGATTATATGCAGCAAAGGAAAATACGCATGAAATTGCAGATTTTAAATATAAGTCAGACGAGGAACGAATTGCAGCCGTAGAAGCTTCCAACAAAGAAATTGAAAAAGCTGAAGAAAACCTGACTGCAGCCGAAAAAGCCATTTTACATAAAAGTGCCGTTGATAAAAAAGAAATTCAACGTCAGGTTGAAGAGCTGGAAAAGAAGTACGGAATTGATGAACGAAAATCCAAATACAAAGAGTATCAGGAAGGTTTGGTAGAATTGAAAAATAAGTACCAGATAGAATTGAAACTTTATGAAAACGATGCCAAGAAAAAAGCCGAAATAACAAAGAAATACGAAAAAGATGTTTCAGCAATGAAACTGAAAATGGCGGAACAAACTGCTGAAAACATATCTCAAATTGCAACAGCTGCTTTGAAGTTATCAAACAGTTTGCAAGAAGCTGAAACTATTGGGGTTGATAATAAATACGCACAACAACTTAATGCAGCGAAAAAGGCAGGGCAGGACACCACCGAAATAGAGGCTAAAGTAGAAGACGAAAAGAAATCAATCAAGAAGAAATATGCTGACATTGATTTTGCCATCAATGTAGCTCAAATCATTGCTTCAACGGCATTGGCAGTGATGAAAGCCGCACCCAGTGTTCCATTAATGGTGTTGACCGGTTTGGCAGGTGCAGCCGAGTTAGTGGTTGCTGAACAACAACGCGAATCAATAAAAAATCTTTGGACCGGTGGCTTTACCGACGAAGGCGATAAATACGAAGCTCGTGGAATAGTTCATGCCGGAGAATTTGTGGGAAATCAGGAAGCCACCCATCACCCGCCAATTCGTAATTTTTTCAATTTAATAGATCATGCGCAGCGCACCAATACTATTGCACGAATTGATAACGATGCTATTGCCCGGGCATTATCCATAAAACAAGGAACAGCCTCATTTTCCAACTCAAGAACTTCAACCGCAGGCAATCAACCGATAACTATTGATTTGTCCACTGTGGTGGCAACAATGCGAGAAACAACCGCAGTAAATGCCGCTTTGTTAGCCGAGATTAAAAAAGGCTTGAAATCCAATGTGTCCGTTTCGGGTAAAGGTGGAATTAAGGAAGCAATGGACAAATATGACAATCTAATGAATAATATATCAAGATGATACAACTTTTTGTGAACAGTTCCGAATGCGAATTGCCCTATGATTTCAGTTACACCATGTTTGACGAAAACCCCGAAATAACCAATAACGGTGAATTTTCGCTTGACATGACTTTATCATTGCTTGAACCCAGAAACGCTATTGCATTCAACTTCATAAACCGCTTAAATGTGGTCACAATCAATAAAAGTGCAGATGCCTATATCATTGAAAATGGCAAGGTAAAACATGGAATTGTGATAATTTCCGATAATACGGATATATCAGTAACTTTTCAGTTTGCTGCAGGTAATTCTCAACTGAATTATAACCTGAAAAATGATACCCGGAAAATTTGGGAATTGGATTGGGGAGAAGAAACCCCGATTGATTATGCCAGAGCATTAAACAGCATACGGTTTCTAACCGATGGAAAAATTGATAATTTTATTTGCACACCGATTTATATTGGAACTAAGGTTTATAACGATTATATCATAGATATAAATTTGCATGCTCACCCATCCAAAATTGTTGGCGTGAACAATATCTTAATGCAACCTTATATGTTGTATTATATCAAAAAATTACCGTCTTTGCTCGGTTTTTCTCTAAAATTCAATGAATTGGAAAATGATGAAAGAGCTTTAAACATGTTTATTATAAATTCAATTGATTCTTTATTTTATGCGGATGCATTGCCGGATATGACCATATCTGAATTTGTAAATGCCATTGAATCGTTTTTTAATGTACTATTTTTTGTGGATAAAACTGATAAATCAATATCTATTGAAACACAACGATTAAGATTGAGTCAGATTGAAACGATTCAGGTTGAACACGTATTGGATAGTTATGAACGGGATTTATCCGAAACGGAGAAAAATGCAAAATTGGGTTTTACTTCAATCAAATATAATTTTCCGGATAATGAATATTTTAAATATCAGCAAATTTCAGATGATAACCTAAAAAAAATTACTGTTCAGGATTTTGTAAATCTTAAAGCGATTAAAGCAGCTGCCAATAATTCAATGCTTACAGATAAAAATATCATTTACAGAGATAAGGAAACTGGTAATGATTATGCACTGGTTACACCCACTAAAAAGAATTATTATACTG
>Ga0194039_1002189_pt1 | contig 10030 bp, 8 predicted proteins | sample JunL228m_MetaG_FD_148679 | JGI IMG/M metagenome (GOLD analysis project Ga0194039, IMG submission 148679) | Anoxic zone freshwater microbial communities from boreal shield lake in IISD Experimental Lakes Area, Ontario, Canada - Jun2016-L227-8m | ecosystem: Environmental > Aquatic > Freshwater >...
ATCTTTGGCTACATTGCCGGCCTCGGGGGGAGGGACATTACCGTGCAACTATTGGAAGAAATCTATTTTGACGTAAAAGGAAGCGATACCCCCAGGAAGGAAAGTATCTGGGTGGGGCTCCAGGAGGTGGACCGTGCAACTTGATGCCCTTGACAAGGAATTGATGTGTTCCGGCCATGTGGGCTGCCCTGGTTGCGGCGCCACGATTGCCATGCGTTTTGTGCTGAAGGCCTTAGGCGAAAAGACCGTGATGGTTCTGCCGGCCTGTTGCTGGTCCGTTATCGCCGGCCCGTTCCCCCAGTCCAGCTTGAAAATACCCGTAATCCACACCGCCTTCGAAACGGGAGGCGCCACGGCCAGCGGTGTCCGGGCAGCCCTCGACATGAAGGGGGACACGGAGACGACGGTTATCACCTGGGCCGGGGATGGCGGCACCTTTGACATCGGTTTTCAAGCTCTGAGCGGCGCCGTGGAGAGAAACGAGGATTTCATCTACGCCTGCTATGACAATGAAGCCTACATGAACACGGGTATCCAGCGGAGTTCCTCCACCCCTTACGGGGCCTGGACAACGACCACGACAGGGGCGGACTGGAAAAAGCTCAGGAAAAAGAACATTGTCGAAGCCCTGGTCGCCCATCGCATCCCTTACGCGGCGACAGCCAATATCGCCTTCCCGGAAGACCTGATTCGCAAGGTGAAGAAGGCCAAAGCCATCAAGGGGTCAAAGTTCCTCCATATCTACGCAAGTTGTCCGACGGGATGGCGGATACCTTCGGAAATGTCCATCAAGATCGCCCGCATGGCCGTGCAGACGAATATCTTTCCCCTCTACGAGGTGGAAAACGGTGTCAACTACACGATCAATTACAAGCCCAAGGAATACCTCGTCCGGGAGTACTTCAAGCTCCAGGGCCGTTTCCGGCACTTGAAAGACACTGATCTCGAACAGATCCAGGAAATGGTCAATGAAGACTGGGGGCTCCTGCTGCGCAAGGCTGGGGAACACGCCTGATCTGCGAAACAAACCGTTCCCCCCACTCAGGAGCTTGCCGCTCCCGTCAGGGTCTTGTACACCCGATCATGAAGGGGTGTTTTGATGCCCAGCTCTTGACCGGTCCTTACGATGTAACCGGTAAAGATATCGATTTCCGTCTCCCTGCCCTTTTCATAATCCAACTGCATGGATGTCTTCGTTTCATAGGGAAATTGCTTAACCTTGGCAAGGGTCGCCGGGACAATGTCGCCGGGAAGATCAATCCCCCTGGCCCTGGCAATCTGTTCAACTTCCCCAATAAGACCGAACAATAAATCTCTGGCCTCAGAATCATCCATCACCTCCCCAAAGGGTTTCTGCAGCAGGGAAGTCACACCGGCAGCGGGGCAGATGAAGATGAATTTCGTCCACAAGGCAAGCTGGGAAGACGGCGTCAGCTCCGAAACAATACCCGCCTCCTGGAACAAGGCATCGATAGGACGGAATCGCTCGCTCGATCCGCCGTCGGGACCGAAAATCAGGCGACTGGCGGGACTGACCTGCCTAATAACGCCGGGGGCTTCGATAAAAGCGGAAACATATACCGTTCCATAAAGGCAAATCCCCCGTGGCAGAACTCTCTGAAGACGCTCCGTGATATCAACCCCATTGAGAAGGGGAATAATCACCGTATCATCCTTGATGTTATCAATAACCATACGGGCAGCCTGCTCTAGTCCATAACTTTTTACGGCGAACAGCACGAGATCAAAGGCCCCTGCTCCAGCAGGGTTATCTGTCGCCAGGGAGGGGCGTACGAGAGATTCCCCGGCCGGCGTGATCAAGGTCATTCCTTTCCGCTTAATCGCCTTTAAATGCTCACCCCTGACGATAAAAACAACTTCGTGGTCTGGTGTTGACACATACCTGGATGCCAACTTCCCGCCAAACGACCCGCCGACACCGCCAATACCAATCACCGCTATCCTCATAGGACCTACCTCCTTGCTGATATAGTTCCCGTCCATCTTATCGGACAAAGTCCGATCCCCCTTGCTTCCCTCTTCTTAAGCCTCAACCCGCTAAAATCCCATTCCATATTCAGACTGTTCCCGATGGAAGGAAAACAGTTTTGTCTTTATATTACCACCGAACGTAGGGAATTAAAAGACAAAAGGGGAGAGGATGCAATAATGAACGATCTTAAGAGAAACAAGAAATTCCTTACCAAAGCCGAGTATGCCAGATACCTGGAGGCCATGAAACAACATGCCGTCGATACCCGGGCGGAAAGCGTCTAAGTTAGACCGAAGAAATAAACCGTTGAGTGCGCCCTTTGACATGTGCAGGTACATCTAACAGCATTATAATTATTCTGTCGCCAACAGAAAAAAGGCCCTTTCCGGATTCCTTTCCGGAGGGGGCATTTTTATTGAAGGAAGTTGACAGCTTCGGAAAACCATGCTAATCCGTCGAACCTCAACAGCAAAACCTCTTGCCCCCGTAGCTCAGTTGGATAGAGCACCGGATTCCTAATCCGGGTGTCGTGCGTTCAAATCGCACCGGGGGTACCATTTTAATACCTTATATCAACCACTTACAAGTCTCAGAGGGGACCGCGTGACTTGGATTTTTTGAGATTGTGCTAAATTTGTGATAATCCCCTTTTCAATCCCCTCATCCATTATCTCTATCACAGACCGTAAGCTTTCTGCATTGTGGTGCCCATATCGAGTAACCATTGACAAGGTTTTCCACCTGCCCAATTTCTGAACCTTGTAAAGATCGGCGCCTTTTTGGACAAGTCTTGTTGCGAATGTGTGCCGCAGATCGTGAAAACGAAAGTTCTGAACCTTGGCTCTTATCCTTGCATTATCAAATGCTCGAAACAGATTACGCTTCCCCATCCTTGTCCCATTCTGAGAGGTGAATACATAATCGACCTCTTCCTTGTGGAGTTTAAATTTCTCCTCAAGGATCATAAGAGCGGTCTTATTCAAGGGTAGGGTATCGGTTTCTTCATTCTTCTGCTCTGATATTGTTAAGGTGCCTCTGGAAAAATCAATCTGCGGCCACTTCAAATCAAGGATTTCACTCTGACGCATGCCTGTGTTGATGGCGAAAACAATAATTTCCTGAAGCCACTTTGGGGATGCTTTCAGAAGTCGTTTTTCCTCATCCGCCGTTAGCCATCTTTCTATCTGATTTCGAACCTTCTCTTTTTCGACCTTCTTCACAGGGTTTTCCTTGACCAGTTCCCATTCTCCGCAAGCAAGATTAAACGTGTGGGACATTAATACCAATTCATAATTGATCGTCCGAGGGGAAGCTCCTTCGTTTCTGCGCGTGGTCTTATACTCCGAGATCATCTTAGGGGCGATATCCGTCAAATAGATTTCCCCAAACACCTTGTTCAAATGGGCAGATAAGCTTTTATCTCGTTTATGGGATGAAACGGCCTTGTTTACAGCGGAATGCTCAACCAAATACTTGTCCATCAAGTCCTTGAAGGTGTAGTCATCACCAGGCAACTTTTCAAACCATTTTCCCTCCGCAATCTCCCCTTTTATTTTGTCAAAGATCCTTGTGGCCAACTTCTTATCTTCCGTTTCAGTTGACCTCCGATGCTGCTGTCCCTGATGTGAAAAACTCATCCACCAGACCAGACCTCTTCTATATAGGCCCATTTTCGACCTCCTTCCTGAGGCCCTTGCTCTGGTCTGATTTCCCGTAGGAGCGAGTATAAACCTAACCTATCAGACCGTCAATAGTCTTTCTGACAACTTTATCGATATATTGGTTTCGCTTGCTGGATTTAAATAATCTCTTAGACTTCACTATTGGATGACCACCGATCACCTTTTTTGCTTCCATCCATAAATCGACATCCTCTCTCTTAAACCTTATAAGGCGACCTATCTTGTAATGAGGGATGTTACCGGATTCGACCATAGCATACAGAGTCTTATTCTTAATGTTCAGGTAGGCTGATATATCTTCAATTTTCAAATACTCATTGAAGTATCGATTTTCCTGAGCCTTGGTACTTGACGATTCATGCCTTTCCACAGGGGTCAACATAATTCCCTCCGTTTTCGTTGCTTTGGAAATAAATGACACTCTACATGGCAGAAAGGTGCCATTTCAGGAGATTCGCACCCATAGGCCTGATAGTATTTTCGGTAGGCGCAGGATGCCTGTTCAATAATCTCCTGATCATTGATAATCCGCTTTTTATCTCCCGGCTTGTTTTTGAGAGACCACGTTTTCAGCACTGACACTGTAGCGTCAAAGGGCAGGCCTATTTTTCTGAGCTGCACGGCCAAACGGAAGCAACTGGAGCGCTGAAATCTACTTACACCATTTTGGAGCATGTTCTGGATGCAGAGTGGAAGGGCCGTGTCCCGGACCAAGCGACCACTCATAGAACCGTCTGTCTGCATCTCTGTTTGATTTGGTCGCGAGAGGTTATTTATTTCGATGATTTCATCCAGAGCAACCTCTTCGACCCTATGTATAGAATCAAGAAAATCCCATTGGTTTTCAGGGGGTTTTAAAGTTTCCGGATCAACAAAAACTGTTCTTCCTTCCGGGACAAGTCGGCCGAATAAGGGGGTGTAAATAAAATTACCGAAAGAGGCTCTTGAATCCAGGCAATCCTGCTTTGGAAATATTTCCGTTTGCCTGGCCTCTATCTGGTCGAGAATGGTTTTGACAACCAATCGGGCTTTGTAAGCCTTCACCCCAGTTTCTTGAAAAAACATCCAGACATGAAATCCCTTGGATTTACTGACTTCAAGGTAGGCGGGTAAACGGTAATGCCTTGCTGTTTGAATAAATTCCAGAGGCTTTGTCGGGTCATTATGGTCAAAGTCGGCGGCAATGGCTCTAATTGTGTCTTTTACAAGGAGATAAACCCCGTAATGTCTTCTGCCCTTGAGGTGGGCAAGAATAGTCTCGGCTGTCACGGGCCTTTTTTCTTGCCAGGACCTCATGGAATCAGGATCATACGTCCCATAGACGTGGGATAGTCCCGTAAAGAATAACCGGAAAAGATTAATTTTTTCAGCAGTTGTTCGTATGTGACTGGCAGTTGTCATCATCCATCCTCATTGTCATAAGCCCCTTCGCTATCGGGGCTTTAACTATGTAGCGGATGGATAGAGAAGGTCGTTTCAGGGGGATGATGCGTGTTGAATGAGAACTTCGTATTGAAGCTAACATTTATTGTAACCGCAAGAACGGCATAGTGGGCAACCAGATTCACTGACTAATCTGCCACCGCATTCTGGGCAGCCCCCCATTTGTAAAGGGTTCTTTTCAATCTTATCCTTGTTTCCGTTGGCTGACATGTGAATACGGATAGCCCTGGCCACGGCGTCGGCACAGGAGAGAACCCTATTGTCACCGAACCCGGCAGGGCTGTGGCATGAAATATCCTGGAGCTGTCTTACCACCTGCTTCGGTTGGACCCCACTTCGCCAGGCAAGGGAGACCATTCGTCCCAGAGCCTCGCTTTGGGATGCAGCGCAACCTCCCGCCTTGCCCATGTTCGTGAATACTTCAAAAAACCCGTGTTCGTCTTTGTTGATGGTTACGTAGATCGGGCCGCAACCGGTCTTCTCTCGATACGTCGTTCCATTAATAGAGACGGGGCGTTTTCGGATAGAGGGACTTTCTATGGTCGCCGGTTCTGGAGATTTTTTTACAGCTGAAAGCACCTGTCTATTTCGAGATCCATCACGATAGATGGTAACGCCCTTGCAGCCCAGTTGATGGGCCAGTCTAAAAACGGCTTTAACATCATCAACCGTAGCCTTATTGGGAAGATTCACCGTTTTGCTTACGGCATTGTCCGTGTATTTCTGGAATGCCGCCTGCATCCGGATATGGCCTTCAAGGGATATATCATGGGCGGTTACAAATATTTTTCGAATATCGTCTGGAATTTCCTTGATCTCTTGGATAGACACGCTCTCGGAGATTCTTTTCATAAGTTTTTCACAATAGAAACCCCGCTCTTTGGCGAGCCGTTCAAATTGAGGATGCAGTTCTGTAAGAGTCTTACCGTCCATCACATGCCGCTCGTAGGAGATTGCGTAGATAGGCTCTATCCCTGACATTGCATTAGCTATGATGGAAATGGTACCGGTAGGAGCGATAGTTGTTACGGTGGCGTTCCGGATGAATCCCCCACCTCTCTGATCATAGATAGAACCATTGAAGTTCGGGAAAGGACCTCTATGCTTGGCCAGTTGCCTGGATGCTTCATGTCCTTCATCGCTGATGAATTTCATGACCTTCTCGCCTAAGGCAATGGCCTCATCTGAATCATATGCTGTGCCCATGGCGATGAGCATGTCCGCCCATCCCATTACGCCCAAACCAATTTTTCGGTTTGCATGTGTCATTTGGGCTATCTGTGGCAGGGGAAATCGATTAAGCTCAACTACGTTGTCCAGAAAATGGACAGCCAAATGAACGACCTCTTTCATTCTCTCCCAGTTCACCTGACCGTCTTTCAACATAAGCCCCAGATTTATCGAACCCAGATTGCAAGACTCGTAGGGTAACAGTGGTTGCTCTCCGCAAGGATTAGTCGATTCAATCATTCCGATATGGGGGGTCGGGTTATCCCGATTTATGCGGTCCAGAAAAACGACCCCTGGATCTCCATTTTCCCAGGCATGTTTTTCAATAAGTTCCATCACCTCTCTTGCTTTGAGGGTTTTGGTCATTTTGCCGTTGCGAGGGTTGATAAGTGGGTACAATTCATCCATTTCCACAGCCGTTATGAAGGCATCTGTCAATCCCACCGAGATATTGAAGTTGGTTAGTTCTGTCTGGTCTGATTTGCATTGTATGAAATCTATGATGTCCGGATGATCGACACGCAAGAGCCCCATGTTGGCTCCCCGCCTGCCGCCGCCTGCCTTAACAGTTTCTGTTGCTACATTGAAGATCCTCATGAATGATTTGGGTCCGCTGGAAATGCCTGCTGTAGATTGAACGATATCGTTTTGCGGTCTCAAATTCGAGAATGAAAAACCCGTTCCACCACCTGATTTGTGGATGAGTGCAGAATACTTCACCGCATCAAAAATCTCTTCCATAGAATCTCCTACAGGTAGGACAAAACAGGCAGATAATTGGCCAAGCTCTCGCCCGGCATTCATGAGCGTTGGGGTATTTGGCAGAAATTCAAGACGGGCCATAATGGAATAGAAGCTGTCCGCCAGTACCGAGGTATCGGCATTGGGATCGAATTTCTTTTCAGTTTCGGCGATCGCAAAGGCAACACGCCTGAACATATCAGCGGCATTTTCCGTCAGTCGCCCTTCCAGGTCTTTCTTGAGATATCGATTCTGCAGGACGGTTAGGGCGTTAGGGGATAATCGAGGAACTATCATGTCTTGTTTTTCCATGATGGCTACACCTCCTGATTGAATCTTTGATTAACTATATTTCGGAACATAATTTCCATCCGGATGAGCTCTTCGAAATACTCCACAAGTTGTTCCGGCTTCAGCCTTTGCAATTCTTCCGGAAGACTTTGCCGTATCGATTCCTTGTAGGACGAAACGATGCAGCATTGTTTTTTCCATTCCAGGTTTTGAAAATGGCAGGTAAAAACCCACCGATTATATTTCCGCCGTTCTGCATCCTTAATAATTTCTGCCAACTGATACAGGATCTTGTTCAATTCTTCCGGGCCGCCTATAATGACGATGGATAATATCGCTCCGTATCTATCAGGTCCTTCGGCATCGGTAAAATTAGACAGTAAATGAATGGCTTCCGCCAGAGCCTCTCGATCTGACAGCATTCTTGGAAAACGGAGGGCCTTTCCATAGATAAGCTTTACGAAGTCTGCGATGATCTCGTTAAAGATGGTGTAGGTCATTGTACCATCGGTGGTGGCTTGAAATTCGGCGCTTGTTTTATCGATGGGATGTTCGATGTCCCGGGAAATTCTCTCCGGACAGAGAAGTTCTATCAGAGTTTCAATAATATCAGTCACGTCACGTCCCATCTCAGAACCCTTCGTCATAGACAACCTCCACATCGTCGGAACGTTTTATGCCTGATAAAGGGGCAACAGCCGGATTGTATCTATTACACTTTCGTCGGATCGTTTCCTGAACGACCTCTTTCGGTCTGTAGTAACGGCTCAACGAATGTCTGATTATCTGGTCTTTGAAATTATTTGTGGGGATCTTCAACTTCCCCAGGGTTTGTATCCTGACAATATCCGTATCAATACGAACAACGGCCTCCCCCAGTTTCAGCGTAGTTAAATCGTTTGGGGCGACCTCTTCCCGCAAATCCTTGACGAGATAACCGGCATCTTTTCTATCGACGTTCATGATGATCGTCGTTCCTACACTGGACAGGGCATCGACCTTTGTGTTGCCGAACTGGCTGAAATAGTGGTGAGCAAGCGTCAATCCTACCCCAAATTTCCTCGTCTCGGCGATTAGATCCTCCAATGTGTCCGTCACGAACCGGTGCGCTTCATCGACATATATTTGAAATGGTTTTCGGTGAGCGGCTTCGGTGTCGCTTCTTCCCAAGCACGTCAAATGTAGAAGGGACAGGATAAAGCACCCCAGGATTGCCATCGTTTCTCTCCCGATACCGGAAAGTTTCACCAGGAAAATCTTACCCTCGTCCATGATCTGCCGGAAGTCTATCAAGCTGTCCGGCTGTGAAAGCATCATCGCCGTCGTCCCTGATAACAGGAGCTTGTCCAGTCGGTGTTTCGGTGGGTCGAAGGCTTCGGCACTGTAATTTCGGACATGGTGTTTCCAAAAGCGTTTTGCCACCTCACTATCCAGGAGTTCCATGATAAGTTGCAATAATGGTTCGTCTTGAATCGTGCTTTTTTTATCCCGTTTGAAAAGGAGATTGGATAGGTCTAGAAGCGTACTTCCCGGGATGTATGACAAACCGTTGAGGCCGTGGCGAAAGAGGTGCTCCATCCGATCTCCCCATCCTTGCTTAAACACTGTTTTAAAGGCCGCGATGATGTCTTCCCTTGTTCTGCTGTTATCCTGACCCTTCGAGATTTGGAGGGGATTCCAGATGGGAACGTAACCCGGCACAGTGAGATCGAAGTAAACTATTCTATCGACGTGCTCTTGAAGGATACATAGTAACAAGTCATCAATTAGATCTCCGTGCGGATCGATAACGGCTACACCGATTCCACGCTTGATATCATTGAGGATCATGTGTGCCATCGTCGTAGACTTCGCCATCCCAGACTTCCCGATGATGTGTGTTGAACGGAGCCGAAGGTTCAGGGGGATGCAGACCATGTGGCGTTTTCCAGTATATTCATACCAGCCGAGGGGTGTTCCATCATGAATATCTTCATTCTGAACCGGCAGTGTCTTGATCACGGTGATGCTGGGGTTTCTGAACGCCAGGATGTCAGCGCGGGGTATATGCACCGGCCCTGAAAGTTCCGATGAATTGACAAGGAATCCTGGCCGGTAAGTCAGACCAAGCCGGAACATGGTTTTGATTTCATCAAGTGACAGAAGGAGTCGATACTCAAGGTCGGTAATGAATCGCATGGGCCTGCCGCCGTGCTGAAATAGATTGATGAATGCGGACAGGGCCTTCAGATAACGTTGAGGATTGAGCTCAGAGATGGCTCCTATCCGGCTTGCGAGAAAAAAGAAGGGTTTATCGTTGTGGGACTTGGTCTCTACGTCCTTGGCCATTTGCCTTAGATCCCCTGATGGTGCCTGCTGGAGGTATCTTTGGGGAATCTGGCCGCTCATGAGTTTGCAGGCATATTCTATGTCCAAAAGGGCCTCGACGTTTCTATGCCAGTTGTGCTCGGGATGAACTGGCTGGAACAGGGCTTGGTAAAAGCCCACATCGGGAGATTCAATATTCATCAGGGCAGCAATGAACGACTGGTAGGGGCTGACTTGAAATTCATCTGGCCGTGTTAGCAGGTGGGAGTATGGAGGAGGTGGGTGGATATCTATGAAGCTGATGTCCTGTTTTGAATCAGCAAACCCATTGAATGACTCCAAG
>Ga0194039_1002190_pt1 | contig 10028 bp, 6 predicted proteins | sample JunL228m_MetaG_FD_148679 | JGI IMG/M metagenome (GOLD analysis project Ga0194039, IMG submission 148679) | Anoxic zone freshwater microbial communities from boreal shield lake in IISD Experimental Lakes Area, Ontario, Canada - Jun2016-L227-8m | ecosystem: Environmental > Aquatic > Freshwater >...
GTCCCCGGTCTTGTAATTCCAGCGGAGTGCCCCGGTTGCCGCATCAAGTGCGTAGAGGTTGTTATCATTACTTCCGACATAAACGACACCGTTCACTACTGCCGGGCTGGACCTTACCCCTCCGTTCGTCGTGTAATTCCAGCGGAGTGCCCCGGTTGCCGCATCAAGTGCGTAGAGGTTGTTATCATTACTCCCGAAATAGACGACCCCGTTTGCTACTGCCGGGCTGGACCACACCTGCCCACCCGTCGTATAATTCCAGAGGGGTGTCCCCGTACCGGCATCAAGTGCATACAGTTTGCCGTCATAACATCCGGCATAGACGGCTCCGTTTGCTACTGCCGGGCTGGACCAGAATCCCTTTTCATTTCCGATCGTGTAATTCCAGAGGAGATCGCCCGTTGATGTGTTGAATGCGTAGATGTTGGAATCATAATTCCCTACATAGACAACCCCGTTTGCGACCGCCGGACTGGAACTCACCTCTGCCCTTGTAATATATTGTTCCGATGTAGTGTATTTCCAGAGAAGTGCCCCGGTGTCCGCATCGATTGCCTGGATCTTTGACCTGGCGCCTCCAATGTACACGACCCCGTCTACTACTGCCGGGCTGGAACTCACGTATGGATTGGGGGTCTCGGTGGTGTTATATTTCCAGAGAAATGCCCCTGTTGTTTCGTTAAATGCATAGAGATTATCATCCCAACTTCCCACATATACGACCCCGTCTACTACTGCCGGGCTGGAGGAGATATTTCCCCCTGCTGTGTAGTTCCAGAGAAGAGCCCCTTCCGGTCTCTTCCCTCCGTCATCAAATACGCCAGAATTATTAAGGTCTGACCGGAACTTCCACGCCATCGACCGGGTTGCCGGTTCAGTCCTTGCTGTGCTTTCCACCAGGGTCTCGTTAATTAACCCCCCGGTTCCGACTGTCCTCGTACCGATCGAATACGCCGTCCCGGGGTGGAGACCCGTGGCGGTCCAGGTGCCAATCCCCTTTGTCACGTTCTCACGGAACACACCGTCAAGGTAGACCATGACATGGGAGAATCCGTTTGATGTGGGATCGGTCCAGTTCCAGGTGATCCGGTCCTGCTGATTGATAGTGGGGTGCAGGTTGGTGATGCTGTCCGGTGGGCTCTCCGGGGAAAAGCCTAGCGCGTAGAGGTTCCGGTCCTGGCTACCGAAATAAACAACACCGTTCGCCACGGCCGGGCTGGAAGTTACACTCCCTCTCGTTGTGTATTTCCAGTGGGGTGCCCCTGTTGCTGCGTCTAGTGCATAGGTATTGTTATCGCGACTTCCAATATAGATGACACCGTTCGCAACAGCCGGGCTGGAACCCACCCGGTTTCCGGTTGTGAAGTTCCAGAGAAGCGCCCCGGTAGTCGCGTCAAGGGCGTAGGTATTGTTATCAAGACTCCCGAAATAAACAACGCCGTTCGCAACAGCCGGGCTGGAATCTACATAGCTTCCCGTGGTGTAATTCCAAAGGTGCGTTCCCGTTGCTGCATCGAGTGCGTAGAGGTTATTGTCACGACTCCCGACGTAGACGACACCGTTCGCCACAGCCGGACTGGACAGCACCTGGGCTCCGGTTGTGTAGTTCCAGAGCATCGCCCCGGTTACCGCGTCCAGTGCATACAGGTTATTGTCGCAACTGCCGAAATAAACAACACCGTTTGCCACCGCGGGGCTGGAAAACACATAGTTTCCGGTAGTGAAGTTCCAAAGGAGAGCATGGGTTGCGGTGTTGAACGCGTAAAGGTTACCGTCAAAATTTCCCACATAAACCACACCATTTGCCACAGCCGGGCTGGAACTAACATCGCTTCTTGTGGTGGTGTTTGCCGGTACAGTATAATCCCAGAGGTGCATGCCGGTGGCGGCATCAAGCGCATAAAGTTTGGTCGTTATCCCGCCTATATATACGATTCCGTCCGTCACTGCCGGGCTGGAACTCTCCCAACCAAAGGGATCATTGGTGGTATAATTCCAGTTTAGTGCCCCGGTTGCCGCGTCAAGGGCGTAGAGGTTTTTGTCATGACTTCCAAAATAAACGATTCCGTTCACTACTGCCGGATTAGTACTCACCCCATCTCCCGCCGTGTAGTTCCAGAGGAGTGTTCCATCCGGGCTGGTCCCCCCATCATCATATACGCCGGAATTGGAAACGTCTGAATGGAACTTCCATCCAGGTGCGCCCAACACGGGTGCAGTGATCAAGGTACCGAGGAACAACAATAAAACAAGCCACCGGATTTTCGGGGAGATCGTTTTCTGTGACTCAACTTTGTTGCATTCAGAATTACCAGGAATAGTTTGTATAGATGCCATGAAAATCAAAATCTCCTGCCATAGAGTGAAGGTTTTTTCCTGCTGCCAACGATCAGAATCAGCACATTTTTAATGAAGTCTCTTAAATTATGTCACAGACTTATTTTTGTGCAATTTCCCGGGCTTTATAACCCAACTTTACCACTGAAAGAATAAGAATGTTCTTGGCCTGATTGGTTTATGCCAAAAAAACCAAGAACGTATGAAATAGTTCCCACCCTGAATATATCCTCTCCTATCATTACCATTGATGCAGTTGAAAAGCTGTATCAGGTTTTGAATTGCCGTGAAATATTCGACGAAACACGAAGAAAAATGGATAGATATCAATAAGCTGTTAAAATCCCTCAAGGGTTACAAGAAGCAAACCTCAGAAAGAACGATTACAGACGTGATCAACCGTGTTCTTCCTGTCCTCCGCGCATTGATTTCGCCGCCGCAAAATATTCCGCGAAACTGACCGTTCAAGTACAGGTGGCACCGGTAGTCTGGCCTTTCCCTTTAGCTTGGTAGGAGCGGCACCGGCAGTGGAGCGAAGTGTTAAAGGAAATTCTGGAAGTCCTTGATAAGCTGTTCATCGGGAAGTCCTCCTCCCACCTCAGGGTCTACCCAAAGACTTTAGATTGGATTGATTGGTCGACTCTTACGACTCTGAATCAAATCTGCCCATGTTTCTTTATAAAATTCCTGGGTTAAATTATTGGGTGGATTACAAAGGAGGCATACTTCAAATAAATCCGTGTATGATATCATTATCGGAAATATGATGCAGTCCCCTCTCAAAAGCCTTGACTATTTCCAAAAATCGTACGATATCCGGGTTGGACAGTTGCAAGAAGAGAAGGCGAAAGGGACAAAAATTGTCGGGACGTTCTGTCTTTTTGTCCCCGATGAGATTATCTTTGCAGCGGGTGCCGACCGGATCGTGCTCTGTGGGGGGAAAACTGATACAATTGCCCGAGCAGAACAATCATTGCCGAGGAATATCTGCCCGTTGATCAAATCATCGTTTGGTGCGATAGTCGATGCCTGTCGCAATGGCAGCCTCTCCTGTCCACATGTCCACCTCGTGGACGTCGTCGTTGCGGAAGCGACCTGTGATGGAAAGAAGAAGATGTACGAGCTCCTTCCCGAGTATCTTCCCACGTATGTACTGGACCTCCCACAGAAACCGTGCAGTCCTGAAGCAATCACCTACTTCCTATCAGAATTGCGCAAGTTTGGAAAATACCTTGAGGATCTGACCGGGAACACCATTCGTGAAAAGGAATTGAAGAAGCAGATCAGTTCGTCGAACGAGACACGAAGACTTCTCCACCGGCTTTTTGATTTGAGGAGACGAAACCCCCCACCGGTTACCGGGTCCGAGGTCCTCCGGGTAATGCAGAAACAGTTTTTCCTCTCTCCGGACCAGTTCAGGGAAGGGGTCCGCCAGCTTTGTGACGAGGTGGAGCATCGGAGTCCACCGTCCGGGTCCGGGCCCCGGATTATGATATCGGGTTGTCCGATGTCCGCAGGAAACACGAAGATATCTGACCTTGTTGAGCAAAAGGGTGGGGTAATCGTGGTGGAAGAGAGTTGCACGGGGACAAGGTCGTTCTGGGAGCTTGTTGATGAGAATAAAGAGCCCTGGACAGCACTCGCTGAGCGGTACCTCGCGATTCCCTGTGCCTGCATGACCCCAAACGACCAGCGGATTTCCCGGGTTGTTGACCTGGCCCAACGCTATCATGTCGATGGTGTGGTGTACTACACCCTTTCGTTCTGCCATGGCTACAATATCGAACGACTTCTGGTGCAGAAGGCCCTTAAAAAAGAGAAGATTCCATTGATCGCCATAGAGTCAGATTACGGCGACTCTGATGTTGAGCAGATTGGTGTCCGCATCGATGCGTTCCTGGAGATGGTCTCATGATTACTGCCGGGATCGATGCAGGTGCTGCCACGACGAAGGTGGTGCTTATGAGAGACCGGGAGATCGTGGGATTCCGGATTTCCGGTACCGCTTTCGATTTTCTCACCACCGCTGAGAAGATCTATAACGAGTTACTCCTTGTTTCACATATTAATAAGGGCGACGTTGATACGGTGTATGCAACAGGATACGGAAGAAATTCGATTTCCTTTGCAGATAAAAGGATCAGTGAGATCACCGCCCATGCAAGGGGGGTTTATTTTCTCTTCCCTGAGGTTAAGGGTATTATCGATGTTGGTGGCCAGGACTCAAAGATTATTGTTGTCGAGGACGGTTGCGTCACTGACTTTCTTATGAATGATAAGTGCGCCGCAGGAACCGGAAAATTTCTCGAATATATGGCAAAAGCACTGGAAGTCCCTATTGATGAGCTTGGGAACCTCGCACTATTATCCAGCTATCCGGCAGGTATTACGAGTATGTGCACGGTTTTCGCGGAATCTGAAGTGATCTCACTCCGGGCCAGAGGAATTGCGAAGGCGGATATTGCGGCCGGCCTTATTGCAAGTGTTGCCCGGAGAATTGTTGTGATGGCAAAACGTATGGCACTCACGGATCAGATCGCGTTTGTCGGTGGTGTGGCGAAAAACGCGGGAATAAAGGTTGCCCTCGAGAAGGAACTGGGGGTTACCCTTTTCGTCCCGTTTGAGCCCCAGATCACCGGTGCCCTGGGTGCTGCGATCTCTCCCGCATTGATATCACGATATTAGGTTCATCGCCGCCATTAGTTGATTCGTGGCGACCATATTGCTCTGGTATCCGAGGTTCGCCTGGTTATATGCATTATTTGCACTGTCCCATTCGCGTCCCAGTGCAAAGTCGGATGATGAGATATACGTTACAGTGTTCCTTTGAATCGCATTCAACGTTGAAATCAATGTATTCAGGGTTGCTACCTGTTGGGGTGGGGCTGTTTTCAGAGCATTGGAATAGTCAGCCTGGGCGCCTACATAGAGGTTTTCTGCCAGGGTGAAATTCTGTTTGGCATTAAATACGGCAGTGGTCTCACTATTGTAATTAGACCTGATGGCAAGCGCGGGGACCATCAGAGCTTTTCCGTTATCTATCGCTTTCCTTGCACGGCTCACTTTATCGGTACCGGACTGGATGTAATCCAGGTATGCATATGCGGAAGTGGGTACTGGCGTGATTACCGTTGGTGCGGCGGTTGGCTGGACTATTTCCGGTGTAGGTTGCGGAGTTGGCTGGACTGCGGGCTGGGATAACGGTAATGCCCGGGTATATACGGCGTATGCGAAGACGAGCGCTACCAGGCAGACAGCGATGACGACGACAATAGTTATTATCAAATTTTGTGATAGTTTCATAATAAATAAATATTTATACTACTTCTTTAACCTTTTGCAAAAATTGAATTTGTAAAAGGTGAATTATCATACCCTCTTCCCAAATGAGGATTTTTTTAATCCCTTTACATGAATGGTGCCCCACTTATGCGACGGGATTTATTTTGGTATACTGGTAACCTGGCACAACGGCGCCACCTTAAAAATATGGATGCCCTGGAAAAAATCTCCTGCAAATGTCGCAGTTTGTTAAAGACCGGATCCCTGTTTTTTGCCTGGTACGGGGATCAGATCACCATTATTTTTATCCCGGGAATCGTTATGGATACTATGCGCTCCCAGGTATTTTTCCTGATTTTTGCTCTCCTGTCCGTTTCAGTACTGGCAGCTGGCTGCCTTAACCAGGTACCCGGGGATGTAACGTATCAATCAGGCTCCTTAACCTTCACGATTACGAGCGAAGAGACTATCCCAGACGGCGTGCTTGAAGTCGCGGTCTTTCGGTTGAAAGACTTCAACCAGGTCGAAATATACAGAAATGCAGATAATTTCCCGCTTAAGGCTGGAGATAACGTATTTACCCTGCCGATCGTACTCCAAAAGGGAAATTACCGGTGTTTCATCTATATCAGATCAGGGACAAACCGCTACCCGGTGGTGATCCGAAATTTTGAAATCTGACCTGCAATCTCTAATTAAAGCCGCAAGAGGTCTTAGCCCTGCGGATACGGTCATCAGGAACGCGGAACTCTATGACCCATTTACCTGCAATTGGGACCTTGTGGATTTCGCAATAAAAGATGGAATCGTGCTTGGAACAGGTAATTATTCCGGTCTTTGTGAGATCGATTGCAAAGGGGCACGGGTCGTTCCGGGATTAATCGATTCCCATGTCCATATTGAGAGTTCCCTGCTTTGCCCTGCAGAATATGCCCGTCTCGTTGCCTGTCATGGAACTTCAACGGTAATCGCGGACCCCCACGAGATCGCAAACGTGCTAGGTAAAGAAGGGATCGAATATATGCTCCGGGTGTCACTAAACACCGGGATTGATTTTTTTTATATGCTGCCATCCTGTGTTCCATCGACTCCTGTTGATCTTGGGGGTGCTACACTTGAGGCATCGGACATTGCCTCGTTCTCCGGCAAAGACAATGTATTAGGATTGGGTGAAATGATGAACGTACCGGGTGTCCTGTCGGGTGATGCCGGAATAATTGATAAACTAGGGATATTTCAGATGGTTGACGGGCATGCCCCAATGCTTGCCGGCAATGATTTAAATGCCTACATCCTCGCAGGACCCGTAAGTGATCATGAATGTTCAGCGACAGCTGAGGCCCGTGAAAAGCTATCAAAGGGGATGTACATTTACCTTCGCGAAGGCTCGACCGAGAAAAATATCAAGGCGCTGCTGCCTGTTGTCACCCCTTGTACTGTTTCACGGTGCTCTTTCTCCACTGATGACCGTCATGCGGATACACTGATGGAGCAGGGACATATCGATGGGGTAATCCGCACTGCCGTGTCGGAAGGACTGGAACTTGAACTTGCACTCAGGATGGCTACCTTATCAGCTGCCGAGAGGTTCGGGCTACATGACCGTGGAGCTATATCTCCTGGTAGGATCGCCGATTTTTCCATCGTAGACACGAAGGGAGAATTTTCTGTGAAAAAGACATTCCGGCGTGGAAAAGAGATCAGGGGCGTGTCCGTTGCAATGACTCCTCCCGCATCTCCGAATATGCATGCAACCGTACCCGGGCTTGCTGACTTCGTCCTTACTGGTAACGGGCTTGCACGAGTAATCGGTATAGTCCCCGGTCAGATTATAACCCAGGAACTGTATTTTGAGATACAAAGTTCAGAATTACCAGATCTCGAGCAGGATATAATGAAAATCTCTGTTTGTAGTCGTTATTGTCCCGGCTTGCATGCGACAGGCCTGGTACATGGTTTTTCGTTTGATCATGGCGCCATCGCCAGCAGTGTATCGCATGATGCCCATAATATTATTGCAGCGGGAACAAGCGATGGAGAAATACAAAAAGCGATAGCGGCCGTACTCAGGCATAACGGTGGACTGGCAGCGGTGACGGGTAATGATGTAATAGTGTTACCACTAGAAAATGCCGGGCTTATGTCAGTCCGACCATATGAAGCGGTGGTTGAACAGCTTCACCAGCTCCATTCAGTGACCCGGAAGATGGGTGGGATAAATGACCCGTTTATGTACCTCTCATTTCTGTGTCTGCCTGTTATTCCACAACTCCGCCTGACAGCACGGGGACTATTTTCTGTTGAGAAATTTGAACATGTCCCGTTGTTTGTTAATTAGGCAAAAAAATCCTGTTTCTATAAAACATCTGGAACGGGGACTTCCGGGGTGCCGTTCGTTGCGAAGTAGTAATGAAAGGCAAAATCCTAAAAAAGCCAACCTGAATCTTGGGAATCAGAGAATACGCTGAACGATATGGCCCGCTGGTTGGTCGATGCCGGGAGTATCAGCCGGTTTTCATATCTTAAGAGTATCAGCATTACGATATGATGATACCAGTCAACCGGACCATATCAGTTTCAGTACATTCTTTGTCTCCTTCAGATAATATAACGCTTTCGCTTGCTTCATTGCAGATTCATCCGGTACCAGGTTCATGTTCTCACAAAAAGGTGGTTTTCGGACTTTTCCAGCTGTACAACTGTTGAATTGACCTGCTAAAATCTGTAATCGCGCCATTCGGCTAGGGCTAATGAATATGAATTAATATATAGGCTCGGAACAATTTACCTCAGGAGGGGGATAATCCCATGGGACGATTAGGGACGAAGACGCTGCGGGATGGAGAGATATGATCTCAGTCCTATTTGTTGACGATGAACCAGCCCTGCTGGAGATCACACGGACGTATCTTGAGAAATCAGGATCAATCACCGTGGAAACCAGCAGGTCTGCGCTCGAAGCGCTCGGGATATTAAAAAATCGGCAGTTCGATGTCATTGTGTCAGATTACGAGATGCCGCTGGTGGATGGGATCATGTTTCTCAAGATCCTCCGGACTGAAGGAAATAACACCCCATTCCTGATATTTACCGGGAAAGGACGGGAACATGTTGTCATCGATGCGCTCAATAATGGGGCTGATTATTACCTGCAGAAAGGGGGAGACCCGAAAGCGCAGTTCACCGAACTTTCCCATATGATAGAACAGGCATTCCAGCGGCGTCATATGGAACAGAACCTGCAGGCATCCGAGAAGTTACTCGTCGAGATAATAAATTTCCTGCCGGACGCAACATTTGCAATTGATATTAGTGGAATGGTAATCTCATGGAACAAGGCTATGGAGGAGATGACCGGTGTACAGGCAGAAGCGATCATGGGTAAAGGGAATTATGAGTATTCGCTTCCCTTTTACGGTGCACGGCGTCCGATCCTTATTGACCTGATTACAAAACCTGATAGTGAAGTCCAGCGGAAATACTATTCAATCATTAAACATGAAGGGGACATGCTGATAGCCGAGACTGAAAAAGCAACGCCGAAGGGAAAGTCTTCGGTTCTCTGGGCCAAGGCAACACCACTCTACAATCCTAAGGGAGAGATCATCGGAGCGATAGAATCGATCAGGGACATTACCGAATATCGGAAGCCTGAGAAGCCCGCCCCTGACATGGTCCCGGTGGAGGTTACACCCGAAAAGGCGGTAAATATTGCGGATGCTGCCACACCTGGGTTATTTGACCGTATGTTTGGAAAAACTGCGAATTCCTGGTACCATAAGGGTGTTGACCTCTACTACAAGCAGGGAAAATTCCAGGAAGCTCTCCAGGCTTTTGATCGGGTACTTGAGATTGAGCCTGGCCATTCCGGTGCGTGGAATGGACGAGGTATATGCTTAAAAGAACTAGGTAGGTACGAAGAGGCAATACAGTGCTTTAACAAAGTTATTGCAATAAACCCTGGTGATGAGGAAGTCTATTATAACAGGGGTGAGTCACTCGAAAAACTTGGCAAGAACAACGGGGACTTAAAATTATTTGAAGAGGCAATAAAAAGTTTCGATTCGGTGCTGAAACTGAACCCCTACCATGTATATGCATGGAATTACCGTGGGGTCTGTCTCAAGGAACTGGGGAAGTATGAAGCGGCCAAGCGCTGTTTTGACCACGCACAACTCCTGATCCGCCAGGGCCAGAATAAATCCAGCAGGCGGTAGTACTTTTTTTAGGAGTAAGATTTTTGGTATAATCGAAAGAACCTGGAATTTCTATTTCTCTCTGGGAACCGGTAATCAACTCAACTTTTTTTTTCTGTACAACTGCCGGGTATGTTTTCACACTGCTGTTGGGACGGACCTTTCGTTATAATTTTTATTATATCAACATGCACGGTTATCCCAGAAAATCTG
>Ga0194039_1002192_pt1 | contig 10023 bp, 9 predicted proteins | sample JunL228m_MetaG_FD_148679 | JGI IMG/M metagenome (GOLD analysis project Ga0194039, IMG submission 148679) | Anoxic zone freshwater microbial communities from boreal shield lake in IISD Experimental Lakes Area, Ontario, Canada - Jun2016-L227-8m | ecosystem: Environmental > Aquatic > Freshwater >...
TGTATGTGCGCCGTCATCCCAGCGGCGCACATACAGGAGGGGGAAACTGGCCCGGGTCCCGTCAGGAAGAGCAATCTCGACGCTCTGCGGTTCCTCGCCGGTGCAGAGAAACTGGGCTGCCGCCTTGGCCGCCGCCGCCGCACAGCTCCCCGTCGTAAATCCCATTCTACCTTGGCCGGATCTGACGGTCAAAAGCCCTCCTAAACAATTCCAGTTGCATTTGACGACTTCGCAAAAAGTCGGAAATTGAGGTTATTCGTTCTGAGCTACTTGTCCTTTTGAAAAAGATCCATGATTTCCCGCCGCGCCTCCCCGATGGTCAGGGGAATCCGCCCGAAGGCCAGTTTGTCCTCGTGTTTCAACCGGTAGATCAGCTCTGCGATCTGGGGGAGTCGCAGGCGTACCTGGCTCATCTCTTCGGGGGCGGTAAAGACGGCCTCGGGGGTGCCGCTCCTGACGATCTTGCCTTCGCTCAAGACATAGAGGCGATCCAGAAAAACGGGGATCAGATCGACGCTGTGGGTCGCCATAAAAATAGTCACCTTCTTTTCCCGATTTAGTTTCATGAGGAGATCCATCATCTGGTACTCACCCAGGGGGTCCAGACCGGCGGTAGGTTCATCAAGGAGGAGGATCTCGTGGCCCATGGAGAGAAGCCCGGCAATGCAGACCCGTTTTTTCTGACCGAAACTCAGGTTATGAATGGACTTTTTTGCATACACCGCCATCTCGACCGCTTCCAGTGCCCTGTTCACCCTTTTGACGACCTCTTCCTCCCCAAATCCCATGTTCATAGGACCAAAGGCGACGTCTTCAAATACCGTCGGGGCAAAAAGCTGATCATTGGGATTCTGGAAGACGATGCCCATCTTTCCGTAAATTTCCCGGGACGACAGACGACGGATGTCCGTCCCGTCGAGAAGGACGCTTCCTTGGAAATCCTTGATCATCCCGTCCATGATCTTGAGGAGCGTCGTCTTTCCCGACCCATTATAGCCGAGGACCCCGGCAAACTCGCCGTGCCGGACGGCAAACGTGACCCCGGTCACTGCTTCCGTGCCGTCAGCGTAACGATAACGGACATTTTTGAGGGCTAAGCGGTTCATATTCCCCACAATATACCCATAACCGTTACCACCAGGCAGGAGAGGAAGATCTCGGAAGACCTGAACGGACGGCTCTGAAAGAGGGGCATGTTACCGTCATATCCCCGCTGCACCATGGCCGTGGACAGGGTCTGGCTTTGCTCGAAGGCCTTGAGGACCAGGGAACCCGTCAATATCCCGAAGGAACTCAGGCGATTCCGAAAGTTTGCATAGCCAAGACGGTTTTTCTGGGCCTGATAAATCACCATGGCTTCCTCAAAGAGAACAAATATATAGCGATATGCGTAGAGGAGGATTTCAATGAATCCCCGGGGAACTTTCAACCAGGACAGGGCGGCCATAAGTTCCGGGAAAGGGGTGGCATAAACCAGGACGGCCATGAGGGAGATGGCGGCCATAATCCGGCTGCCGATGGCAATGCCTTCCGCCAGGCCTTCGCGATACGCCGTAAGGTGGAATCCCATGAAATTAAAGGAAAAGAGGGGATCATGACCAGTAAAAAATATCTTTAACAATAAGACGACGAGAACGATCAAGAGCGGTTCGGAGAAGCGGAGCAGAAAAAGCCGCCAGGGAATTTTCATGCTCATGATCATGGTCAGGGAGAGAGCCGCCACGAGGATCTGGAAGCCGACGCCCTGATAACTCAGGACCATGATCAGGACAATCAGAGTCACGAGGAGCTTGATCCGGGCGTCGATCCGGGAAAGCCAGTGATCCGAGGCATAATATTCCAGGAGGTGCATCAACTTCCCCTTATCTTGGCGGAGGTCTCCGGTCCCGGTTCCGCGCCTCCCCGGCACATGGGCGGCCCTTTTCCCGCAATCAGCACCCGCCAGTAATAACCGGCGGCGAAGCCTCCGACGGCCCCGGCAATAAGAAAAATAAAGAGGGGCAAATCCCCCTGTTCAATATTAATGAGAGGCTCCTTGGGTTCCCTTCCTTGTTCTTTGGCGATCTTCTCGATTACCGCCTCATCAACGCCCGTCCATTTAGATGCTTCGACAGGGGCAACTCCGGAAAAGAAAATGGTGAGGGCAATTAAAACTGCCCCGATCACTGCGACTTCCCTGGCCTTGATAACCCGCATTTTGATGAGCAAATCCGGCCGCTTTTTATAAAGGAGGACCACCATCCCGGCGGTCATGGCCCCTTCGAGGATGCCTATGGGAAGCTGGGTGGGGATAAAGGCGATCAGGACCTTCCAGAAAAGGGGCAAAAAAGCCGCTTCCCCGCGTATCCCGGCGGCTAATTCAACCGAGGTCATGAAATACGTCGCCCAGTCGGCGAAAAGTCCAGCCATGAAGGCTGCTACGGCCATGTTCACCTTAACAGATCGGAGGGCGCGAAAGGTCAGGAATCCCGTAAAGGAACCCATGACACCCATGGAGACAATATCGGCTCCCAGGGTGCTTAGTCCCCCGTGGGCCATGAAAAGAGCCTGGATCAGGAGAGCGGCAGCGGTAATGACCACACTGACGGCCGGACCGACGAGAATGCCGGAAATTCCCGTGCCGCAGGGATGGGAACAGGTCCCGGCGAAAGGCACCGGGATGGGCATACAGGAGATAATAAAGACCACCGCTGCCATGAGTCCGACGAGGGGCTTAAAGGAAAGATCCTCCGAACTGCGCTCGTTGAGGCGGTAGATTCCCCAGGCAAAAAAAGGCAGGGCAACGGCAAACCAGAAGGCCGCCCAATTAAAAGGCAGGAGCCCTTCGGCAATGTGCATGGCCGCCGCATTCTGAGGCAGCGCCACTCCGCCAATAAGAGCGATGACAAAACCACTCTTCACCTTTTTCATATGATGACCTCGTCAAATTTAAGCCGTGAAATTCACGGAGGACGGTAACAAAAATAATCGCTGATGACAAGGCATGAATTTAGGGGAGCGGGAGACCTTTAGTGGAAATCATTCCGTAAGGTTCCACATCAGGGAAAAAGCTCCTATTGGGGGATATTGGCCATCGCTTCATACTCTTCAGGGACGAACCTGGGAGTGCATATGCAAAGGAAGATCAAATCGCTATCACCGGTATTGGTGATACGCTGGGGGGTACTCCGGGGTATGATGACGACATCTCCCGCTCCGACCTCCGTCGGAGAAAGATCTCCAACCTCGACAAGGCCGGTTCCTTCCATGATGACATAGCGTTCAACCGTGTCCTTCAACCGGTGTAAGATCGTCGTGACACCGGGACTGACCCGGGCCCGGGCAATGGATACCTCTACATCTTCCGGCGTATTCCACATCTCCAGGATGAAGCAGCCTTCTTCGATGAAAAACTCGTCTTTCCCGTTTGCTTTAATCAACAACTCTTTCACTTAAATATTCCCTCGCACATAACTGTATTCATTATGTTTAACTATTCAAAGCAATGATCCGTCCAAATCAACATGTCGATCTCATTTCGTCAAAGATTAATCTTGCTGTCACGAAATTGCAACATTGTTTTTATAACATTACTGACTGAGATAAACTGAAAACATGAAAGATTGACATCCGCCAACACAGATTATTTGTTATTATTTGTTATTATTTGTTGCTTTATGCTTATTTTAACTTGAATTGCTGAGAATTATCCGCTAAGATGTCGTGCTCTTGAAAGGATGATTCGCATCGCATGAGATAATAAACGAAAAGGAGGTGATCTCTGGCGTAAATTGCTCAAAGGGGAGACGCTTTGTATAACACAAAGAACTGCCAACTACTTGGTATCTGTAAAAAATATTCCCGGAAATGCCCGTTCGGGAAAAACAAAAATAAAAAACATTAACAGGAGGAAAAAGATGAGGAAATTTTGGTTACTTTTACTGTCCCTCGGTCTGATCATGGCTTTTGCCATGCCCGCCGCAGCAGTAGATGTGAAGTTCAGCGGTTCGTACTACGCCATGGGATGGTACGTAGATAATCCCTCGGTGCTGGACAAGTCTGCGCCTAGCACTGATCCGTCCTGGAACAACAATTCCAGGCGTAGCGCCTACGCATTCTATTCCCAGCGCTTCCGACTGACGACAGAATTTCAGGTCGTCGAAGGTCTGAAACTCGTCACCCGTTTTGACGCCCTGGAAAAAGCGTGGGGCGATCAATCCTGGGCTGGCGGCGTTGGTGAGACCCAGAGCCGCACCAATACGTGGAACGGTACGGCAAATCAAGCAAAAATCCAGGAAAACCTCGAATTCGAACGGGCCTATCTGGATTTCAACGTTCCCTTCGGTAAGTTCCAAGTCGGTTATATGGAGTATCTCGTGTGGGGCACAGCATTCCTTGATACCACCCTCACTGCAGGCGGCATCCGCTACTACTATAATCAGGGTCCCTGGCAGGCGGTCGCCGCTGTTGAAAAGAGGGCTGAACAATTAGGACTTGTCGGTGGAAAAGCTGGAGCTACAGCAGCTGGAGCTACCGGTGGTTCCGGTTACATCGGCCAAGGCAACGACGCCGACCGGGATGTTTATGACCTCGGCGCCATCTACAAGATCGGCGCCGGTGAGGCAGGTCTCCTCTATCAATATATTCGCAGCTCTCAATTCAAGACCCAATACAATAACGGTTATCTGACCCAGCTTAGCGGCCTTTACCCCTACGCGAAGCTGACCTTCGGCAAACTGTTTCTCGAAGGCGAGTTTATGTATGGATTTGGCGACCTGAGATCATATGAGAACAACGGAGGTATTACCAATGCGGGCCAACCCACCGCGGGAGCGAATCTGAACAAGGCACAGAATGTCGGCTTTACTGCATTAGGGGCCTATGCTCACGCGAAGTATGACTTCAAACCCGCCTACATAGGGGCAAAGTTCGTCTATCTCAGCGGCGACGATCAATCGAATATCGATAAAGCGACCGGATCCATCCTGCAATCGCTACAGATGAACCGAAGCTTCTATCCCACCCTGATCCTCTGGAACGACGACTATCAGAACAACATGGGCAACATCCAGGGAAACGTCCCCGCAGGCGCCACCGGGACCAACCGCAGAACCGGTCAAAGCTACGCCGTTAGGCAGGAAATGGACAACGTCTGGTTCTATCAGGTCTATGCCGGTGTCAAACCGACACCCAAAATTGACATTTCGGCGGCCCTGTCCATCGCCAATGCGGACAAGAAACCGAAGAGCGACGTGGGCGCCGTCGGTAGCCCCGGTTATTACAGCGGAGTTAATGTTCAGGAGTTCGTATCCGCCCAGTATGGGACGGAACTTGACCTTACGGCCTCCTACAAGATCTACGACAACCTGACCTATATGATCGGTGCCGGTTACCTCTGGTCAGGCGACTATTTCAAGGGCTATGATAATAGCGCCGTGGTTAGCAACAATTACCTTCTTTCCCATAAGTTAACGCTGACTTTCTAAGCTTAGCGGAATAATCGGCATGCAAAAGTCCTCCTTGGGTGTTTGTCTTTGTCACAATAAGTTGCTTTTAGTCTTGATAATCGCCCAAAGATCATTTAAGCTGCCATGCTTCATAAAGGGAGGAGCATATGCCCGCCGAGATGATGAACACCAAAGAAGTCGCCAAGTATCTTAATGTCAACGACAAACAGGTTTATGCCCTGATCCGGGAAGGGGGGATACCGGCAACCCGGGCAACGGGGAAGTGGATTTTCCCGAAGAAGCTGATCGATGAATGGATTGAAACCACCGCCCGCGATGGTTTGTCCCAGGCCCGCGAGAAAAGCGCCGCCGTCTCCGGGGCTCTTCTCGCAGCGGGGAGCAACGATCCTATTCTGGACATCGTCCAGACCACACTGCGGAGAATGCATCCCGATTTATATATCTTTTCCGCCAACACGGGGAGTACGGAGGGACTGGCAGCCCTGAATATGGGCTATACGGATATTGCCTGGTCTCACCTGTGGGATCCGGAAAGCGGGCAGTATAACACGCCCTTTCTGTCTTCCCATCTTCCCCGGATCGACGCCGTCGTGGTCAACCTGTTCCACAGGGATATTGGCTTGATCTTCGCCGCGGATAACCACCTGAACATCAGGAATGTCGAAGACCTGCAGCAACGGGGCATCCGCTTCGTCAACCGCCAGGAGGGATCAGGAACCCGCCTGCTCATTGACTATCATCTAAAAAAGTCCGGAATCAGCACAGATGGAATCATTGGTTATGAAAACGAGGTTTTTACCCATCTCGAGGTCGGCCTGGCCATCCTCTCCGGTCAGGGTGATGTGGGCATGGCCACCGGATCTGTTTCCCGGATGCTTGGGCTTTCGTTTCTTCCGGTCGCCAAAGAGCGATTCGATATGATCCTTGATAAAAAAACCTACTTTGAAAAGGGCGTTCAGAGTTTCATCGACACGATAAGATCCGATGCCTTCCGCAAAGGCGTCGAGAAGCTGGGGCATTACGATTTTTGTGAATCAGGAAAGATCCTGAATGCCAGGAACTGATGTAGAGAAATAAAGAAAAGGAAGATACATATGAAAAAACGCTTATTGCTTTTACTTTTGATCCTGATGATAGCGCTGCCGGGGCTGCTCGTGGCCAAGGACAAGAAGTTTATCTTCATGGCCTCAACCATCGGCCCTATTGACGCCGGTATCGTCGGGGTTCTGGAAGCAGGGTTTGAAAAGGATACGGGCATCCGGGTCCGTCACGTCGGCGCCGGAACAGGCGCGGCGATGGATATTGCCAGAAAATGCAATATCGATTTGGTTATGGTCCATGCCAAGGCCCTGGAAGAAAAATTTATCGCCGAGGGATATGGCACGGAACGGATTCCGCTCATGTACAACGATTTCGTCATCGTGGGGCCCGCAAGCGACCCCGCCGGCATCAAGGGCATGAAGACGGCCAGGGAAGCCTTGAAAAAGATCGCCGACGCGGGGGCTTTGTTTATTACCAGGGGCGACAAATCAGGCACCCATATCGCGGAAATGGACCTTTGGAAGACGGCGGGAATCAAGCCCGCTGGTCCCTGGTACGTGACTTATGAAAAAGGCGCCGAAGGTAATGCGCCCACTCTCCGTTTCACCGATCAAAAAGTGGCCTATACGGTAATCGACCGGGCGACGGTCCTGGCCCTAAAAAAAGACATCAAACTTGAGATCCTTGTCGCCGGCGACGAAGCCCTGTTGAACCGCATCTCCTTGATCCCGGTAAATCCGCTGAAATGTCCAAAGGTTAATCACAAGGAAACCATGATATTCGTAAAATGGCTGACGGACCCGAAAAAGGGACAGAAGATCATCCAAACCTTCGGAGTCATGGAATATGGAAATCCTATGTTTTTCCCCGATTCGATCCTGTGGCGAAAAAGCCAAGGAACTAAATAGGAACATTCAGCACTAAACCTGGAACAATTAGTAGCTCGTGAATTTGGGGGGGCAGGTTTCAAAGCTATCCCCTCTTAACTAATACGGAGGATAACACATGGAGAGATTAACGAGATTAACTTGGACATTTTTCTCAATTTTCACGCTATTAATCCTATGCGGAGCCAGCACGGCCGACGCTGCAAAGGTCCAACCCAAACAGAAAAACATCATCATGGCCACGACGACCAGCACTCAGGATACGGGGCTGCTGGATGTTCTCATTCCGCTTTTTGAGAAAAATACCGGCTATTTTGTCAAGACCATCGCCGTCGGTTCCGGTCAGGCGATGACCATGGGGTCCAAGGGAGAGGCGGACGTCCTGCTGGTCCACTCCCAGGCGGCGGAGAAGAAATTCATGGCCGACGGCAACGGCGTTAATCGCCGCCTGGTCATGCACAACGATTTTATCATCATCGGGCCGCCGTCAGACCCAGCAACGATCAAGCAATCAAAAAAGGCGGCGGATGGTTTCAAGAAAATTTCTCTAAGTAAATCCCTCTTTGTCTCCCGGGGTGACAATTCGGGGACCAACGCCAAGGAAAAGGAGATCTGGAAGGCCGCCGGTATCCAGCCTGAAGGACAGAAGTGGTATCAGCAGACCGGCCTCGGCATGGGACAGACCCTCGCCGTGGCAGCGGAGAAGAAAGGTTACATCCTTGCCGACCGCGGAACCTATCTGGCTATGAAAAAGAACCTTGGCCTTGACATCCTTCTGGAAGGAGATGCCGTGCTCCTCAACATCTACCATGTCATCGAGGTCGATCCCGCCAAATGGCCGAAAGTGAATGCCGCCGGGGCCAAGGCCTTCGCCGATTTTATGGTATCGAAACAAGTCCAGGGTATCATCAAGACCTTTGGCATCAAAAAATTCGGTTCTCCCCTCTTCTTCCCTGATGCGGGAAAGAAAGTAGAAGACCTAGGAAAATAACATGGATATCATTTTTGAGGGGATCAAACAGGCTCTTTCCCTGCTTATCAGCCTTGATCCCGAGGTTATGGGCATCACATGGCTGTCCCTGAAGGTCTCGGGGACAGCCACCCTGATCAGCCTTTTCATCGGCATCGGCATCGGAACGGCCGTGGCCCTGACCAGCTTTCCGGGGCGGCAGATTGTCGTCGGCCTTATCAATACGGGGATGGGCCTGCCACCGGTAGTCGTCGGGCTCTTCGTCACGATTTTTCTCTGGAGGAACGGCCCCTTCGGCTCCCTGGAGATTCTCTATACACCCATGGCCATCATCATCGCCCAGGCCATCATCGCCACCCCTATTGTGATGGGCATCACTCTGGCCGCCATGCAGCAGTTACCCCGGAAATTACAACTACAGATCCTGGCCCTGGGGGCAACACGTTTTCAGATGGTCTGGCTACTCATCAAGGAGGCAAAACTGTCGCTCATGGCCGCGGTCATGGCCGGTTTCGGAGGCGTCATCTCCGAGGTCGGAGCCTCCATCATGGTCGGCGGCAATATCAAGGGTTATACACGCGTCCTGACCACGGCCACGGTCATGGAAACCAGCAAGGGCAATTTCGACGTGGCTATTGCCCTCAGCGTGATTCTCCTCCTTTTCGCTTTTGCCATAAACATGGTTCTGACCCGTGTCCAGCAGCGGAAGCGGCCGCGATGACCGCGAATACGCCAAGTGCGCCAATCCTGCAAGGAGAAAACATTCAGGTGCAGCGAGGAGGAAAGCGGATATTGGATGTCTCCTCCCTTAAAATCGTTCCCGGAGAGGTTATCTCCGTCATTGGACCCAACGGGGCGGGGAAAACTACCCTCCTTCAGGCCCTCTCCCTGTTAATTCGTCTCAGCAAAGGGGCTATTTATTTCCAGGGCAAAAAGATCGGCGCCGACATGGCCCCCCTTGACTACCGCCGCTGCTTGGCGATGGTCTTTCAGGAGGCCCTCCTCTTTGATACAACGGTTTACGGCAATGTGGCCTCGGGCCTGAAAATCCGCGGCGCGAAGTCGTCAGAAATAGTTTCAATTGTAAATACCCGTTTGGAGCAATTCGGAATTGGACACCTCCAGGACCGCTCCGCCAAGACCATTTCCGGAGGCGAGGCCCAGCGGACCAGCCTCGCCCGGGCCTTTGCCATTCAACCGCAGATCCTTTTTCTTGACGAACCCTTTGCCGCCCTCGATCCCCCGACCCGGGAAACCCTCCTCGAAGATCTTAACCATGTCCTCCGGGCATCAGGAACGACGGCCATTATGGCCACCCATGACCAGGTGGAAGCGCTGAGGCTCTCCGACCGGATCGCCGTGATGAACGAGGGTCGTATCGTCCAGATCGGTCCGCCGGCAGAAGTGATGAATCATCCCGTCGATGAATTCGTCGCATCTTTTGTAGGGATGGAAACCATTTTTGAGGGAAAGGTTGTAAATTGTGAACGAGGTACGGCCACGATCTCCGTCAGCAGGAGCGCTTACCCGGCTGCCGCTGACGCCCTGCCGACAGGCATGACCACCGCCCCATCCCCCATGCCGGAAGCAACATGTTTAGACGTGGATGGACTGATCATCGAAGTCGCCGGCCAGGCCAAGGCGGGTGAACATATTCTCTGCTGCATCCGCCCGGAAC
>Ga0194039_1002193_pt1 | contig 10021 bp, 11 predicted proteins | sample JunL228m_MetaG_FD_148679 | JGI IMG/M metagenome (GOLD analysis project Ga0194039, IMG submission 148679) | Anoxic zone freshwater microbial communities from boreal shield lake in IISD Experimental Lakes Area, Ontario, Canada - Jun2016-L227-8m | ecosystem: Environmental > Aquatic > Freshwater >...
GCCCATTAATCCATCGCAACATTGCCGCAAAGGTGGACCTCGAGACCGAGTTCGGCGAGCATCGCGGCCTTGATGCGGCAGGCACGATGGGCTTGTTTTGCGTTTGGCGCATAAACCACCTGGATGTGGTTGGCCTTGTGCCGCGCCATCATCTGGTCGCGCGTCACCCCGTCAAGCACCGCATGCATGATCGGCCATTGCGGCGTGGTCTCGCGCCATCGGCGTTCGGTTTCCTTCTCGGGCAGCTTGACCACCTCGGACACGCCAAGATCGCAATGCAATGTGCCGTCCATGATGAACACGCGGCTCCAGACGATGTGCCCGGGTTTCGAGATGCCTTTTATCGTGCCGCCACCCAGGCGGAAATACATCGGCGGCTGGCGCTCGCTGGTGGCGCCCCCATAGCCGCCGATCAAATGCGCCGGCGGGACCGCTCCCGAGATCAGGAACACCCAAACATAATCGTCCACTCCATCGCCATTGTAGTGCTGGCCCCAGCGGAGATCGTGGAGGGTGTTCTCCGGCGCAAATCCGAGCTGCCGCCACAGGCGATTGGTCACCAGGCCGTCCAAGCCCGCGCACTCGTCCACTTCGTTGAAATGTGGAACGGCTTCGCCAGCGAACAACACGCCACCCGATTTCCGGCACTTCACCGGCGGCCGATCCACGTTATTCAGCAGACCTTCCGCCAGATCGCTCGCCGGGGTGAGGTCTTTCAGCCCCTGCTGATACTGAATGCCAATGGTCGCGCAACCGAATTCGTCCGCAAGACGTACCGCAGCAATATACATTTTGCACTGCTGCAAGGTCTGGGCTTCTGTCAACTCCGTCTCCTCGTTCTTGCCCCAGCAGAATGTCATGCCTTTCTTCAGCAGCCAATTCAGGACTTCGCGGGCTTCGCCGTCTGTGACCTGCTGCATGGCGGCGTAAAGGGCGGACTGGCTGAGGCGCTCCTTGAAGACGCCGGTCGGATGCAGCAGTTCATCCGGAATGATAGCGTTGAACATGCCCATGCAGCCTTCGTCAAAAACTCCCATGATGGCCTTCTGCCGCCGCAACTCTCGGGCGGCGCCCTTGCCGAGTTGCTCGTCGGCAAGCGGCAGCTTCAACAATCGCAAATCTCTTACGTGGCTCTGATCGTGCGTAACCGCCCCCTCGTCCAGCCACTGGCGGAGGCCATTCTTGAAAAACTCATCCGTGAAATCCGCGCTCCACAGCGTGCTATACCGGATTCCTGCTTTCGTTAGAGAACCATTCAAATTCAACATGCCCACCAGGCCAGGCCATGTGCCGCTCCAATTGGCCACGGTCAGAATCGGACCCCGATGCGTGCAAAGACCAGCCAAAACGTGATGGCTATACTGCCAGACACCTTCGGCAACGATCAGCGGCGCACTCGAGTCAAGATTGCGAAAAACCTCGATCCCCATCTTCTGCGAATCAATAAAACCGTGCTCCTTTTGTTTGTCGAAGGGGTGCGCGCGGACAACCGTCCAGCCTTCGGCTTTCAGGGCCTTGCCGAGCACAGTCTCCATCTTTAACTGTTCGGGCCAGCACTTCTGGTTGGCCGAGAGCCGCAGGTCGCCGCTGGACATCAGGTAAGTGTGCTTGGGCTTTAGTGAAGGTATCGTTTTCATAATCTGGTCAATGTGTAAGAATTCTGGTGCTCTTTTTAACACGGCAGACGGCGGGCGTCACTGAATTATTTTTGGGGAATTGGGTCACGGGCTGCGCCTCCAGACGTCAAGACCCAGGCTCCTTATGCACTCGCGCGTAATGGAAAAGATACTGCTGCGCATATCCCGCATTGGGACCGAAATGCGCCCCGGCAAAACGGTGCAACCGTTGCACGGAGACTCGCCGGCGTGGAAAGTAAAGCTCGCGCAGCGCCTTCATAACCCATACGTCCAGCGGAAATGCGGGCTGAAATCCGTATGCGAACAACAGGACGCAATCGGCGATCTTCCGCCCCACACCCGGCAGTTTCATCAACTCGGACCGCGCCGCCTCCACTGACAACGGCTGCAGGCGGGTCAGATCGAGATGCCCGCTCGCAATCGTGCGCGCGGTCCCCAGCAAATACGGAGCGCGGAATCCCATTTTGCAGGCCCGCAACTCCGCCTCCGTCGCCCTCGCCAGTCGGGCCGGGGATGGGAACGCGTGCGCCGGGGCATGGGTGGGGAGCACGGGCAGCGGATCGCCGTAACGTTCACACAACAACGAGACGATCTGCCGGATTTGGCATATCTGCTTGGTTGATGACAGGATGAACGAGGCCACACACTCCCAAGGGTCCTGGCGCAACAAACGCAAACCGCGGCAGGCGGCGACCGCCGCGCGCATGGGAGCTTCGTCGGGAAAGGTCCGCAATACCGCGCTCAAATCAAGCTCCAGTTGCAAGTAATCCGCCAGCCAGCCCCAGTCTGCAACCGGCTCCGCCGTTTCCGCTGTAATCGAGAATTGGTCTGCGTGGAGCCAGACCCAGCGCCGGCCGATCACGCCGGTCCAGCCCCCCTCGCAGCGTTCCCAGCGAAACGCCTGACCACAGGTGAGCGTGGTGGTCAGGTCATAGTCTCGCACCGGAAATACGCCCGTGGTTGTCCCCGCAATCATTGGCCGGCAGAAAGTAAATCGCGCAGCCCTGCGAGCCTCGGGGTGCCAGACAGATTCGCCGCTCGCCTCGCGAATGCCAAAACAGCTCCGGACCGCGGTGCTTGGGACATTTGCGCCTGGACGGCAACTCAATACACGACTAACGAACGCACCGGGTAGTTCTCCAGCTTTTGCCGGCCTCCCAGGAAACTGAGTTCGATAAGAAAAGCGATTTCCAGAATCCGTGCGCCGAGGCGATGCACCAGCGCCGCCGCCGCCGCGGCGGTGCCGCCCGTCGCCAGCAAATCATCGATGAGCAGCACTCGAGCTCCGGGCTTGAGCGCATCGACATGGATGGCAATCGTGGCCGTGCCATATTCGAGAGCGTATTCCTTTTCGTGAGTTTGGTAGGGCAGTTTGCCCTTCTTGCGAACCGGCACAAAGCCGGCCTGAAGCTTGACTGCGGCGGCCGCGGCGAAAATAAAACCGCGCGCATCAATGCCCACCACAGCATCGACCGTGCCGGGCTTGAAGCTCTCTGTTAACAAGTCAATGCTGCCAGAAAAAAGCCGGGCGTCAGCAAGCACGGGCGTGATGTCCTTGAATTGAATGCCGGGTTTCGGAAAATCCGGGATGTTGCGAATGGCGCATTCGATCTCTGAAATCGGCGGATGGGTTTGGCTCATGAGGGTCAGGATTTGTTGTTTCCAGGCTAGGCCTTGGTTATCTCCATTTTTTCAATCATTCTGCGCAGCTTCTTCAATGCGATGTTTTGAATCTGGCGCACCCGCTCGCGGGTCACCCCAAACTTATCACCCACCTCTTCCAGCGTCTTTTCGGGGCCCCCGTCGAGGCCAAATCGGGCGCGCAGAATCGTGCCCTCCCGGTTGTCGAGCGTCTTGACCATTTCGTGCAACATCTGCGTCACCGTCTTCTCCTCGAGCTGCTCATACGGAGTGTTCGCGTTCTCGTCCTCGACAACTTCGGCAAAACTGTTGGAATCTTCATCGCCAATCGGCGCATCGAGCGAAGCCGGCCGAACCGCCGCCATGCGCATCTGGGTGACACGGGCTGGGCTGATGCCCATCTCTTCCGCGAGCTCCTCGTCCGTTGGTTCACGGCCAATCTCCTCCTGCAGTCGCATCGCCGTCCGTCGCATCTTGGAAATCTTATCTACCAAATGCACGGGCAGCCGGATGGTCTTGGATTGATTGGCGAGCGCCCGCTTGATGGATTGCTTTATCCACCACGAGCCGTAAGTCGAAAGCTTGCCTCCCTTGGCGGGATCGAAACGCTCAACGGCCTTCATCAAACCGATGTTCCCCTCGCTGATGAGATCGAGCAACGGAAGACCGATGCCTTCGTAATCGCGGGCGATTTTCACGACCAGACGCAAATTCGCCTTGATCATTAGCTCGCGGGCTTTCCTATCCCCCTTCTTGATCCGCGCCGCCAACTCGATTTCCTCCTGCGGTGTCAGAAGTTTGACCTGGCCGATCTCGCGCAAGTATAGCTTGATCGCCGTGTCACCGTCATAGCTCGTCCGCTCTCGCTCGGGCGGTGCAAGCGGTTCTTCGGTCGCTGGAACAGCGGTCGTTGCTTCCAATTCCGCTGGCTTCAAAACCTCTTCTTTCTCTGCCGCTTCGGCCTTCGGCTCCCGATCGTCCTCGGAAACCTCACGCTTTCCACCCCGGGTGCGCGCCGCCGGCAACTTCGACGGTGCGTGTGCCTTGTGCGCCCGCAGCTTGCGCGCTCGATCCGGTTTCCTTCCCCGGTCTGCCTCGTGGCTTTTATTGTGAGCAACCATAATGAAGCCTTGAGAATCTAGGTTCCGGCCAATGGTTGGCAATCAAATAAATCACCTTACTTCAAGAGTTTTGTCAAACCGCGTCAGGTTTCGGGGACGACTGCTCGTCACCAGCGCCACATCCTCAAGGCGAACACCCCCAAGCTCCGGGTAATATAACCCGGGCTCGACCGTCACCACCTGGCCGGCCTTCAATACCCCAGCAGAATTCGGCCCCAAACGTGGCGTTTCGTGGATTTCCAGCCCAAGCCCATGACCCGTCCCGTGGAAAAAACCTTGCATCCGACCGTGGTGCTTCCCGGTTTTGTAACCTTCCCGCTCGAAGAATTCCTGGACTGTCCGATGCACCTCAGCGGTCTCCACCCCGGGTCGCACTTGGTTAAACGCCAGCTTCTGGCCCTCCAGAACAGTATGATACAACTTCCGAATCGCTTCGCTGGCGTGTCCGCGAACTACCGTGCGCGTGATGTCGCCAAAATAACCCGTCGATTGCGACCGGGGAAAGATATCCAAAATGATGGGTTCGTTGGCGCGTAATGGCCCGTAGCCAGGCTCGTGCGGATCGCAACCCTGTTTGCCGCCCGCGACAATGGTGTGGCTGGCAAGCCCATTTGCCTGGATAATCGCCGTGTCGATCACCGCACGGAGTTTTTCCGACGTCAACGGCGCATCGCGGTACATCAACCGCCCGCCCTGCCCAACCTTTGCGACGTGAAGAACCTGGATGGCCTCGGCCATGCCCACCTCCGCCATCAAAAGCGCCGCGCTGATCTTCTTCACCTCGATGGCGGTTTTTTGCTCGCGCTGCGGGAAAAAATTGCCCGTCCGGGGTCGAACCGTGATGCGGCGCTTCTGCAAACTTGCCGCCAGGCCGCACGGAAAACTGTGCGGCACCACCACGCTCCGAATGCGCCTCTCCCTCAAAATCTCGATGAGGACTTCGACAATGCCCGGACGCTTGATTCCCTCGCCACGAAGCTTGTTTTGATAGAGGCTGAGCGACAGCACGCAACAATGGCGCGCCTGCCGGCGCGCGCGGTCGATCTCCAAGTCGCTCACCACAATGTAATTTCGCCCGCGATTGCGCAGGTAGATGAATGGGTCCGGCACAAACATCCCGACGGCGTAAAGCATGTCCGCATCACGCTCGCTGTCGGCCACGATCAACAGATTCTCAGATTTTGTCATTTCAAACACCGAATAAACGGTCGCCGGCATCACCCAAACCAGGGAGGATGTAACCCTTCTCATTGAGTTTCCGATCCACCGCCGCCGTGAAAATCGGCAAATTCGGATAGTGCGACCGCACGCGGCGAATGCCCTCGGGCGCAGCGACCAGGTTCACCATCCGCACCCGCTTTGCCCCCAGCTCCGTCAGCAAGTCCATGGCCGCCACCGCGCTGCCACCAGTAGCCAGCATCGGATCAATCAGAATCACCTCGAATTGGCTCAAATCCGGCGGCAAACTCTTGTGATAAGAAGTGGCCCGCAATGTCGTTTCCTCACGTTTCAACCCGATGAAACCGACCCGGGCATGAGGAATCAGTTGCAGGATGGAATCAAGCATGCCCAATCCGGCCCGCAACACCGGAACCAGCACCACCTCGCGCTGCAGTCGAACGCCCCGCGTGGCCGCCAAGGGAGTCGTCACGCCAACCGGCGACACCGCAAACGAGCGCGTCGCCTCGTATAACATCAGCGCGGCCACCTCGCTCAATACCCGGCGAAATTCCTGCGGACCGGTGCGCTTATCCCGCAGCCGCGTCAGATTATGCCGCACCAGCGGGTGCGTTATGACAGTCACCAGTTTCACAGCTAATGCAGAAATGTGGGCGAGAGGAAGTATAGCCGGCCCGCCTGTAGCTTGGGCCCTTCCAGACCCAAATCCACTTTGACAACCTTGCTCTCGGTCTGCCCGAACAGCCGAAAGAGATCGGACAAATCAAACCGCTGCTGGTACTCGACCAGATTGGCTTTGCCAACTCCGGCGATGCTCTTTGCCCGCTTTACTGCGTCATCAAACGTCCCAAGCTCATCCACGAAACCCAGCTTATACGCCTCCGTCCCCGAAAGAATCCGGCCGTCGGCGTATTCCGCCCAGTCCGGGTTCAGCGCGCGCCCGCTCTCCTGATTCTTCTCATGGGCACGGCCCCGGCCTTTTGCCACGACGTTCGTGAATTTCCCGTAAGTCTCGTTAATCAACCCCTGAACCATGTCCCGTTCTTCCGACGTTATGCTGTCGGGCTCCCTCGAACCGCTGAGCATGTCCTTATACTTCCCGCTCTTAAACGTCTCCGGCCGCACCCCAACCTTGTCCATCAAACCGCGATAATTCCATGTGCTCATAATGACGCCGATGCTGCCGGTGATTGTCATGTCATTGGCCACAATCCAGCGGCACGGCGCCGATACATAGTAACCGCCCGAAGCCGCCAGACTGCCCATCGTGCATACCACCGGCGTGCCGTGCCGTTTCTCTTGGAAATCCGCAATCGCACGGCTGATGTCGTCCGAAGCCAGCACCTCGCCCCCAGGAGAATCCACTTTCAAAATCACCGCTCTGACTTTGCTGTCCTCCTCGGCCCGCTTCAACTGCGCTTTGACCACATCAACCATATTGTAGCCGCTCTGGTCAATGGATCGGCTGGTGATAATCCCATCAATATTCAGAATGAGGATTTTGCTCGCCGCATCGTTGTCCTCCGTCACGACTTCTTCCAGCCGCGGGCCGGCGGCGCGCGCGCTGACGCCTTTCATGGACGTGAAGTTCCCCAGGAAATGTCCCATGTTGAACAGCAAACTGATTCCCAGCAACACCAGCAGCAGCACCGCGAAAATCATCCAGCCGTGACGACGACGGGGCGGCGGCGGCGAAGGCGCTACCATGATCGGCGGCGGCCGCAACGGCGGTGGCGGCGGCGGCGGCGGCCGCGGCGCAGCCAGTTGCGGCGGCGGGTCGGGCGGCAGCGTGAAAGATGTCGGCGGTGCGGTTTCGTCCATATCAAACGCAAACTAGCCTAACCCGCAGGACTGGGCAAGCGGTTTGCACGATACTGTTCCCCTGGGCTGGACGATCGTTTTGTCTTGGTTCTATAAACATGCCCCACACTGCTTCCCAGAATTGCTCGCCGCTACCGGTCTCATCCGCTACTCTGCGGCGATGAACGCGTTCCCCGTCGGCCCCGACAAAGAGGCCCAACTCGCCCAACGCATGGCCGCACTGGGCGTCCGCGATGCCGACATCGAAGAAACCTTTGTCCGCTCTGGCGGACACGGCGGCCAGAACGTTAACAAGACCGCCACCTGCGTCATGCTGCTCCATCGCCCGACCGGCCTGCAGGTCAAATGCCAGGCCACCCGCCAGCAGGGTCTCAACCGCTTCCTGGCCCGCCGATTGTTGCTCGATAAAATTGAAATGCAGCAAAGGGGCTTCGTCGCCGCCAAGCGCGCCGAGACCGAGAAAATCCGACGCCAGAAACGCCGCCGCAGCCGCCGCGCCAAAGCCAGAATGCTCGCCGATAAATCCCATCACGCCGCAAAAAAAACCGCTCGCCGCCCGGTCGCAGGCGATTAAGCCGCTTATGCATCTCTAAACCCGCAGACGACCACCAGACAACGCCCCTAGCCCCGTCAGGGGCGGCATGTCTATAGCGCAGGCGCAAGTGTTTGTCCCCCTTCGCGGCAGTCAATTCCACACTTGAGAATGCCTCCCAGATAGTGGTGCAATTCCTTCCGTAGCGCGGTGTCGCGCAGCGAGGGACGGCGGTCTCTGGGCTGAGAGTCCGCGACTGATTCACGCTTGCCCGATAGTTCGCATCCAGTTTTAACCAGAAAGCGGCCGGGGTGCCGAGTCAGGGACAAACACCGCCACGGACGGGCGCACTTCCAGCAGCACCAAGTCGGTCGTGTGCGTTTCGATGCCGAGGCGGAAATACGCCTCCAACAAGCCGGCCTTGTGGAGGTCGATCAGAATGTTCGCATCCTGAATCGCGAGAATCATGGAACGAGCTGGAGGGATTCCCGGAAAGCCGCCAGCGGTTTGCCGGCAAGGCTCGCGGCTTTCGAGAGACTGACCAGCTCGCTGGACGCCGCCCGATACAACAGTTGTTCAAACCGGTTGGATTGTTCCTGGCCGGCGAACTCCACTGGCTCGAGGTTGCGCCACCCCTTGGTGTTCAACGCGACGTTGAAACGGATGTAATAATTCTCGGTGATGAGCCCCAAATTCCGCGCTCGCGCCATGATGGCAGCGATAGAGATGCCAAAATCGCGCTTCACCTCGAACAGTTCGTTCCATATCACAGCATCGCGCTTGCCGCCGAACTCCGCCAGAAATACTTCCTTGGGCATCAGCGCTGCGCCGGCAAAGCAATGGCACAGACGTTCAATCTCCTTCGGGGTGAAACGATCCTTGGCAAACTCCAGGATCAAGTGGGCCAACTCGTGCAGGGCGGTGAGTCGTTTCCGATCGGCGGGGAAACGGCGGTTCACCACCACCACGGGAATCTTCCCCGCCCAGCCCGACAAGCCGTCGAACTTGTCCGGCGCTTCGAGATCGTAAACTTTTACCTGATGCTCTTCGAGCAACTCCAGGACATTAGGCAGGGCGCTGACGCCCAAAAGCCATTCCGCTGGCCAGGATCACTGGGATGCCGGGCGCCAGCTTGCGCAGCGCCTCCAGGGTTTCCCAGCCCCCCATGCGCGGCATGGTCAAATCGCACAGCACAAGACGAATCTCCTTCGGTTGCGGCCGGAACACTTCCACCGCCTCCAGACCATCCCGCGCGGTAAGGATTGTAAACCCTTCGCGCCTGAGCGCGCTGGCGACCGTGTTGCACACCATCGGATCATCATCCACCACCAGCACCGTGCCGCTGCGCGCCTTTTTCGGAAGCTGCGCCACTGGGATCGGCTTCGGGAGCACGGCTTTTGCCGACATCGGCAAAAAGACCCGGAAAACGCTTCCCGCTCCGGGCTTGCTTTCGACAGTGACGGCTAGAACAAATGGTTTGATGCCGGCGAGTCTTTCGGATGCAGCACGCGCTGCAACGCCTCCAACAGGGTGGCGGCGCCGAATGGTTTGGACAGGTGGGTCTCCTCCGGCAACCCCAAGTCGGCAGGCCACAGCGCTTTAGATTGATGCCCGGTGGTCGTGATGATGCGGACCTGCGGGTGCAATTGCCGCAACGCCCGGATGAGCGCCACGCCGTCCATAATCGGCATCGCGAGGTCCGTCACCACCACTTGGACATCTGAAGGGTGAGACACAAACTGAGTCAAGCCCTCGGCTCCATTTGCCGCATCGAGGGTGCGATAGCCATTGCGCTCCAGTATTTTGCGCGTCACTTGCCGCATGGTTGCCTCGTCGTCCACCACCAGCACCAGTTCCCCGCGGCCCTGCGGGAGAGGCTGGTTCGCCTGTTTGGCGGATGCGGCTTCCGCGGCGTTGTTTGCAGGCAGGAAGATCTGGAAATGCGTGCCGCGCCCAAGTTCGCTCTGGACGTTGATGAAGCCGCCGTGACTCTTGACAATGCCCATCACCGTGGACAAGCCCAGCCCCGTTCCCTTGCCTATTTCCTTGGTGGTGAAATACGGATCGTAGATCTTATCCAGGTATTCTGG
>Ga0194039_1002194_pt1 | contig 10019 bp, 12 predicted proteins | sample JunL228m_MetaG_FD_148679 | JGI IMG/M metagenome (GOLD analysis project Ga0194039, IMG submission 148679) | Anoxic zone freshwater microbial communities from boreal shield lake in IISD Experimental Lakes Area, Ontario, Canada - Jun2016-L227-8m | ecosystem: Environmental > Aquatic > Freshwater >...
GTGGTTTTTGCAGGGCAAACCACGGAGATTTACGCATCACTATATCCACTGACGAGTACCGGTGCATTACAGGTAGTAACGTCTCCTGGTGGCGCCGATCTCTATATTGACAGCATCTACAACGGTAAGACCTCAACCGCTATCGGGAGTATCGCCACAGGGACCCACATTGTGACCCTGAAACATTATGGGTACCAGGACCTTACCGGGCAGGTGATAATTGAAGAGGGTAAGACAACGTACCTCTCCTTCACCCTCGTCCCCTTTACAGAACCTGCAACCGGAAACCTGCGTATTTCTTCAGACCCTGCCGGGGCCGGAATTTATATTGACGGATCCTACAACGGAGTTACCCACGCCGGTGAGCTGACTGCCTTTACCGGGATCGCCCCCGGACCACATTCAGTCGAGTTGAAACTTTCGAACTACCAGGGATATTCTGAAACCATTGAAATTGTGGCAGGTATGACCTCGACAGTATCTGCAACTCTTGCCCGGAGTCCAAACCCGGGCCCATACGGGGTAGTAGCGATCAGTTCGGTCCCTTTAGGCGCATCCATTTTTCTTGATGATGCCGTGCAGGGAATTACACCACTCACGCTTACTTCTGTTCCGGCAGGAAAACACTCAATTACTATCCGGATTACAGGATATTCAGACTATTCCACCGTGATTCAACTTACCCCAGGTCAGAGCGCACTTATCTCCGCAGCACTTGCACCAGTCCCGACACCACCTGCGCCAACTGCCACCACCCCTTCCGGGCTATTACCCACAACAGCAGCTCCGGTTATTGCTGCAGCACTGGTAATGATGAACCGATATCGGATCTCCGGCAAAAAATGACGTTCTCCTGACAATTTCTTACATCACCGGTTCAATCAGCAGAACAGGAGGTTCTCTCTGCAACAAGCCCGGATGTATTGACCCACCAGTGGTATCACCCCAATATATCAAGACTGGATGGACACCCAATACACGAGGACTGGGGAGATGACAGACCTCTCATCAGAGGTCTTTCAATCCCGGTCCCTTACAGGTGAAAAATATGAATGTTCCAAAACAATGCAAAACCCGGGCCTTAGGAAAAAGTATCAGTGCACTACGAAGCGCAAAGCAAGCATTATATGCAGCTGCCGCACTCCATACCATTGTGCCACTGCTCCTTCTCACAGGCCTGGTGATCCCGCTTGTCGTATCTGCACACGGGTGAAAGAACAGTACTATTTTGACAGTACATCCAGCTTTATCACATTTTCCCCTTGCTCAATCGCTTTGTATTCCATCTTCCGGTGCCTGTAAAAGACAGGATTGTCACCTCAATCACAGTTAATCTGCAAAAGGGGTTTTGGTGTCTCCAGAACCTCATTTAACCGTACCTCCACCCAGATGAGTGGGTACGCAGGAGGTCCTGAGGTCAAGAATACCCGAGCTTTCAGGCGTAAAAATCACGTGTGCCGTACAAATAGCATGAATAGTAATTGCCTTCGATCTATTACGTCCCCTGTTTTATTGCAGACTATATAAAAACCACCGCTGTGGCCAGGGTTAGCAGAAATCCGGCCATGAAACACACCTGGTAACTCAGCGTGTAACCGATGATGAGCCCGGTAACCAAGGGGCCCAGGAAAGTGCGCACCGATCTCATTTTTTACAGCAATCTCACCGATAGGGAAGGCCTCAACATAAATGACCTGATAACTAATAAGTCATGGAAAAGTGGCAAAATACGAAATGATGAACCCACCAGTGATTGATGCCAGTGAGCGCCCAACCAGCGGGGCTGATGAATACGGCCCAAGGACTTACCCCACCCTTCCCGGGAAACAATCGACCAGCAATGCCGCAGCAACCGGACCAGGAATCACAGTCCCGAACCCATGAAATAACCGGACAGGAATAAGCACCAACGGGTCACTGATAAAGAGGTACAGGAGTGGCACCATGACAAATACAGCACCAGAAACGATAAGCAGTCGTCTTCTCCCGAATTTATCAGACAGTACCCCTACGGGAAAGGAAAATAAGATCCCTGCAAACAGGGATACGGCAAAGATCATCCCGGAAATTGCATTGCCAGACCCTAATGCCTGTGCAAAGATAGGCAATACGGGACTTTTAGAGATAGTGGTGGAAAAAGTGCAAAAAAATCGAGCAGAAACAGGAAAATTGTATCTTTCGGTCGTTTGAAAGTCAACCCATGTTTTTTCCCGTCAGAACTAGTGAATTAATTGTTCCCCAATACCGGATAAGGCAACAGGCCACTTCGAATTGCCTTATCCAAATTAATAATTCCGGGCTACAACCATCCCGGCCAGGGGAAACCAATTCCTTTCACCATGTCACGCACTTCATCCCGTATAACCCGGTCAAGCCGCACAAGGAGCAGGGTATATGTAATCAAACCCGTTATAACCGCACTGGCGATAAGGAAGACATTCGTACCGGGAATAAAGTATTGGTAAACGAAAACACAGAGTGCCATTACTGCCGATGAAACAATAATCGAGGAGACCGATTTTTTTTCAATCCTCACCCGTATTCGCTTTTTAAGGACCTGGTGAGCGGCCAGTGCAAAGATCCCGGTACCCAGGAGGAGGGCAAGGGCAGCCCCGGTGATACCAAACACCGGGATCAACAGAATATCAAGAATAATAGTTGATGCGGCCCCAATCGCGGTGACCAGGAAAACACTCTTCGGCAGATCAAGAGCTGAAAGACACATCGTCTCAAGAGAGACGAAGATGGTTACAATCTCAACCATGAAGAGCAGGGATAGCGCAGGGCCGGCCACAGCAAACGGTGCCCCGTACAGGTAATAGAGGAGATTGCTGCCGAGGACCCATGCACCACATGCAGCAGGTACTGCGAGTGCCAGTGAATAGGTTATGGCTCGGGCGAGTGCGTTTTCTATGAATCCTATCTCACCACCTTTCATCCATGATGCAATTTTTGGATACAGTGCAGTACGGAGAGCAACCATCACAAAAAGTGCAATAGTCGCCAGTTGAAATGACGTCCTGTACATCCCTATTTCTGAATTTGAAAGGAAATATCCGACAAGAATCGTGTCTGCATATCCCATCAGGGCTCCGGTAAGGCCGATAATAAACGCCCATCCTGAAAACGCAAAGAGGCCACGGATATTCCGGCGTCCGAACGTTGCAATCTTCATCGAGAGGACCCGCATATTAATGAATAGACCCGCAAGGATACCGACAATAAAACCCGCTGCCAACCCCCCTACGGAGTAACCGATGTATACCGCAATGACCTGCACGACAAAACGGACAATATTGTTCACGAGATCAGCAATCTGCAGGATGCCGACCTTCCCGCTTCCATATACCCCCGTCGATATGATGCCAGCTGCCGTTGATACCACGAGTGCAACAAGGAGCCAAAGAAAAAGGCCTGACTGGTTGAGATCGACAAAGAGTGGCCGGACTGCAATAAGGACCGTGAGGGTCGCGGCCAGGAGTACCCCGCGCACGGCAGCATGTGCAGAAAAGTACTCGTCCTGCGATTCCCCTTCACTGATACGCTGAAGGGCAGCACCACCAACACCGCCATCAGTAAAAAGACCGATGATTCCCACATACGCGAGGAGAAGGAAAAAGCCACCAAGTGCCGTGGCACCTGCATTGTGGGCGATGTATACCATCGCAAAAAAGCCGATTACCGTCACCCCAATCGAGGATAAGAAGGCGATCAGGCTGTGGCGCCGTACCGGTCCAATCTCCATCAGCCGACCGGAAAGACCACGTGAGGTGGACATTGGTAGGTACTATTTCGGTTTAGGGTAAAAAACCGGTGCTATGAAAAAATGGCAATCCCGTCACCTGGTTGGTTGAGGGATCCGGATTTTACCAAAAAATATTCCCGCACCGGAACGCTATCAATTCGAGGCCTTATGGTTCTTACCGCACGGCAACACCTTTGGAAAGCCCCGTACTGCCGGATGGGGATGCAGATCATTTTTATTTCGTGTCGCAACCCAGCTGATGTATGAAACTTGTTGTGGCCATGGTCGTAGTTTTCCTTGTGTTCATGCTGTTCACCGGGTGTACCTCGCATGGACCAACCTCTCCAAACGTGACGACACAGGCACCCGGGCCTTTGGAAACACAGTCCACGGAAACATCACCACCTACAACGATTCTTCCAGGGCAGGTCCATACATTACCAGGTATCGAGAGCCCGGTCAATACCACGCATAATGAGGTTTTTTTCCTTGAACCGGTGAAGGATTACCATGTGGGGGACCAGATAACCCTCCAGGGGATAACAATTCTCGCAGCCGGGGACCCCCTGCTTGTAGAAGTGGTCTCGTCATCCTTTGGCCCTGCACCAAAAAGCAGCCGCCAGTCGTTCACCGGGGTATCCGGTATTGCAACCGTTAACGCGGGCCCACCGGGCGGTTCCAATACGTGGACATTCTCTTTTCCGACTGATGGATTCATAGAGGATACCTACATAGTCACCGTATCAGGCATCACTATCAATGTCAGGGACAGTACTACCTTCCTACTAAAACCACAGGTAAACAGCGGTATTAATTCATCCCGGACCCCGGACTTTTTTACTTCCACAAAGGAGATGTAGAGAGAACACCATTTAACTATTCGTACGCATTATGGAGCCTGTAATCGATGCAATAAACCTGGTTAAGCAGTTTGGTTCGTTCACGGCAGTTGATACAATAAATTTTTCAGTCAGGCCTGGCGAGGTATTCGGTTTCCTCGGGCCGAACGGAGCCGGAAAAACCACAACGATGAAAATGATCCAGTGTGCATCACCAAGGACCTCTGGCACCCTGTCCGTTTTCGGCATGGACCCGGGTACACACAGCAGTGAAATCAAGGCAATGATCGGAGTTGTCCCGCAGGAAACAAACCTGGATACTGAATTTTCTACCATTGAAAACCTGATTATCTACTCGCGCTATTTCGGGATCCCAAAAGAAGTCGCAGAAGAGCGGGCAGAGAAACTCCTTGATTTTGTCCAGCTTACCGAAAAACGGGATGTTACTATCGAAAAGCTCTCTGGCGGGATGAAACGGCGCCTTATTCTCGCAAGGGCGCTCGTGAACCAGCCAAAGCTCCTTATCCTCGATGAACCTACGATCGGACTTGACCCACAGGCAAGACACCTGATCTGGGAGAAACTGAAACTTCTGCGGTCATTGGGAAATACCATTGTCCTCACCACCCATTACCTGGAGGAAGCTGAACGACTTTGTGACCGGCTTGTAATCATGAATAACGGCACCATTCTTGTCGAAGGATCACCTGCAGAACTCGTCCTGGACCATGTGGGAAGCGGGATTGTGGAGGCGGAACATTCACCTGGGGTTGAGGCATGTCTTTTGGGCATGGGCATCCCATACGAGGTGGTGGGGGACATCGTCCAGGTTGTTACTGACAACCCACGGACCGTTGCCCAGGAACTCCTCTCAAAATGTGATGCAAAGCGGGTCCTTACAAGAGCGGCAACACTCGAGGATGTCTTTCTCAAGCTGACCGGGAGGGGGCTCAGGGAATGATCAGGGATTTATTCGCAGTCCCCCGCCTCACCGGGAATGCGTGGACAGTCTGGCAGCGTAACCTTGATGTGTTCCTGAAAACCTGGCGGGTCAACCTTGTACCGCCCTTTATTGAACCCTTCCTGTACCTTATCGCTCTTGGGTTCGGACTTGGTGGATTTGTAGGTTATATAGGGGATGTGCCATACATTGATTTTATTGCCCCGGCAATTGTTGCCGTATCAATTATGAATTCGGCTTTTTTTGAGTGCACCTATGGTTCCTATGTCAGGATGTATTACGGAAAAACCTTTGATGCCATCATTGCAACGCCGGTATCCATCGAAGAGGTAATTGCCGGGGAACTACTCTGGGGTGCGACACGGAGCATGATATATACAGGCCTCATGCTCCCTGTACTTATCCTGTTCGGGGTGGTGGATTTACCCTCATCTCTGCTTCTCATCCCCTTTGCATTCCTCGGAGGGCTCCTCTTCGCCTGCATCGCAATTTGTTTTACTGCGGTTACACCGAGCATCGATGCCCTGAATTACCCCTCATTCCTGTTCATTACACCGATGCTGCTCTTTTCGGGGACGTTCTTCCCGATAACGGTCCTCCCGCCGGCCCTTCAGACGTTCGCCTACGTGGTCCTCCCCCTCACGAACGTGGTTAGTATCTGCCGGGGTATCACACTGACCCTGTTTTCTCCCTTCATGATTCTTAACCTGGCATGGATTGCAATTGTTACCACGGTCCTCTTCTTCCTCTCGGTAAACCTGATGAAACGCAGACTGATCGTGTAAGAGGGGTGAAAGGGAACGGGTAATCCTGGTATAGACCAGATCGAAAAGTCCATGGGAAAGCCCCGGTACATTCGGGAGCCGGAACCTGCAGACGATCCGCAGTTATGTTGCCTTAGGGCCTGGATAATCCCCGGGCACCGATGAAACACTCCGGGCTCCGGTAACAAGATATCCCATACAGTAAAAACAATGAACAATATTCCGGGGAACCATCCGTGTATACCCTCCAGGAGATGCTGCTTGTCGCATTTGCGATCGGGCTTACCGGGGCGTTGACCCCGGGGCCTAACGCTGGTCGCGACCATCAGGGCCTCATTTGAACATGGGTGGCATGCAGGACCGGCAATCATCGCAGGCCACTGCCTCGTTGAATTTGTCGTTTTTATCCTGATCATTTTAGGTCTTATCACGGTCGCAGGCCAGTACTCGTGGCTGATCGCTGCATTCGGGGGGTTGACCCTCGTAATTTTTGGGATCCTGACAATCCTGGGAAACCGTACCTTGAGCCTTTCCGGTACGCTGACGGAAGGTGTCCGCATGGCGAAGCCCGGGGGGGAGCCCGTTAGAGACAATGGGATCAGGCAGGTGTACCTATCCGGGGTGCTTACCAGCATCGCAAACCCTTTCTTCTGGGTCTGGTGGTTATCCATTGGAAATGCAATGGTTATGGCCGGGCTTGAGGGAGGTCTTATCCTCGGTGCGGCGTTCCTTGTCGGACACTGGGTCGCCGATATTTCCTGGTATACCATGGTATCAACCACTATCCACCGGGGAAGGACGCTGCTTTCAGACAACTGGTACCGTGCAATAAATGTGTTGTGCGGTGGGTTCCTGGTCGTATTTGGGATATGGTTCTTTTCTGTTGCGATCTCCAGGTAAGACGAAGGATACACGGGGGAAAATACTCACGTGGCCGTGGCCTCCGACTTTCAGTACCGGCCATTGTAACAAAAGGTCCCTGATGGACGGGAAAACAACCCATATTTGCGCCAGGACCGGAATAAATAAGTAAACAGGCACAGCACCTCAACCTTGCGGGTCTTCATTATCCATTTCCCGCCATGGGCCCGGTTATTCACGATGAACAAAACACTAACGATATTCTGGGAGCACACACCTGACTTGTCTGAAATCCCATTGATCACATCAGATACCAATAAGACCTTCTGTGAACTCCTGAAGAGCCTCAGGCCTGCATTGGAACAAGAGGGTATTATACTGAGATTCACATCCAGATCGGTTACCGGTGCAGTGAATGCACAAAGCCAGGTAACCCTTAACGGGAGATCACTCGGAGACCTCCTCATTGAAGTTGCAGAAGAGCAACGACGATGTGAAGGGAGGAGGTGCGAAATGGCCACCCCGATTACATTTCCCATACTACCACACGGAAATATCCCATATCAACGGGTTCCTGATCTTATCATCAGGAAAGTGCTCCTCCGGGCATCAGGTATCATCTGATTCCAAAAAACACCGGGCCTAAATGGGGATTTTTAACTGCGAAATACTTCTATGGCCGTCCGGTTGTTCGACAGGGTCATTTGGTAACATATATGGTTTTCACCAACATTTTGTTACACATGAAATCGTGTGACCTGTCCCCACTTGTTGCAGTGCTGTTTATTATTATCGCACTATGCACTCTTTTTACCGGATGTACCTCATTGCAGAATATCGCACAACCCCCAATCTCAGCCCCGGTCTCTACACCAAACGTGACTGCACCAGTAATCACGGCCACCGTTACCACCGGGCCCCCAATACAAACACTGCCAGCGGGACCATTACGTACACAGGCATCAGATACAGGATTTTTGGTCGCAATTAATGCTTCCCAGTCGAAGGTCCTCGACCTCATCAACTCTATCAATACAGAGCTTGCGAAAGACAGTACCCTCGGGAATACATCCCCGGATTACACCGCACTCGGGAGCTACGCCCGCAGGCTGTTTGCCACCACGGATGAAGAAATTAATGCCATGTCAAAATTCAGGGAGATTTCAGACCCGGCCTATGAATCCAGGAAGGACTATTACACGAATTATCTTACGAGGTTGAAACCTTTTGCTGCCAATCTTGAAACCGGGGCAGCTCTTGCACAGAAGAAGGAGTTCAAGACGGCATCAGGTTTTTTTTCAAACGCGAAAAATGATCTTGCCCTTGTAAGAAGCCAGGAGTTAGCCGGGCATCTGAAAGTAATTGCCCAGATCAATGAGAATTTCGAGCCGTTTATAGATGCAGTACAACAACAGGGAACAACGCCAGATATGAGGTAAAAAAAAAGACCAGGCCACACATTTTTTTTGTTTTATAGTAGTTTAAGACCTATAGCAACGCAAAAGGGCGGTTGTGAACTGATTTCCCCTGAATCTTTGGGGCACCGGGTAGCCAAAACCCAGGGAACACCTGATCCACCCTATCACACTCATACACTGCAATTCCAATGTCATTTCACTGAGGCAGATATTGCTTAAAATAGGTCCAGTCCACACGAGGAACTGATGAGGCCCACGGCTTTTCCCAAGGCTTTCTTACCTCATGGTTCTGATCTCAAACACCATTGGTCCATCTGGTACCCGAACGGTAGGGATTCACTTTCACACCCCATGCGTGTCACATTTATTACGGAAGAATAAAAGAACAGGATATCAGGTAATTCAAATGGAATGAAAAAATTCACGGTCTCATGGGTACTCGGTTCAGTGCTCCTCTACATCACACTATTTCTGATCTCTGCGATTACCATGCTGATTGCACCATTTAATATCTTTGATCTCGAAGGTATGCGATCTGCGACGGACCCCGTCATGATGCTCTATTACTTGTACCCGGTTCTCCTGTCATTGATCACCACCGTTGTATTCTCAGTGGTCAGGGTTGCTCTGCAGGGATCATATATTAAGAAAGGGCTTATATTCGGTCTCCTGATGTTTCTGCTCCTCACGGTTACCAGTGGGTTCATCACTATTACCACGATGCACTACCCGGTTGGCTTCTATATCGACATGATACTCAACGGGTTGATCAGCTACCCGTTACTCGGTATCCTCTACACCATCATCTGGGATAGGTGCCCATATTGTAGCACGGCCAGGGATTCCGGGTAATTTAATTAAATCCTGCAATTGCGGGGATTTTGGGTGATTCAGTCCAGTGGATCCTCTTTCATACCATTCGGCTAAGGCCATCATAACGTGGCAAAGAGCCCTATAGTATTGCAATGACCGATTGGAACCTTTGAAATACACTCATATTCGAGGAGGAAAAGACAGCAGTCATAATCAAAAAACCCACGAGAAACGTCAGTATACCCTGCCCTTTTATCGGGCATTATCATGAAAAGGTGATAGCAGATCATAGGCAATATGACGAAAAAATCTGGCAAATGGTCAATGAATACCTGATCCGCATATCGCATTGTATCATGATCGTACACATTGTATTATGATCGTTTTTTTACCCGCTGTACGAAAAATCACCCCTTACCGGTACAACACATAGGTTACCTGGGATCGGCGGGTTCTATCCATTTTCCATGTGGTTTTCTCATTCCAGCTTGTTATTCCACCATGTGCATTAAGAACAAAATCCGGAAACCGTAACCCAGGGTGCAGCGACCAGGGATTATTTCCCATTCCGACAGCAGGTCCTACCATCATGCAAAACCGGGCCCATGAGTCCTGAAT
>Ga0194039_1002196_pt1 | contig 10018 bp, 10 predicted proteins | sample JunL228m_MetaG_FD_148679 | JGI IMG/M metagenome (GOLD analysis project Ga0194039, IMG submission 148679) | Anoxic zone freshwater microbial communities from boreal shield lake in IISD Experimental Lakes Area, Ontario, Canada - Jun2016-L227-8m | ecosystem: Environmental > Aquatic > Freshwater >...
GCAGGAAGGTGCCAACAGCCATGGCCAGGATGGATGCCGTCACAACCCCTTCTGCATCGATCTGTGTTCCCCCTGATTCGGAGACCAACATCAGGGGATATACGATAAAGACAAGGGCGAGGATGGCATGCTGAACCGCCAGCAATAACGTTGTACGGAAGGGCGGTATATCGTCAACCCCATAGATGATGTTGGCGGGTTTTTGTTCCATCAGCGGATGTTGAAATCCATGAATTCTCCCGTATAGTCTTCGTCACTTGAATCAACCCCGGTTACCCGGGCCAGCGGGGGGCCATGTTCACACCAACGGCGCATGATCTCGACGTGATTGTCTTCACCCTCAAAGACCGCTTCTACCTGGCCATCCCACAGATTTTTCACCCACCCCGCTAAATTGAGGGTTACCGCTGCCTTCCGGGTGGAGGCGCGAAAGGCAACCCCTTGGACGCGACCGGAAATGATGACATGGATACGTTTCATATTTCTCCGAGGAAAGATGCTGATCTGAACAATAATGCTTTCGTCAAAAACAAAATCCCTATCAAGAATGCCAGAGATCCCCTATCCTTCAGGAGAGGGAGAGGGGAAAATACTTTTTTAGATAACGTCAATCATTAGGGGGTGAGGTGGGACCGGTAAGGGATTGCAACTGAGCGAGTCGTTTTTGCTTTTCCATCCAGAGACGCTCTCCCTCTTCCACGGTGATCCTTTCGAAACATACCAGATCGTTGGCCTTCAGGTGGGCAAGGCGGTCCTGATCAGCACGGGCGATCACGGCTATTCGGGCATAGCCGCCGATCGTTCTTTCATTAAGCATGATGATCGGCAATCCGTCGCCGGGGATCTGAATCGTGCCGGGAACGATACCCTCGGATACAATGCTTTTGGGCGCTTCCGGTTTGAAGACCAGAGGTGTACCATTAAGGCGGATTCCTGTCCGGTTGAGATTTGTCGAGACGGTAAAGAGCTCATGGTATCCCTTTTCCCAGAAATGGTGGCGTGAGTCAGCAGTGAACGAGTCGGCTTCAGGGCCTTCCATTACCCGGATTATGTGAGGGGAATTCATGTGAGGGATTAGGTTCAGGGGAATGACGTTTGTTTCTATCTCCCGGGACTCCTCCAGGTGGAGGATGTCGCCGCTTTTAAGCGGGGCGCCGTTTAAACCGCCGAACCGGCATTCGAGATTGGTCGCGTAACTACCCATGACCGCCTCCGCCTTTATCCTGCCGGCAAAACCGATATAGTAGCGAAATCCCTCCGTAATCTCCTTGACCCGCAGGAGACTGCCCCTTTTTGCATGAAAGGAAGCCCAGGGTCGCAGGGGGGTGTCGTCGAGGAAGGCCTTGACCCGGGCCCCGGCGATGGCGAAAACGACGTCGCCGTCAAATTGCAGGGCAAATCTCGGACCCATGACCTCCAGAACCGGTGCAGCAGGGAAACCGAGCAGGCAGTAGAGGGCCTGACAGGCGTAACGGTCCAGAGCCGATGACGAGGGTACGCCGACGGCGCCAAAACCAGTACGCCCCAGATCGACGATCAGGGAGAGAAGGGCGGGATTGCGAACGGTAATGGCAGTCGTCATGTTTTCATTGCACCTCGATAAACCGGACTTTGTCGCCGATCTGCATGAGGCTGTAGGGTGGCTTCGCCGGATTGAAAAGTCGGATATCCGTACGGCCGATAATCCGCCAGCCCGCAGGTGATTCAAAGGGATAAATCCCCGTCTGCCGCTGGGCGATGCCCACTGAACCTGCCGGAATTCTTGTGCGGGGGGTTTCAAGCCGGGGCGCCGCAATCCGTTCGTCGAGGGTTCCCAGATAGGGGAAACCGGGGGTGAAGCCCACGGTAAAGACTGTATAAATCTCGGCACAGTGTCTTTCGATGACCTCGGTGACAGTTAGTTGGCAGTGTCCGGCAACAAAGGAGAGATCCGGGCCGCAGTCGCCGCCATAGTGGACGGGAATTTCGTGGACCTGCGGGGGAGGCATCTGAACGGCCGACAAGTCGGCAAGGCGTTCATTCAAAAGGTCCGCCAGGGTTTCGTAAGACGTCAGATCATCTTCGTAAATCACCAAGCAGGAACAGAAAGAAGGAATAATCTCTATAATATCAAGACGATGCAGTGATACGAGGAGGAAGAAGGCCCGCCGGACCTTCTCGTGGACTTCCATATCTATCTGGTTGCCAAAGATTATTCTGAGGGCGTTCTCGGCGTAGCGCTGGATGATCATGGCAGGAATTCGGCAAGAGGTGCCAACTGAATCTGGTTTTCCCGTAAAAGCCGGTTAATATTTGCCGCCGCTTCGATACTTTCACGGTTATCCCCGTGGAGGCACAAGGTATGGATTTCCATTCCTATCCAGCGGCCGCTGACACTTTCCAGCCCTTTTTTCACCACCATGTCCACCGCCCGCCGGGCGATCTCTTCCTGGTCCTTGAGGACGGCGCCCGGAAGTTTCCGGGAAAGCAGCTCACCGTCGTCGGTATAACGGCGATCCGGGAAGGCTTCCAGGGCCAGGCGAATGCCTTCTTGCCGGCATCGTTCCCGGAGTCTGTCCGTTTTGCCCGTGGCCAGGGTCAGGAAGATGGGGTTGCCAAAGCTCTCCTGAAGGACGCGGGCGATTTTCATGAGGAGTTCTTCCTCGGTGACCAGATAATTGTAGAGGGCCCCGTGGAGTTTGACATGCTGAAGGGGCAGGGCGTAGCGATCGAGAAACCCCTTCAGCGCCCCGACCTGGTAAATTATATCGTTGACGATATCTTCAGGGGCAACATCCATGAAGCGCCTTCCGAAGCCGACCCGGTCCGGAAAACCCGGATGGGCGCCGATCCGTACCCCATGCTCTTTGCAGAGGCGTACGGTCCTGTCCATGACGGAGGGGTCCGAGGCATGGAACCCGCAGGCGATATTGGCGGAGGTGATATAGGGGACGACCCCGGCGTCGCCGCCGATAGTGTAGGCGCCGTAAGACTCTCCCATGTCACAGTTGAGGTCGATGTATGGTTTCACGAGGATTCCATTAACTTAAAAAAGGCCTCTTCGTCAAGGATTGAAATACCAAGAGTTTTTGCCTTGTCCAGCTTGGAGCCCGGAGACTTCCCGGCGATTACATAGTCGGTCTTTCTGGTAACCGAGTCCGTGGTTTTGCCGCCCCGGGATTCAATAAGCTCCCTGGCTTCCTGCCTGGTCATGCGTTCCAGTGTTCCCGTGAGGACAAAGGATTTTCCCGTAAGCGCCCCTGGCGTTTCCGTAGCCGCAGAGAACAGGTGGTTCACCGGCGCGACGCCGGCTGTTTTCAGTTTCGCCAAGACCTGTAGATTCGATGGTTCCTGAAAGAAACGAACAATGCTTTTTGCCGCCTCCGGACCGACATCACGAATCGTCGTCAGTTCATCGACAGTAGCCGCCATGATGTCTTCCAGATCGGCGTACCGCCGGGCGAGGACCTTGGCCATACTTTCCCCGACATGGCGGATTCCGAGGGCGAGAACAAGTTTTTCGAGGTAGGGATTCTTTGCCCCGCCGATGGCCCGCAACAGATTTCCCGCCGATTTCTCCCCCGTCCTTTCCAGGGCCAGCAATTGCTCGGCAGTCAGAAAATATAGGTCGGCCGGGTCTTTGATCAGACCGGCGTCAACGAGCTGATAAACCATCTTTTCTCCCAGCCCCTCGATATCCATTCCTCCCCGGGAGGCGAAATGGACAATGTGCTCCTTGATCTGGGCGGGGCAGGCGATGCCGATGCAGCGGTGGGCTGCTTCTCCCTCGATGCGGATGATTGCCGAGCCGCAGACTGGGCAGGTCGCCGGAATGGTAAAAGCCAACTCTGTGCCTTTGCGCAGGGATGTGACGACTTTGACGACCTCGGGGATGACGTCTCCGGCCCGTTGCACGATGACGGTATCGCCGATGCGGATATCCTTTCTGTCGATCTCATCCTGGTTATGCAGGCTGGCGCGGCTGACGGTGACGCCGCCGATTTGAACCGGCGTCATGATCGCTACGGGGGTCAATGCCCCAGTCCGGCCTACCTGGACATCGATGCGCTCGATGACGGTAGATTCCTGATAAGCGGGAAACTTGCAGGCCACGGCCCACCGGGGACTGCGGGAGACGGCGCCGAGTTCATCCTGAAGGGCCAGATCGTTGACCTTGATAACCATCCCGTCGATTTCATATGCCAACTTTTCACGGTCAATAGCTAGCTCCCGGTAGCCCTCTATGCAATCTTCGATTTGATCGACTCGGCGGGCAAAAGGATGGACCTTGAATCCCCAGGATTTCAGCGCTGCGAGGACCTCCCAGTGGGTTTTCATGACCGTTTCCGTCGCTATACCGATGGCATAGGCGAAAAAGTCCAGGGGTCTTTTGGCGGTGATGCGGGAATCGAGCTGACGCAGGGAACCGGCGGCGGCGTTGCGGGGATTGGCGAAGAGCTGCTCCCCTGCTTCCAGACGTCGTTCGTTGAGGGCCCGAAAGGCCGCCGTCGCGATAACGATTTCTCCCCGGATTTCCAGCCGCTCGGGAATCGGCATCGCTCCATTACCGCCTAGTGATAGGGGAATGGCGGCCACGGTCCGGATATTGAGAGTTACATCCTCTCCAGTCGTACCATCGCCTCTGGTCGCCCCCGTAACCAGGGCGCCGTGCTCGTAAAGAAGATTAACGGCAACGCCGTCCAGTTTGGGCTCGATGACGTAGGCTATGGTCTCGTCCATGCCGGGAAGAAGGCCGGAAGCGCGCCCGAGAATACGTTGAATCCGTTCGTCGAAGTCACGGATTTCATTTTCCGTAAAGGCGTTGGCCAGGCTCAGCATCGGGCTCGGATGCGGGAAGGGCTGAAATTTTTCGAGGGGTGGAGCGCCGACGCGCTGGGTTGGGGAGTCGGGAGCTACAAGCTCCGGGTAGCGTGCCTCCAATTGCCGGAGTTCCGTGAACAGGAGATCGTAGGCAGCGTCGGATATTTCCGGGTCGTCCAACTGGTAGTAACGCCGATTATGATAGGCGATGAGGTCTCTCAATTCCTCGCTGCGACCGGCGGTTGCGGCAGGCTCCATATCTTGTCCGGTCAAGCTCATTCTCCGTCTTTTTTACTATCCGGCTTGACGAGTTTCAGGTCCGGCTTGCCTCTTTTGGGAGGCCTTGCTTCCTGTGACGGCGGCGAATCATGCATTTTCTGAATCTGTTCATTGAAGATGTGATTCTTTGCCCGAACGGCATTGATGATGAAAAACACGATGACCGCTTTCTCCCATTCTTTGGAGACTTCGAAGCGCTCCATCTTACACTTATACTTTTCCCACAGGGACGTCAGCGACGCCTCATCGAAACCGAGAATCTTTTCCGCCATCTTTTCAAGGGTATGATCGAGCATAAAAACCTCATAACAGATGATAAATTACCGCTCATTCTACCGATCCGAGACGATAATGTCAATATACATATCCAAATAACACTTGTCTTTTTGGCGGCTATCATGATAATTCGTACCCCATGAAAGCCATTGGCGCCCCCTGGAGAATGACCTACATTCGCGGAGAAAAAGTCGAAAATTGCGTCTTTTGCACAGATTCGGAAAACTGCACCTGCACCGATCTGCGGCTTCTGGAGGGCGAAAAATCCTACATCATGATGAACCGCTACCCTTATACAACCGGGCATCTCATGATTATTCCCTACCGGCATTGCAGCCGGATTGAAGATCTGGCGGCGGAAGAAAAACTTGAGATATTTGATTTTATCTCCCTGTCGGTAAAGGTTCTCAAGGAGAGTGTCCAACCCGACGGCTTCAATATCGGGATGAACCTTGGTAAGGCGGCGGGGGCCGGCATCGAGGATCATCTGCACGTTCATGTTGTTCCCCGGTGGAACGGAGACACAAATTTTATGAGTGTTGTAGGTGATATCCGGGTAATCCCCGAGGATGTTGTCAAGACACGGGAACAGTTGCTTCCCTATTTTCAGAAATACCGCCAGGAGGCATGATATGAAAGTTATCTATACCGTGATTGTCGTTATTCTCATCCTGTTTATAATCACGTTTTCCCTTGCCAATACCTTTCCCGTCCAATTGCGTTATCTGGACATCTTCAATGTCATCCTGCCGGCGTATATGCTGATTTTCATCTGCTTTCTCATCGGGGTCGTCTTTACGGGATTCATGGGTATCGTGGAGCGCTTTCGTTTGAACAGGACCATTGCCCACCTGAACAAGACCATTCGGGAACTGAGACGGGAAATTAGAGCCAACGAGCCCCCGCCGATTATCGAGGATAAAGAAGGTGCCGGCCCTATATAAAGACGATCAGAAATAATCCTAACCGGATCCGATTACTTTCCTAATTACCTGGGACAGATCCTCCATTCGAAAAGGTTTCTGAATAAATGCCTTGATGCCCCGCGCCATGATGTCTTTGGCCATTCCGTTCAAGCTGTAGCCGCTGGAAAGGATCACCTTGACGTCGGGACGGATCGCTTTGATCCGGTTATAGGCATCGCCGCCGTTCATACCCGGCATGATCATGTCCATGATCACCAGATCGATGTGGTCCTGATTCTTTCCGTAAATCTCTATGGCCTCCTGGCCGGAACGGGCGATCAGTACCTGATAACCCATTTGTTCAAGCATCCCCTGGGTCACATCGCTAATGATGTTTTCATCATCCACGACCAGGATGGTTTCCTCTCCTTTCAGGATATCCTGCGGCGGCATTTCTCTTAGGGCAACCTTCTGGTCGGAGGCGGGCAGGTAGATATTGAAGGTTGCCCCATGTCCTTTCTCACTGTAGACATTAATGAAGCCGCCGTGACCCTTGATAATGCCGTAGGCGGAGGCGAGGCCGAGGCCCGTTCCCCGCCCCATCTCCTTCGTGGTGAAAAAGGGGTCGAATATCCGCCGGCGGGTCTTTTCGTCCATTCCGACCCCGGTGTCGGTTAGCGATACCATGATATAAACGCCGGGTGGTATGTCGTAGGCCTGGATATAGTTACTGTCGAGGATGAGGTTATTCGTCTCTATATACAACTCGCCCCCACCGGGCATGGCCTGCCAGGCGTTGACAAACAGATTCAGCAAAACCTGCTCGATCTGTCCCTGATCTACATTGGCCGGGCAAAGATGTTCCCCGTATTTTTCATGGATCCGGACCTCTCTTTTCGTTCTCCCAAAAACGGCAACAGTTTTTCTGATCAGTTCATTCAGATTCGTCGGTTTGACCTCGTAGCGGCCGCCCCTGGCAAATCCCAGTAATTGCCTCGTTAAATCGGCGCCGCTCTGGACCTGCAATTCAATTGCCCGCAGCTTTTCGTAATGAGGATGTCTCTGCTCCATGCGCAACAGCATGAGGGAGGTATATCCCTGAATGCCCATGAGGAGATTGTTGAAGTCGTGGGCAATGCCGCCGGCGAGGGTGCCGATGGCCTCCATCTTCTGGGCCTGGAGGAGTTGTCCTTCGAGGCGCCGTCTTTCTTTTTCGGCTTCTTTTTGTTGGGTGATGTCCATGGTGTTACCAAGCACTGCCGACCGCCCGCGATAGGTAATGGGAGTGACCGTTTCCATCAGCCACTTGACCTGATTGTCCTTGGAAATGATCCGGTATTCATAGGGAGAGGTCAACTCCCCCACAAGCATCTTTCTGGCCTTTTCCCGTACTATCTCCCAGTCCTCGGGGTGGACGAAATGAAGAATCCGCTCGCCTAACAGCTCTGCTTCCGTATAACCGGAGTAGTCAGGGATGTGGGGATTGACAAAACAGAGTCTGCCTGCCTGGACGATGTAAACCCCGGCCTGGGAGCTGTTAGCCATGGTCCGGTATTGGTCTTCCACCTGTTTTCTGTCCGTGACATCCCGAACGATCCCCATGAAACCCCGGGGGTGTCCTTCTTCATTCCGGAGCAGCGAGGCGGAGAATTCAACCACCCTTCTGACCCCATCTTTGGTGAGGATCTCCCATTCAAATCTTTTGATGGGAATGCCTGTTTTGTACATCTGATTGTAGGCGCGATAGACCCGGTCGGCGGTTTCTTCGTCGGCGGCATAACGGCGGAAGTTCGTGCCCAAGAGTTCTTCTTTGCTGTAGCCGAAGATCTTGCGGAAGGATTCGTTGAAAAAGGTGAAATTTCCATTGATATCCACTTCCTGATAACCGTCTTCTATTCCCTCGAGGATGGTCCGGTATCTATCCTCGCTTTCCCGCAGGTATTGCTCCGACTTTTTTCGTTCGGTGATATCCTTCACATAAGCAAGGACGGCCTTTTCGCCCTGGTATATGATTTCAACGGTGGAGATGTCGAGATAGATGAGGGAAGCATCGGGTTTCAGAACGCGGAGTTCGTAGTGGGTCGGCACCGGTTGGCCCCGCTGTCTCTTTTGATGGTATTCCCGCACCCTCGCTCGGTCCTCGGGATGGATGAAGTCACCAAAGGATTTGCCAAGTAGCTCTTCGGCCTTCCTGCCGAGGGTGGCGAGGAAGGTAGGGTTGAAGTATAAATAAAAACCGCCCCTGATAATGACGACGCCGTCATTGGATTTCTCCAAGGCCGTCCGGTATAATTCCTCGCTTTCCCGGAGGGCCGCCTCCACCCGCCTGCTCGTCGTGATATCCTGAAACAGCGAAAGGACAACCTGCCCCCCTTCGTAGCTGATGATTTCCGCGGAGCAGAGGATATCCCTGATGTCTCCTTCTTTGGTGCGCAGGTGAATCATTTCATCACGAAAACGGCCTGCCGCCTGTAATTTGTCGACCAGGGTGGCTCTTTCTTCCGGGTAGGACCATATTGTTAAATCATCGGCCGTCCTTCCGATCATTTCTTCACGGGCATAACCCAGCATGCGGCACCACTGATCGTTTACGGCCAGGTAACGGCCCTCGGCAATGGTGCTGATAACGGCTGGCGCCGGGCCGGCATGAAAGGCCTTGGAAAAACGATCCTCGCTTTTTTTCAGCGCATCTTCCATTTCCATGCGCTCGGTCATATCCCGCAGGACGCCGCAGGTGGCTGTTTGGCCTTCGTATGAGATATAGGATACCGACGCCTCCAGATGGAGCTGGCGTTTGTCCCCGGTCAGGGCGTTGAAGGTGTATTTGGCATCCAGGAGTTCTTTTTTATTTATCTTGCCCAATCTCTCGCGAATAAGGGCCTGACTCTCCGGGGCCACGAGGAGCATGCAGTCGAAATCTGGTTGATAAATCTCTTCCCTGGTTATCTGAAACAGATTGACAAAGCTCTGGTTGACAAAGACAAAGCGCCCGTCGAGCAACAGGTAGATGGCATCGTTGGACTGCTCGATCAGGGAGGCGTAAAGTTTTATTTTATCTGGCCCAATTTCATTGTTCATCGCTTCACCATATCAAGCTCACCATATCAGAGGGGGGTATAAATAAATTACGACGTTGGTTATTTTCAGGAGGCACATTCCGTATCGCTGCCCTGAATCTTTTCGACGGCATGGGGGATGGCGGGCAGGACGACGGCAAGGTTTTCCCGGACCCCCTTCGGGCTGCCGGGCAGGTTGATGATCAGGGTTTTACCGCGGAGGCCTGCCAAGGCCCGGGAGATCATAGCGTGGGGCGTCTTGGCCATGCTGGCTTGACGCATGGCCTCGGCCATACCGGGAATCTCTTTTTCAAGAACTTCACGGGTCGCATCCGGCGTTACATCCCGGGGGGTAACACCGGTACCGCCGGTAGTGATAATCAGATCCAGCCCCTGACGGTCGGCGCAGTCAATGAGGGCGGCTTTGATTTCGTCCGGCTCATCGGGGACGACAAGGGTGCAGGCAACTTCGATTCTCTGAGCCTCCAGAAGGCGAACCGCCTCCGGACCGCTCAGGTCTTCCCGTTCCCCCCGGGAGCCTTTATCGCTCACGGTGATGACCGCCGCTCGGATCATTATTTCTCCGTTTCTTCTTTTTTCTTTGCTTCCGCGACAATCTTATCGACGATGTGGGCCGGAACCTCCTCGTAATGGGAATGTTCATAGGTAAACGTTCCCCGGCCGCTCGTCCTGGAACGGAGA
>Ga0194039_1002199_pt1 | contig 10015 bp, 11 predicted proteins | sample JunL228m_MetaG_FD_148679 | JGI IMG/M metagenome (GOLD analysis project Ga0194039, IMG submission 148679) | Anoxic zone freshwater microbial communities from boreal shield lake in IISD Experimental Lakes Area, Ontario, Canada - Jun2016-L227-8m | ecosystem: Environmental > Aquatic > Freshwater >...
AGTTTTGCAACACTATCAGAGACTTCAGTATAATTGGTAATCCTCACGGCAATTCGAAATCGAAAACCACTGCTTCGTAGGTGATAGGTGCTCGACTTTATTGATATTTTATCACGATTGGCCCTATTGATAACCAATAAAAAGCAACACTATTGACATTTTCATGATATTGCTCTACGCATAACCTTCGGAAGTGGCAAGATTCAAGTTATGAGCATTGATGGAAGGAAAGCTCCTGAGCCAGCAAAAGTATTAGGGCTTGGGTTGCGTTGATCTTGGCGGTATCCTTCCTGTAGTCCACACAAATCAGTCTTTCTGTAACTTATAAGATTATAATTGGCAATGCTCTCCTCGTATGCCTACTCCGTAAACTTTAGTAAAAAATCTTCAGGTATTTAGAGACATAGAGAAAGTGACGGATATCTTTACAATACATCAAATAACGCTATGTCCTAATGTGGGCCTTGCATATATGACCATTTGGATCTTTTAGTCATCGATATTTAAGATTATAACTGTCGGAATATTTTACACATCGTCATCTTCAACAACATACGTAAAAATAGATGCCATTAGAACAATATGTTACGCTGTGGCATGTTTTGTGTATTTACCATTTAAAATCTATTTTCGGAGAAGTGAAATGAAAAAATTTATAGTTTGTTTAGTCGCGTCTGTTGTTTTGCTTTTTAGCGCTGTAGTTTCCAATGCAACCGTTCTAAATTTTGATGATTTGAGTGGGTGGGGTACAGTACCTGTGAATTATGGTGGTTTAACTTGGAATGATAGCTGGTGGAGTTTCACAAGTGAACCACCTTATTACCCAGCATATTCAGATCCAAGAGTGGTTACCAGTTTTGATAATATGAATGGTATTAGCTGGACTGGTCTGAATTATGTAGACTTTCCAACTGCTTCTATTTTTAACGGAGCATACTTTTCAGGGTGGGGTACAATCGCCTATGATTTATATTACAGTGGGTCAAAAGTGGCAAGTACGTCAGACGTAGACGTTACTCATGTTTCGACTTTTATCGCGTCTAATTACTCCGGACTCGTTGACCATGTTTTCATTAGAGGGTCGCAAAGTTATTTTGCAATGGACAACTTCACATTCAATGAAAATAGTTCCCAAATCCCCGAACCAGCCACGATGCTACTCCTAGGTCTCGGTCTGATGGGATTGGCAGGAATCAGGAGAAAGTTTAAGAAGTAACGAAACACTTTTAGGTTGAATCCCAGAAAGGCAGGGTCAATCGGCTCTGCCTTTTTTATAAATACTTCAACCCGTATTCATTGATTCCAAGGATAGCCCACCACTAAGTATTAGGTAGGTGGCTTTTGCCAATTCATCGATTGATATCGCCATAACATTCTATAATTCCATTTTCCTTTCATCGATTAAAATCCTATAATCATCCTTCCCCAAAGACCTCTCAATCAAAGAATATGGAGGTGAGCCATGACCACAAAAGAAGCGATAACCCTGTACAAATATTATCTTCAATCAAACCATAAACGAAGGACTATAGAGAGCTACAGCCACCTGCTGGAAAGGTTTGGATCGATTCATGCGCAAAGAGAATTGGATACCATTGCTCCCGATGATATTTTCCATTTTCTGGAAAACATGACAAAGAACCTTGCCAAATCAACTCGAAGACTCCGATATGCCCAGTTGAAAGAACCGGTCCGGCAAAACTGGACAGTGGCATAAGAGGTAAAGCTGCTCTATAATGATACAGAAAGGAGCAGTGACTATGGCAAAACGTACGAGAAGGAATCACGGAGGAGTATTCAAGGCGAAAGTGGCATTGGAGGCGGTTAAGGGTGAACAGAGCCGGTCTGACAAAACTGGACAGTGACATAAATGGTAAAGCTGCTCTATAATGACACAGAAAGGAGCAGCAATTATGGCAAAACGTACAAGAAGGAATCACGGAGCAGGATTCAAGGCCAAGGTGGCTTTGGAGGCGGTCAAAGGTGAGCGCACTCTTGCAGAATTAGCGGAGCGTTTTCAGATCCATCCCAATCAGATCACGATGTGGAAGAAGCAGCTTTTGGACAGGGCGTCAGAGGTCTTCGATAAAGACAAGAAAGCGCAGCCACCCGACACGAAGGAACTCCACGCCAAGATCGGAGAACTCACGATGGAAAACGATTTTTTATCCGTCGCGCTCGGACGTGTAGACGGGCCGAGCGCAAAGAAATGATCAGCAGGGAGCATCCGTTGCCACTCACAAGACAGTGCCGACTATTAAACATCTCCCGCTCCGGCATCTATTACGCCCCTGTGCCGGTAAGCGAAGAGGATAGGGATCTCATGCGTCTCATGGACGAGATTCATCTGGACTACCCTTTTATGGGCAGCAGAGGCATCAAGAACGAACTCTGGAATAAGGGCCTCAAGGTTGGCAGAACCCATGTCCGCACCCTGATGAGGAAAATGGGGATAGAGGCGATCTATAAGAAACCCCGTCTCTCGGAACCGCATCCCGACCATACGATCTACCCCTATCTTTTGAGAGGGCTTTCGATCACGGAAGCCAATACTGTTTGGTCAACGGATATTACCTACATCCCGATGGCGAAAGGATTTTGTTATCTTGTGGCCATCATGGACTGGGCAAGCAGGAAGGTTCTTTCCTGGAGGCTCTCGAACACCCTGGACACCTCGTTTTGTACCGAGGCCCTTGAAGAGGCGATCTCCCGCTTCGGGACGCCACAAATATTCAACACCGACCAGGGCAGTCAGTTTACCTCTGACGCATTTACCGGCATTCTCAATGCTCATAACATCAGGATCAGCATGGACGGACGCGGCCGGTGGATGGACAATATCTTCATTGAGAGGCTCTGGAAGAGTGTCAAATATGAAGAGGTATATCTCAAGGCTTACAATTCAATTGCCGAAGCCAGGCAGGAACTTACAAAGTACTTTGATCGATATAATAAAAGGCGCCGCCATCAGGGGCTTGACAACATGACTCCCGATGAGGTTTACTGGGACTCCATACCGAAGTTGAAGGAAGCGGTATGAACCAAGGCAGCTTACCACTTATAAAACGCTCCAGGTTGTCTAAAGAAACCAGACCACCTCTCTCCCATGGTCGGACTTTAACCGACAAGTCATACGTTTTCCACGGCATACAATACAAGTCCTCACATAAATAAATTTGGCCAGCCAATGAATCCCATTGGAAAGCACGCATACAACTGAAAGGCAATTTCTCCCCTTTGGAGTAGATCCGCTCCTTCCTTGAAAGTTAGTGTTCGAGAATTTTTAAGGGGATGCAATATTTCAAGTCTTATTTCTGATGAGATGCTACCATTTTCCCATATCTTACCCATCATGAATTTTGTCATTTTTTTCTTTCAAATTCGAGAATATACTGATATTTGAAAAAAAATAGAAACTTGAAAGGTGTCACAGACGTGAAGAGATAATAACAAGGAACAGAATAGTTGATGTTGGTTGCCGATCGTTCCACCGGAATGACGGGATATTTCTATACTGCGTCAATAATTTGTTTCTTACTTTATTTTGCCCGTGGCGCTGGATTTTTTATCATCAATTCTTGTTTACAAAAGGCCACGGAATCCTCCGCGGCCTTTTGTGTTTCAATGGAAAGAAAAAAGCATGAGTGGGTACCGTGGCAGAAATGGATGGAATCTAATGCCTCAACCATTCTTGAGATTTCAGCAGGTTGTCTTCGGATATGACACCGCGATAGAACCGCTCTTCAAAGACATCTCCGTTCATATTTCTACAGGATGGACCGGAATCGTTGGTTCGAACGGTGCTGGCAAAACCACCTTCTTGAAATTAGCAACCGGTTTGCTTTCGCCAGACGCCGGTGTTGTGATCGGCCCCGAACGGACCGTTTATTGTCCTCAGCGCACCGACACTCTGCCGGAACATTTTGCTGAGCTGCTTCAGGATTCTTCGAAAAAGGCTTCTTTGATCAAAGAACAATCCGGCGTTAAGGGGGACTGGCTCAACCGATGGACGACGCTCTCGCACGGCGAACGCAAGCGGGCACAGGTCGCCGTGGCTTTTTGGCTGGAGCCTGACGTGCTGGCTATAGACGAGCCTACCAACCACATAGATGCCGAAGCACGCGACATTCTGATTCAGGCACTGTGTACATTTAAAGGTGTGGGCTTATTTGTCAGCCATGATCGCGAATTGCTCGATTCCCTTTGTATGCAATGCGCCTTTATCCAACCACCTGATGTAATAGTGCGTCCCGGCGGGTATTCAAAGGGGGCCAGCTTGGCGGCAGATGAAGATTTGACGCTCCGAAGAAAATATGAGGTCAGAAAAAAAGCGTTCAAAAAATTACGGTGTGAGGCTGGGCGTCGTCGAGATCTTGCCAACCATAGCAGGTTATCGAAAAGAGGAATCGCAAAGCACGATCACGATGAGAAAGCAAAGATTGATGGGGCACGTGTAGCAGGCAAAGACGCCATTGGTGGCAAGCTATTGAAGCAATTAGACGGACGGATCGCCCATCTGCAGGATGAATTAGAAAGCATTCGTGTCACAAAGCAATATTCACTTGGCATTTGGCTGCCCGGTTCGATATCTAGGCGTGATGTATTGCTCAACCTTCCGCCGCTCACTGTGCCGCTTGGCGCTCAGAAGAAGCTGATGTGTCCCCAGTTGGTATTGCGGTCCACCGATCGCCTTGCCCTTACCGGTCCGAACGGTGGCGGGAAGAGCACCTTGCTGCGACAGCTTTTGCCACAGCTTAACGCGCCACCTCAGCAGGTTACGTACGTGCCGCAGGAAATCGATGCACAGCAATGCCGCGACATCTTGAGTCAGGCGCAGAACTTGCCTCATGAGCAATTGGGATATCTTATGACAATTGTCAGTCGTCTGGGATCGCGCCCGCATCGGCTTCTGGAAAGCATGGAGCCCAGCCCCGGCGAAGCACGCAAACTGCTCTTGGCGCTCGGCATGACACACAAACCACACATCATAATTATGGATGAACCAACGAATCATATGGATCTGCCATCCATCGAATGCCTGGAGGCTGCATTGGCTGACTGTCCATGCTGTTTATTACTCGTCAGCCACGATCGCAGTTTCCTGAATAAACTTACCGAGACGGAATGGCGAATCAGTCATAAAGCGGCGTCAGAAGGGTTTAGTTTGCATATTTTGTAGTAGAAATATTTCTTATGGGTCAGGCGAAATCAGGCTGATTGTGCCATGGCATTGAATCCGGGATGAAAGTGCGTATGCCAGAAAGCTAATTTTTCTTTTCTTGTAACAGACATGCTTCCCCTGAAACTCAATGATTGACCTATTTTGAGAACCATGCAAGAATGCAAACAGTAATGTTTAAGGTAATATAGCTGCTTAGGGCAGGGAGGAAAAATGACCAAGACCAAACTGATATGTTGGGCACTGGCACTGGCCTTGTGCGGGTGCGCCTACAGCATTAAGGATATTGATGTTAGCAAGGCTGACCCTAATTGCACACGACAATGCACCACCACATATTCTCAGTGTGTCTCTGGTGGCCCATCTGTTGGCTTCAAAACCGAGACACTGCGAGCCTGTAAAGATGCATACGCGATCTGCATCTCCTCTTGCCCTAACAAATAGGATGATGATGTGTGTGTTAAACGAGGCACATAACAATCGCGTTCAATTATGATAAGGGCAAAAACAGACATGAAAAGGAGACCGACGAATGGCTTACTCGTATCTTGAATTACAATGAGTGGGTTCAAGGCTGCTATTCTCATGGCCGCGAAGGCTACACCTGCGGGGATTGCATCGAGGAATAAGGCAGGCGGAACAGATAAATCGTCGGACCATTCATAGGGATTTGAATTGGAATATCAGCTTTATGCAACTTGCCCCGATGAAATGACGGGTCTTTTAGCAAACGAAATAGCTTCAATTGGCGGAACCAACGTACGGACCGCCTATCGAGTCGTGTATTTTTGCGCCTCGAAGGAAATCGCTTACAAGACTCACCTGCAATCACGTCTAGCGAATCGAATTTGTCGGGTTTTAAAAGAAATCCCAGCGCAATCCCCGACCATCATCTTCGACAAGGCGAAGAAAATTCGATTTGATGAGCTCTTTTCCGACAGACAGGCGATCAGCATCCATGTGGTTGCGTCCAACGACGGAAGCAAGATTCCTAAGCATTTGATTGGCAGTAAACTGCGCGAGGCAATCAACGATTGTTTTCAACACCACCTAAAAATCACGCCTAACCAAAGTTCCTGGGGTGCCGCCATCGGGATCACCGGCTACTTCCACAACAAACGCCTGTTGGTAAGTGTCGATACTACCTTTGAGAGTCTTCACAAGCGAGGATTTCGCGTTGAAGGCCATCCAGCTCCTTTGAGTGAAACGCTCGCCGCTGCACTACTAGCGGTCTGCGAATACGATGGGACCACGAGTTTCTTCGATCCCATGTGTGGCAGTGGCACGATCGTGGTCGAGGCCGCCCAGATTGCGACCAATCGGGCTTCTCTGATACACAGAAAGAAAGGCGGGTTTGGGTTCGAATATCTGCATGATTTTGATTCAAGGCTTTGGCAGAACATTCAGGACCAAGCGCGTGCGGCTGAATGGCCCGCGAAAGTGAAAATATTTGCTTCTGATATTGAGCCTCAATTTGTGGAGATCGCCAAAAAAACCATCACGAAAGCTGAGTTGGAAACCGTTATTCAGCTTGAGAGAAAAGACTTCTTCAACACAGAGAAACCTGCTGAGCGCGGACTCCTGATTGCCAATATCCCCTATGGCCTCAGAATGACGGAGAAAGACGTCAGCGCGGAGTTTTTGCGAACTATCGGCGACCACCTTAAAAATTCCTTTAAAGGGTGGCGCTGTGGGATTCTCGCTCCCGCTTCATCGCCTCTCAAGGAAATCGGACTTAAGCCTCAAAAGCAGGTGGCGTTTATGAACGGTACATTTCCCGTCAAACTAGTCATCTTTGATATCTATTGATCTTGATCAGCACCATGGGGACTTAAGGGTCAGCCAGCGACCAGGCACAAACAATGAGACAGAGAAGATTAACGCACGTGTGCTGGGCGAATAGGAGGCGGTATGAGCCTTGATACATTTAGCACCAGGGTACGAAAACAGCTTGACCGTCAAGGGATTAAAGAACGCGTCGGAATTGAAGCCATCAACGATTTCGTTCGTGCCCTTCATGAAGCGTTCGTAAAGGCTAACCGCGATCAGGTAGAATTGCTGAATCAGGTTCAAGCTGCGCTCGGAAAAACATCCGCAAGCCATCTAATATACCTTTTGCAGGATGGGCTCACCACGCGATTTCGATTTTCTCACCCAAAGTTCGCAGATCTAAACTATGCCCTAAAAGAGATCTGCGCTGGACGAGGTATCGATTATGATGATGGACAAGAACTTTTCGGCGAGTTTCTTTCGGCCCTTCGTGAGGAGCGCTTTGACGAGAAAAGGAACGAAGTCTCTCTTATCCGGCTTCTTTACATGTGTGTCAGGCCTGAAGCGGCTTACCACTTCGGGGGTCTTTTCACTGGTGATAATGGAGCCGATATGAGTGTCTTTGTTGCCATGCTCGACGTTAGGCTCAAGCGCTTTTTCACATTCGTTGAGAGATGGGAATTGGAACGTAAGTGGGACGAAGAAGACAGAATGCAGGACGAAGAAGAATCGGCCTCAACAGAACAGAAAGACCAGCCCACTTATGATGGCAGCACTATTGTCGCGGACCGCCAAGTAACCGCAGATATAGACAGAGAAGTTACAAGGCGGATTAGCAATAGGATCGTTGATAAGGTCGTTAACGAACTGGAAAGCCTGGGTGGAGACTCCTTGTTGAGCGGCGATGATTCTGGGTTCCAAAGTGTTTGGGAAGAAATCTGTGTCCAGGTGCAAGATGAAGAATCTTTCTCTTGGAATACCTACTTGGAAGTGATTGAAGACATTTTGCGATGTCAGGTGGGAGAGCTCTCATCGACTGACCGCATCACAATATGGTTGTCTACTGATGCTGGGGTTGACTGGACATGTGACTGCAAAGATACCTCAATTGGGAATGATACTCCGCCTGTTTTCGATGATGACATTATTGAGGAACTGAAATCCAAACTGCTATCTCGCGCAGACGCTTATAAAAACAGACGGATTGAACGATTTATCAATAATCTTAATGGTTACGACAACGATGATGAGGATTCGTAGGCGCACAGTTGAATAAGGCTGATTTCTGGAAACCACAACCCCACCCCACCATAATAAAACATTCAGGCTAGCAATGGGCAATCATTGATGACATTTCCCGATTAATTATGATATGGGTGGCACATTATGGGCTTGTCTGTTGCCATCGGATAAGTCGTTGAAATACTTTGCACAGGCGTGAAACCAGACTATTAAAGGAGAAAATCAACTTCAGCCAATTACATCAGAACCATTAATACTCAACTCAGAGCGAGGAATGCCAACATGCAAATAATGAGGGTGACCATCCTATGAAAACTGTCCGTGACGCCTGCCAGCTTCAACCAAATGCACTGTCCATCAAGCTCAGTGACCAGATAGAACAGCTCGATGAACTGATTACAGCCGAAGGCGATGGATCGGCCTTCTTCGAGAAGACCTACATCACCCAGGGCATGCAGGACCTCATAAGCGAGGGCATTGCCCGACTGGCAGGTGCTTCCTCACAAGCGATTTTCCACCTCAAGCAGGCTATGGGCGGCGGCAAGACGCACTTGCTTGTCGGCTTTGGCCTCCTCGCCAGGCATCCGGGACTGCGCAACACATACTGCGCGGGGCTGCCCCACTCCTCGGCTTTCAAGACTGCCAACATCGCCGCCTTCAATGGACGCAACAGCCCATTACATTTCTTCTGGGGCGAGATCGCCAGCCAGCTCGGGAAGAATGAACTCTTTCAGGACTTTTGGGCTTCCGGGCCGAAAGCGCCTGACGAAAAGGCATGGCTTAATCTTTTTGATGGCTCGGACCCTGTGCTAATCCTGCTGGATGAACTGCCTCCCTATTTTGAGGACTTGGCAACTCGCCCGATAGGGACCGGCACCGTTGCCGACATCGCGACCCGTGCCTTTGCGAACTTGCTCACGGCAGCGGGTAAGAAGTCCAATGTCTGTGTGGTGATTTCTGATCTTTACGCGGCATATCAGGCTGGCGGAGCCCTGATCACAAGGTCCCTCGACAACGCACGCCAGGAACTCGGCCGCACGGAGCGCAATATCACGCCTGTTGACCTTGCCGCCAACGAGATTTATGACATCCTGCGCAAGCGGCTCTTCAAGTCTCTTCCCGACAAAGCCGAAATCGGAGACATCGCCGAAGCCTTCGGCCGCAAGCTGGAAGAAGCATCCAAGTCCAAAACAGCCAGCCGTGGCGCCGAAGCGATTGCCGATGAGATCGCCGCCACCTATCCATTCCACCCACGGCTCAAGAACGTCATTGCACTCTTCAAAGAAAACGAGCAGTTCAAGCAGACCCGCGGACTGATCGAATTGGTGTCCCGCCTGCTTAAATCCGTATGGGAGCGCTCGGCAAACGATGTCTTCCTTATAGGCCCGCAGCACTTTGATCTTTCAGTTTCTGATGTCCGCGACAAACTCACAGAGATCTCTGGGATGCGCGACGTCATCGCCATGGATCTTTGGAATGCACAGCAATCAGCTCACGCACAGATAATCGATTTGCAAACAGGTAAGGAAGCCGCCACCCAGCTCGGCTCACTGCTCCTGACAGCCAGTCTATCGACCGCCGTCAACGCAGTGAAGGGCCTCACGCGAGATGAGATGGTCGAGTGCCTTGTCTCGCCGTTGCGCGAGCCGTCCGACTTCCTCGCGGCCTTCGAGGATCTGGATAAAGTTGCCTGGTATCTACACCACACGCCGGAAGGCCGATACTACTTCGATCGGCAGGAAAACCTAACGAAGCTTCTACAGAGTCTTGCCCACGATGCACCAGAGAATCAGGTGGACGATCTGATTCGGCACCGTCTGCGCG
>Ga0194039_1002203_pt1 | contig 10003 bp, 14 predicted proteins | sample JunL228m_MetaG_FD_148679 | JGI IMG/M metagenome (GOLD analysis project Ga0194039, IMG submission 148679) | Anoxic zone freshwater microbial communities from boreal shield lake in IISD Experimental Lakes Area, Ontario, Canada - Jun2016-L227-8m | ecosystem: Environmental > Aquatic > Freshwater >...
GAATTTCTTTCACCAATAATAAAATTTCTAGAATAATTAACAGGGACAATAAAAAACTCTGGAACTTCTACCCTCTCCGATTTCCTCGCCCAATTATAAAGACGCAATAAATTATGTCCTTTCCCACCGACATCAGCTATAGGATTATGTCTTAATTCCTCGCCACACCAAACAAGTCTACTTCTTACCATTTTATTTCTTCAGAACTCTCGTGCTCTGTAACGAACACCTCATAAACATTAAATAATTGTTATTTAAAAGCTTTATTGCAATCTGCAACCAGATAACTCAGCTAACATTCCCAAAGAAAAACCGCTAGGAACAACTCTATTATCAATTCTCCAAGAAGGAAAAACAATTACACCATTACATTTTTCAGGAGAAAAATGGCAATCAATAATATTCAATTCTTTAGAGCTATTTCCAAACAGATCTAACTGTGCTTTAACCTGTGGATGGTCTGCAAATCCATAAAGCAAAACACCTTTCTCATTTAAACAATTTACAAAAGCAACCATTGACTTTTCCTCAGCAATTGCCTTTCCAGTAAAAATAACATCACCAAAAGCAAAAAAAACTAATAAGATTAGCAAGATCACTCCTGCCAAAAACCAAAGTTTAGTCTTCAATTTCATTAAAACCTGAAAACTCGAGTCTTTTTAAGATTGATTGTTTTCCGAAATAGCTATCAAAACATTTATAAAACAAAAACGCGCTAAATAGACATGGTAATTTGGTGGATTATAGGTGGTATCGTTGTTATTGCTGGAATTTTCTTCATGTATTACAATAGATTCATTAGACTTATTAACCAAATTGAAAATTCTCTGAGCCAAATTGATGTTCAACTTAAAAGAAGAGCAGATCTAATCCCTAACTTGATGGAATCCGTAAAGGGATACATGAAACATGAAAAATCAATTATGGCAGAAGTTACAAACGCAAGAAAGTTACTTGTTGGTGCTAAAGGATTAAACAACCAAGTTAAAGCAAACGATAAACTTGAAGGTGCCCTAGGAAGATTATTCGCAATCGCAGAAAACTATCCTAATCTAAAAGCAAATGAAACATTCTTACAATTGCAACAAGAATTGAGCGCAACAGAAGACAAAGTGGCATATTCAAGACAATATTATAACGATGGAATAATGTCTTATAACATGGCATTAAGAACAATACCTGGAAAATGGTTTGCTTCTATGTACGGCTTTGGAGACAATAAAAAATATCTAGAAATAACGACAGCAGAAAGAGCTACTCCAAAGGTTAAGTTTGATTAAATTTTCCATAACCCCTTCATCGCAATCGAGCCGAAGCACTTAAAAACTAATCTTACTAAGTAAAATTATGGTAGAACGAATTTCTTTTTACGACCAAATATCTAGAAACAAACGTAATTCTATTTTATTATTCGGAATAGTCGGCGCATTATTAATCGCATTAATTTATTCCATAGCTAAAGCATTCTCTGGCCTTGATTCTTTCGTTATTCTAATTATGGCAATAATAATCACAACGATTTACTCTTTAGTCAGTTATTATTCTTCTGATTCCATAGCTCTGATGTCTGTTGGAGCAATTAAAGCAAACCAAACTCAGTATAGACAATATTACAATTCGGTAGAAGGATTAACTTACGCAAGCGGAATTCCAATGCCACAGTTATATATTATGAACAATCCACAAATTAACGCTTTCGCAACAGGAAGAGATCCAAAACATGCAGTAATTTGTGTAACAACCGGAGCTCTAGAAAAATTAAACAAACAAGAACTCGAAGGAGTTTTAGCACACGAAATGTCTCACATTGCAAACTACGACATTAGATTTATGACTTTAACCGCAATTCTCGTCGGAATGATTTCCATAGTCGCTCAAATATTTTTAAGAAGTTTGTGGTTCAAAAATAGTGATTCGGACAATAATAAAGCACAAATGATATTCCTAGTAATCGGAATAGTCTTAGCAATTCTAGCACCGATAGTAACTTCTTTAGTTCAGCTAGCAATCTCAAGAAAAAGAGAATACGTTGCAGATGCAACCGCAGTAAAATTCACAAGAAGCCCAACAGGTTTAATTAACGCTTTAACAAAAATAAAATCAAACTCTGAAATGAAAGTTTCTGGCTCAGTATCTCCATTATTTTTAGCAAAACCAAACAAAGCAGCAGAATTATTTTCAACTCATCCACCATTAGAAAAACGTATCGAGATTTTAAATAAGATGTGATAAGCAGTCCATAAAATAAATAAAGGCTCCGCAAAAGCAAATGTTTAAAACCCCCTTGAGAACTACATCATTCATGGTTGATTCAAATCAAGCAGCACTAGTCAATATTCCAGCCCCTGATGGAGTTCCGATTGAAGAAATGCTATTTGGCAAGTGGCATGTAAAAGATAGAAAGACATTCAAAGATTCAATCCGTTCAAGGGTACTTGATGATGGCCATGTACTTGCAAGTACGATATTCTATCACGACAGAGAAAAAGTATTCTTCTCAGCTGATTTCGCATGCAATATTCCAGAAGCACATGAGAATAGATTTAAGGCATTGTATTCTGATGCAAAAGAGTATTTCAGATCAAAAGGCATAAGCGTAGACTCGCTTGTAAAGCCAGATGAGCCAAATCACAAGGTATCTTCTTATCTCGCTTCAATACATACATTCGGTTCACTTGTTAGAAATATAACTTCAGAAGAGGAGCTTAAGCTTGTGATTAGGTCTATGGGCTCTGCGATAGATGATTATTTTGAAGAGACGCATGGCATGCCAAGGCAAGAGCTTGTAGATTACGGCATGCTTGGCAAGATATCAAACGGCTCTAAGATATGGGAGCCAAAAGAAGGGCTGTATGTCATAATGGAAGCCCCATTATCAGTAAACTCCCCTTGGCATCTGCAGATGCAGTTCAACTGCGATGAAAAGCATGACACATCTAAGCTAGTAAAATATCAGCAGGCTATAACTTCATATTTGGAGCAGAGGTTTGAATTCTTCAACAATCATGTCATAAATAATTCTGACCCTAGGATTGATTTTAGAATAGACTTAAGCGAACTATTAAGGAAGAAGCTTAAAGCAAATGATGAGCTCGCGTTCTTGGTTGAATAACCCGATTGTTTGATCAGTGACTATTTATCTCTCTGTTCTAATTATCTTAGCAGAATTGTTTTCGACTCATCCAGATATTAACAAACGTATAGAAACTCTTAGAAAGATGTAGTTAAGAAAGTAATATAAATCTTCATTTCCTAAGTATTCTATGGAACAAAAAGAGATAACGATTATTGTGCCAGGCGCATACAGCCTATCTCACTACCATTCTTGGACTAAAAATTTATTCAATTCTATTGCTCATTTACTTCGAATACAACCTGCAAGAAAAGACCACGTAAGAAATTGGAAAAAGAAAATGAACTTGCAAAATCTAGTTTGGATGAGATGGACACGACAAATAGATGGGCTATCTCTCTGGCTAGCAAGAAGAAAGTTAGCAAGAATACTAAAACACTACAAGAACGAAAAAGTCAAATTAGTAGGAGTAAGTTTGGGCGGAAAAATAATAACCGATCTAATGAAAGAGAAATTTTATAAAAATATTTCCAAAGTAGTTTTAGTATGTTCAATAAATGACTTAAATAAAATAAACTATAAACATCCAGCGATAATAAACATATACTCCGAAAATGACAACCTTGCAAAACTAGCGATAGACTTCTACGCTCCGTTTCATGGAGGGCAGAAACTTAACGGAAAAAATATTAAGAATATAAAGCTACCAAATATAGACCATGACGGATTCTGCTCAGATAGAATTGTAAATGCAGGAAAATTTAAAGGGAAAAAAATAACTGAAATACTAAGTAGTTTTCTATCAATTGAATAATTTCTAATTCTGATCACGATATTGTAATTGATAAGCTATCCACAAAATAAAAGAGGGCCCCCACAAAAGTAAAAACGCAAAAAATGCCCAAGTTACTTTTACCCAAGGCCGCACATTTTTTCTAGCAAAACATAAGTCCATCACAATACACACCGAACTTAAAATTCCAAAAATCAGAGAAATATACAAATACAACTCAGGAACGTAAATAACTTCCATCAATAAACAATCTATAGGAAGTTTATAAAATATACTAAAATAATTTACCTGCGATAAATCCGCCAGTTTTTCCAACCCAATAAGCGGTTGTCGATACTCCTAAACCAATACCTGCTTCAAACACAAAATCTTTTGGACGATACCTATACTGACCTTCAGACTCAAAACCCTTCAAGGATTCTAACGTAGGAATAGCTCCTAAAGAATTAATAATAAGAGGAACATAAGTTACAGCAGCATCTATGGCAGAACTTTCAATATGTTGGCCATTTGCAGCCAAATATCCCTTATAAGCTCCGACACCAAAACTAGCTAAAACACAAGCAATCCCACCGCGAAAAGAATAGTGTGCCACCTTATCCCAAACCTTGAGAAGTTCTCTTTCTTTAGGTGATTGTCTATCTCTCAAAGATTCAAACGGTTCCGTAAGCACGGGCAGTGTTATTGATACTCTAAATCCATTTATAGGATTAGGATTTCTTCTTTCTTCTCTTCCATGCAAAAGATCATCTAATTTTGAATTTACCATTTTAACTTGTTAATCTCCCTATTCCTGCACCTGCAGAAGTTCCTAAAAAATTACAAAGACTAATCGCCCCTAAACCAATACCCGAAGCAAGAGCACCACTAAATATATGTTCTAGAGTATTAGACTTCCTGCCCGTTTCAGAAGAAATCCAAAAGCCGTTATAAAAACCTAAAACCGCCCCAGCAATATATGAAGGACTAGTCAACGTAGAAACATCTACAGGATTACCATTGCTAGACATATAACCGCTGTATGCTCCAACGCCGAAGGAATAAGCACAATTAGCAACGCCTAAAGCAACACCCGCAACAGGAAGAGCAAAAAGAGCTATCGCTTTAGCTTTTTCAGAAAAAGATTCTTTACGTTCTTCAGATACTTCTACATTTCCTTCTTCATTTGCCATTATTCTCTTCCTTGTTTCCAATCAAAATAACATTTCCAAGTGAAAGATATAAATCTGGATGATGTGTTTGCCATTTCTCAGAAAGTTCAGGAAAATACATTGCCCTAGTCAAAGCAAACTCACTCTGCGTATTCCATTTAAAATCAGAAGCAGGAAGAAAAGCATCCTGAGAAACATCATCTTTAATTGAGAGAGTAAGTCCATAGCCAGAATTAGGAGATTCTCGAATAGAAAGTGCACTGAATGGAATGAGTCGTCCGCCTTTAAGAGATATACCTCTTCGTCTTAGTTGAGAAGTTAACCTAGAAGAAATATTCTCAGTATCTTTGTAAGGTTTACCTTCCTTTAAAACAAGTCCGACATTCACATAACAGTGAGTAAGATTAAACCCTGCCAAATCTGCAGCCTCAAGTTCTGACCGAGTTACATGCCTAAATCCTTTTAGTAAACCAGTTTCCTGAAGTTGCACACATCCTAGAGGAGAAGAACCAGAAACATCACGTGTTGTTATTCCAAATTCCGGTTTAGTTACTGGATAACAACCAGACTGAAAAGCATGAAGACAGTTCTTAGCCAAAGGCGAACTATAATTAGAATCAACAAAAGAATTATATTCACGGACAACTGGATCAGTAAGTCTTTTCACAGTTTCCATCTCTCCGCGAGCATTCTCAATTTTAACTTGTCGATGTTTCATTAAAAAATAAATAAAACACACTATTTAAACTTTACTGATATGTATTACTTTAAAGTTACAACAAAAGTCATTAAAAAAGAAAAAAGACTAGCAAAAATCAACTAGCCAAAGCAATTATTAAGTTAGTAATTACTTCTTACCAACCATTCTACAAACTGTTGTTCCACAAACAGCACACTTTCCTTTCATCATGTTAGTGCCTTTTGCAGTCTTAGACTCAACTCCGTCTTTCATTTCAACAGTCTTCTTACATTTTACGCAATATGCTTCAGTCATTTTTTTACCTCCTTCATTGTTTAATTATATTTCACTATGAATTTTAAACGATGAGTGAACCGACTTGCTCGGTACTCTTGTAATTTATTTTCTAATTTAAAGATGGACGGCTTTCTTAGTTCCGCAAGCCATACATTTTAGGAAAATAGATCCGTTCTCTTCAACCAGTTCAGTATCCGGTTTACCACAATTTGAACATTTAACAAATCGATCAACATACTTTTCAACCTTCTCATTCACCTGTGCAGAAGGCAACTTTCTAGCTAAAATTAATCTCTCGCCATCAATCTCTCCAGGAGTAGCCAATTCTTTAAACAGAAACTTAGCAATATGCATCGGCTCCCTTCTTAAACAAATCGCAATAGCACCAAAGTTAGTAATCAAAGTCTTGGTTCCTTCATGTCTTCCCTCTACCTTCTTAACCTCAAAACGGTCACAAAACTCTGTAGGCTTAACCTTCTCAAACGCATCTCCTAAAAGTTTTTCGTAGTCATCTACCATTTTGCAAAACTCCTGCAGAGTTTGCAAGGTAACGCGCTAGTCAGGTTACCGCTAATTAAACTGACAACTACGAACGAAGTGAATATCTTGTTTGTCATAGTTAACTCAAAATAGAGGGCTTTTTAAGTATTCCCTAAAAAAAATATTCAAACCAAAATCTTTATAAATCCACTAAAACATGAATAACTATAAATTCTAGAGGTTAATTCTCAAGATAAAAATTAAAATGGTTTCAAACGAAGACGTACAAAAGAACATAATGCATTCAGGAACAAGCTTAGTCGGAATAGTTTGTAAAGACGGAATAGTCATGGCAGGAGATAGAAAATCCACTGCTGGCGGGCAAATAGTTATGAACAAAAATGCTCAGAAAGTTGTTCAGATAAATGACTACCTAGTTCTATCTGGAACGGGTGTTGCATCAGATATAGACATGTTACAAAAACTTGTAGCTGCACAATTAAAACTTAAAGAACTAAAGGACAGAAAAAAACCAACAGTGAAAGAATCTGCAAATCTTGTGGCAAATATAGCCTATAATAATATTCGACAACCAGCAATGATTCAATTCGTTGCAGGAATGATGGTTGGAGGAGTAAACGCAGATGGAGATGCAGAATTATACTCCGTAGAACCTGCAGGAAGCGTAATGAAAGTAGACGATTTCGATGCAAACTTCTCTTCAGGTATGCCTTACATTTTAGGATTATTAGAAAGACAATACAAACCAAACATGTCAATGGCAGACGGAGTTAAATTAGCAATTGAATCAATAAAATCTTCAAGCGAAAGAGACACAGCATCTGGCTGCGGTGTAGACGTTTTCACAATCACTAAAGATGGAATAAAACAAGTATCTGCAATGAAATCAGAAGCAGTGTACTCAGAAAGAAAAAATTAATTATACTTTTAAGAAGATTATATAAAAAACAAACGAGAAATAGCAATATTTCTTAAAAAAATAAAATGCCAGTATTAACAATAGACGAATTTAAAGAATGGATGACAGAAGTAGTTGGAACTTGCACGTACGGCCCCTGCGGTAAACCAATACATAATGATGACCATTATACTAAAAGAGAAGATGGACTTTACCATGAAGATTGCTTCCGCCAAAAAGCTGATGACGAATTAAGTGCAGAAATAGATGAACATCCAATAATTTCACACGGAGTAAAAAGACATACTTTAGTTGATGCAATGGGAAATTTAGATTAAAATGGGAACAGATATTTTAGAAACAATAAAAGCTGAATTGCCAAAGGGAACAATTAGTTCTATGAATTTTGAAGGCGCAAATATAGTTATTTACACTGAAGATGGAAAATTCTTAAAGGAAGGCGATGATGCAGTCAAAGCTATTGTAAATAAAATCAAAAAAAGAGTCGAACTTAGAGCTGAACCAAAAATAGTAATGGATCAGGAGAAAACGGAAAAAGAAATTAGAAGAATTATCCCAGAAGACGCAGAAATCACCCAAATTTTATTCGACCCCCAAAGAAGTGTTGTAGTAATTGAAGCTAAAAAACCAGGACTTGTAATCGGAAAATCAGGAAGTTTACTACGAGACGTTAAAGACGCAACCCTTTGGTCACCAATAGTCCAACGAAGCCCCGCAATCAAATCTAAAATTACAGAAAACATCCGTTCAGTTTTATATTTGAACAATAATAAACGAAAAAAATTCCTAGATGATATAGGTAAAAGAATCTACAAAGAATGGGACCCGACAAAAATGGACGAATGGGTTAGAGTTTCTATTTTGGGCTCCGGAAGACACGTTGGAAGAAGTTGTTTCCTACTGCAAACACCCCAAACGAAAATTTTAATCGACTGCGGTATTGACGTTTCTGCACAAGGCCAAGATAAATATCCTCACTTCGAAGCTCCAGAATTTGATATAAATTCCATTGACGCAGTAGTTTTATCTCACGCTCACCTGGACCACTCCGGTTTAATTCCTTATTTATATAAAATAGGATATCAAGGCCCAGTTTATATGACTCCGCCAACACGAGATGTTTCCGCTTTATTAGCTTTAGATCTAATTGGAGTTGCATACAAACAAGCTTCAACACCACTGTTTACATCCTCAGACGTAGCTGAAATGGTAAAACATACAATATGTTTAGATTACAATGAAGTTACAGACATTACAAATGATATTAGAATTACAATGTATAACGCAGGTCACGCACTTGGAAGCGCAATGATTCATTTTAACATCGGAAATGGTTTACACAATTTCTTATATACTGGCGACAGCAAATACGGAAAATCAAGATTACTTGAACCCGCAGTAACTTATTTCCCAAGACTAGAAACTATGCAATTAGAATCTACCTACGGCGGAAAAGAAAATACTACTCAATCAAGAAAAGAAGGAGAAGTCGAATTATTAGAATATGTGAATAAAGTTCTAGCCAGAGGTGGAAAATTATTAATTCCAGAATTAGGACTCGGTAGAGCTCAAGAAACAATGTTAATTTTAGAAGATGCGATTGCGAATAATTTAATGCCCAATGTTCCAATTTACATCGATGGTATGATTTGGGATATTAACGCGATTCACACAGCCTATCCTGATTTCTTATCTAGAAATGTTCGTTCTTTAGTTTTCCAAGATAAAAATCCATTCGTTGCAGAATGCTTTAAGCAAGTTGGTTCGGGCCAAGAAAGAAAGGCAGTTATTGAAGGAGGACCTTGTGTAGTTTTAGCAACTTCGGGTATGCTCGCTGGTGGTGCTTCCGTTGAATACTTCAGAAATTTTGCAGATGGTGAGAAGAACGGTGTTTGTTTTGTTTGTTACCAGGGCCAGGGTTCTTTAGGTAGACAAGTTCAAGATGGTATGAGAGAAGCAAATTTCCAAGTTGAAGGAAAAGAAGAAAAATGTCCAATCAAATTAGAAGTATTGACAATTGAAGGATTTTCCGCACACTCTTCAAGAAACGAACTAATGGCTTTCATGAACAATCTGTCTCCATTCCCTAAAAAAATAATTATTAATCACGGTGAAGCTTCAAGAGCTTTAGATCTCGCATCTTCTATCTATAAATTAAGCAAAGTAGAAACAGTAGTTCCTAAGAATTTGGAAGCTATAAGACTTAGATAAACATTCTAGAAAAAACTAAAGAATACAAAAAATTATCTAGTTCTTCTCAAAGACTCCACAGTTCGATATTCTAGAGGCTTATGCTGATAAATATCCCTACGCCCATCAAAAGTAAAACCTTCTGGAAGTCTTGCTACTAAAGACTCTGCAACGTCTACGCTAACCAATACTCTTCTTACCCTATAAACTCGAAAAGCCGGATATTTTTCTTCATTTTCCATAAAAAAATTATTAGATTTACCTATATAAATTTTATTGTGATCAAGGCTTTGCACAATAAGTAACTTTTGCACAATAAGTCATCTCTTCGGGTGAAGGTTTAAATAACCTATAAATCGATTATGAATGTTAGAGGTGCGTATGGATAAAGATATTAATG
>Ga0194039_1002206_pt1 | contig 9990 bp, 4 predicted proteins | sample JunL228m_MetaG_FD_148679 | JGI IMG/M metagenome (GOLD analysis project Ga0194039, IMG submission 148679) | Anoxic zone freshwater microbial communities from boreal shield lake in IISD Experimental Lakes Area, Ontario, Canada - Jun2016-L227-8m | ecosystem: Environmental > Aquatic > Freshwater >...
TGCCGAATGCTTCCAAAGTTATGACCGTATGCGATAACGGGGGATAAATACTTATCCTGATGTCGTCAGATACCGGGGCCCGAATGTGGCTACGGACCGCAAAAATACAACCATTCCCTTCCAGTCCATCATGAATCTCATCGCGACCGAAAAATTTGGTGCTACCTCGTTCGTACTACATGGCGGGGATATCTTTTACGGGGGTTCGGACCTGGCTACCGAGTACCAACTGTATGATTCGTTCCTGCGTGCAACCGATCCGGTCGCGTCAAAGATGCCATTCCTTGTCAGCCCGGGCAACCACGAGATGGTGACACCCGCAAATCCCAAAGAATACAACCCGAAAGACCTTTTTGCCGCTGAATTTGCCCAGCCCTCTGTCCTTGCAGGATATGAAGGGACCGTGTATTCATGGGACTGGGGCAACTCACACGTTGTTTCTGTCGACACCAGCCATTACGATCCCACTGAGCCCACCTACGCCCTTCTCTTTTATATTGATGACCGGCAGATTACCTGGCTTGACCAGGACCTTGCAGCGGCAGAAGCACGGGGGGTCCGCCATATCTTTGTCTTCAGCCACTCGTTCGCGTACCCTGACACCCTGGAAAACCTCGACAGTCCCGGCCATTACCCGGCACAACGGGATCAGTTCTGGCAGGTAATGGCAAAGCACCACGTGGACGCCTATATTACCGGCCATGCCCATGAGTTCAGTGATTCGTTTGGCCAGGACGGGGTAGTTCAGTGGCTGAATAGTAATTCGGGGAGTATCCTGTCACCAGGCGGCGGTATAGGGAAAAATGAGTTTACGCTCTGGAAGGTCAACGGGGACTCGGTCACGGCATCCCTGGTTAATGATCAGGGCCAGGTCGTTTACTCACGCCAGATCGTGAGTTCTCAACCGAAATCCTGAAAACATCATTTTCTGGTTTATCATTGTGGATATCAGGATCTCCGTTGCTCAAATTCCAAATCACGTTGGTTAATCCCCCTTACCAAAAAAATGGGGAAGGGAAAAAATGAGGTCCCAATTGCATTCCGGAACGGACAACGATACATCGCTCATTCCTTTCAATCGCATAATATTATTATAGTACACGATCGTTCCCCTAGGTAATCAAGGTGGGTCGATGAAAAAGTGCTTCCAATCAGCTTATGCTCTGGCAATTTTGTCAGTTATCATTTGTGTCCTGGTTTTCCCGGTAAATGCCCAGGCGGACGTGATTACCGTCTGCCCGGCAGGGTGTAATTTCACAGGCGTACAGGCTGCGATTAATTCTGCGGCAGACGGGGACACCATCCAGGTGATGAGCGGGTCCTACAACGAGGTCATTGATATCAACAAGTCGGTGAACCTTACCGGGATAGCCAGTTCCGGGGAATACCCGCATATCGGCAGGTATACCATGCCGGTGGCGGTAACCGTCAGTGCACCGGGTGTCACATTTGAAGGGTTTGATATCCATGGTGAAGGGGAACATGCGATCGAGCTTAAGGCGAGCCATGTTACCGTTCGGAATGTTACGGTTGGTATTCACCGTCCCGGATACGAAGGTGATGCCGTTATCGAGGGGACCGGGCTCTCTGATATCACCATCGCAGACTGCACGATGCAGTCTACCGGGGGTTATGGTATCTATCTCCTGGACAGCCAGGACCTGGCCGTGGAACGAAACGAAATCATCGTGAACAACCAGGGTACCGAAGTCAGCCCGAGAGCAATTGCCTCACTATATTCGCCATTAAATGCAGACTACACCGGTATCCGGATTGAACATAACACCGTCACCGGGGGGACGATTGAATTATCCGCATTTTGGACTGACGAATCAGAATTCACCCCCTCTATCCACGATATCCTTATCCGGAACAATTCGGTCACCAACAGCACCGGACCAGGAATAATGGTGTATGTTGAACCGGATTATCCTGGTCCAGGGGTGATCATCTATCACCTGTCGGATATTGCAGTCCTGGACAATGAGGTCTCTGATTCAGAAGAAGCGGGGATTTCAGTCATAGGGGCTACGGATAGCCTGATTTCAGGTAACAAGATAAAAAATATGGTGGAGTATTCACAGGGAGTTGATCTTGAAAGCTCAACTCGCCTCAGAGTATTACATAATACCATTTCAGACTGTAGCGGGGAAGATGCCACCGGGCTTTTAATGGATGGCGTGACGGCATCCACGGTATCGGGGAACCTGATGGACCGGAACACGTATAATTTCGCGTTCTATAGTACCGGCAATTTCACCCCGATGATGGATATTGATGGGACAAACCTTGCCGATGGGAGACCGATTCGGTATTACGAGGGTAAGGAACACTTTTCTGTCGACGGCAACGAGGCAAACGGTGCTGCATATTATTTCATCAGCTGCAAGGACTTCACCGCGGTCAGGCTTGCACCCACCCACACGTATGAAGGGATCATGACCATAAACTGCCAGAATGTCAGCCTCACCAATTCGAACATGGAACATTGCGTGAGGGGAATCTGGCTTTTTGCGTCATCTGATTGTTTTGTTTCCACTAACCGGCTGTCGGATAACTATATTGGTATCGGGATCTCCCGGTGTAACAACTCAATGGTCTGGCGAAACGAGGTGTATAATTCAATTTATACAGGGTTTGCGATGAATGACCATAATTACAACCTCCAGGTCAGCAATAACAATATCATCAATAATAATTTAATGAATGATAATTATGGCATTATGCTCTCCGATTTCTCCGTTTCTAAAAATTACGATAACATCCTTGATGGAAACACAATCCTTGGTAATACCAGGGGATTATGGGTTCTAGGGACAAAAGGCCTGACTATTTCGAATAATGTCATCGGTGATTCAACAGGGACAGGTATCCAGCTGTTGTATTCAATAGATGCCAGGTTCAGCCAGAACCGGGTCCTGAATAACTCTGTCGGCATGGAAATTATGACCCGCCCCTTAGGGAGTTCTGTAACCGGAAACAATACCTTCACCGACAATTACTTCAATAATTTCAACCAGGTAATCATTGACCCGCCAGAGGGACCAAAAGGAAACCTTCTTGCGGATAAAATGAAAGGGTCATCCGCTTCCGATGAGATAACGGCATATGTGGACATGATCAAGGAAGACACCACCGGCGAGGTTAATCACTGGAATATAACGAAGACTCCGGGAACGAACATTGTCGGCGGGCCGTACCTTGGCGGCAATTACTGGGCCTCACCTGATGGTACCGGGTGGTCACAGGTTACTCCCGACAGGGGTGACGGGTTCTGCAATGCACCGTTCGTCATTGATATGAACAATACAGACCACCTCCCGTTGCACACCTACACCCCGAAGCCGACATTCCAGGCGGATTTCACGGTCTCACCGGTGAACGGGACTTCGCCCCTGGCGGTGAAATGTACCGATAAATCTATTGGAAACCCGACTACGCTTGTATACGATTTCGGGGATGGAACGAATGTGACGGGGCCAAATCCTACCCACACCTACAGGTTCCCGGGCGTTTACACGATTACCCAGTCCATTATGAAATATAACACCACAACCAATTCCATCATGGGCAGCACCGCAACAAAACCGAATGTCATTACCGTGAACAGTTCACCCGTGGTCCCCCTTGTTGCGAAATTTGCAGCATCACCTGTCACGGGGACTGCCCCCCTGAAGGTTTCCTTCACTGACCAGTCAACAGGGTCACCAACGTTCCTGAATTATGATTTCGGCGATGGGATCAACGCAACGGGACCAAACGCAGTCCATACTTACCGGTTCCCGGGGGTTTACAATGTTTCCCTGTCCATTTTCAGGTTTGACAGCAACAGCGGTTCGATGCTGAGCAATACGTCTGTTCAAAAGAACCTTATTGTCGCCAGGGGAGCATAAAAATAAAAAGATCTTCTTTTCGATAGCTCCGACAATTATTCTTCCTTTTTAATTCCCGCACGTAATCTTGCCCAACGATTTGCAATAGTCATAATAGACCTGAGAAGCATCATGCCCTGAAAAATCCTTCCAATTATATCGATTGTAAGAGCAATCGCAGACCGCTCCGGCTGAACTCTGCCAACTCACCGTCTGCTGCGTGGTAACAGTTTTCACAGAGCCCGACACAGACCGGCTGCTTGTTGGTCCCATTTTGACACCAGACTTCGTGCTACCGGTTGTTACCGTGACATAGCCATTCAGGGCGGTGCGATTCACAGCGGTCCCCACCTGGGCCAGGCGACCAAAGGTCGCTGATGTTAGATTGCCATATGAATTCCCGACCCCACTTCGATGACACTGATCTTCGGATGTACTTTGGTTAGGAAGGCTAAGCTGGATGACGTAGCGCTGCCATGATTCTCGACCTTGAGGATATCTGCCTGGAGATTTGTCCCGCTATTGGCAATACCGCTTTCGGCATCGGCATTGGCATCACCTATGAGCAGGAAGAAAACGCTTCGTCGGGTCATCTTCAGGACGATGGAGTCCTGGTTTATATCATCAGAGAAGGTGGCGGTTGGGTTGAGGACCGAGAGAGGGTCCGGCCCGGGTCCGCGAGTGCATGGCCCGAGCCAGGGAGGGCTGGGAGAATGCCAGCCATGACACCCGCCCAGCAAGAAGAGCGGTTAAGGAACATCCTGTTCAGCGAGGGACCATACTCCCGGGCGAAGGAGGACGAAATTGTCGAATGTTCATTGGACACCGAAGGACGGTATGGCCGAACTGCTAAAAGAATCGGTGCAACGTGCACGGTCAAGAGGCCGGGGCATCTGTTGACCCGGGACCTATCGCAGAAATGGATACCCTCCGTATCAGCCGGTGCGGCAAAAATCGGGTCAATTGGACTCAACTGGACGGAAACAAAGACGGTGCTCACGAATAGGTACCAATCTCTATTGAGTTGTCGACGCGATAACGGTCAATGAAACGGTGGCGACCGTATATTTTTAGCCGGAATCGTATCGATCTGTTGTTGGGAGGAATCTGATTAGCAAGGAACACCTGAACAACCATGTCGGAAGAAAGTCCCGGTAATGAGTACCATGTTTTTCCCGTTGAAGGGTTTCATGCAGTTACTATCGCACCACCGGTTTTTCCCCCGGATAGAAGGTCCATCGGGGCAACCACACTCATGTTCCACCAATCAACCCACAAAGATGCCCTTTCACTACCAGATCAGATAAGCAAAAGGATGATTAAGAGTGCTGAAGTTAGAAACGCCAGGAGTACGACTACTACCGCTGATTTCCTGATCACTGCCCCTTCTATCCCAGGCTGGTCGATGACCGCAGCGGCGTTGATAATTTTAGCTGGTGCAATCCCCGATGCAATTCCCCCGGCAACCATATGGGCGGCATAGACCTTGGTGAAGTCCAGGTTAAGGACCTGGGTCGCTTTTTGCAGGATCCCGTAAAACATCACGTTCGACGAGGTTTCACTCCCTGAAACAAAGGACCCGAACAACCCGAGCAGGGGGCTGATAACAGGAAATGCAATCCCGAATACCAGGGCCAGTGTAAGACCTATCACGGCATTCATGTTGAGGTCATACGACCCCGAGACGAAAGTGAGGGTATTGTTTATCACGGTCTGGCCAGACCAGTCCATGACGTAGGCAATCGCAAAAAAGATCGCCGCAGCTAGTGTGGGACTCCACGCCCGTTTTATCCAGGTTATAATAATTTTTTTGCTTTCTGCCTTTGACCCAATAAGGAAGGGTGCTGCGATCAGGGTGCTCACCACAACCCAGAAATATGCCTGGTTCAGGAGTGTTAAGTCAACCACCTTGTTGGCAACAACGGTAACTTTCTGGGCATCTCCAAGAATATGGTAGAGTCCTGCCTGTATTTGCGGAATACTGATGAAAACCACCAGCACCACGAGGAGGGTCCACGGAAGTGCCGCCTTCCATAGTGGCATCAGTGCAGGGTCTCCTGCCGCCGCGACAGTCCCGGCAGGTGCTTTTTGTGCCCGTAGTGGCTTTCCCCGGACCGCCCTGTGCAGAAAGAGAACTCCAATGGTAATGAGCCCGGCGAATACACCAACAAGGCCGATTGCCGATGCTGGGAGAATATTAACGAATATAATGGCAAAAATGCCGAGCGTGAGCCCTGCAAGGACTGCCGGGACAAGACCTTTCCGCACACCCGACATTCCATCCGCGACCCATAACATACCTAATGAGAGACCTGTAGAAATAACCGGCAGGAATAAGGCAACAGTACTCCCCATGATGACCGCATTAAATCCAAACACAGCTGCAGGAAGAGTGATGGGGACGGCGAGGAGCGAGAAGGACGTGAGCGGGTCATATCCGAGGCATGGAAGGGCCACGGAGGCAACAGGTGAGAAGCCAAGTGCCATCATGATCGGAGGGAGCATCGTGACGGGGGTTGCCCCGATGGAGACAAGAAATGAACCAAACCCCACGTTCAGGATCATGATCTGTTCATATCGTTCCGCGGCGATGGACTTGATGTATCCAGAAATACTCCGGATTGCACCGGTCAGGTCCATCATCGTCACCTGGAGAATGGTAAAAAAGACCATCAGGGAAATGCCAAAGGAGGCAAGAACCCCGCTGGCTGAGGCATAGAGGGCAATGGCAGGCGATGTATTGAAGAAGAGAACGGCAACGAACATCGTGATGAGCCAGCCGATAACCGCCATTACGGTACCTGATTGTTTCAGGAATACGATGCCGGTAAAAATGATGATAATGGGTAATATTGCAAGGAAAAAGAGGATAATTGAATTCATCAGATTTTCAGCTCCTGCATCGGTTTCCTATACCATCACATAACAATTTTGGAATGTAGCCCGGATTCAATTATTACAAATGAATGGTAATGCCCGGGGACCACCTTAATCTCTATTCACGCACCCTTTTGAACCTTTGGAGAGAGCACTACCAACGGTTGTTCCTGATTGCATCACGGCATGCCTTTCCTGCACCGTACAACGTTGCTTTTGAGTGACGGGTTTTCCAGGTATCCCGATGGGTGAATGTCCCAATTGTTTGTCCTTCCCTGTTACTGCTGGAACCTTAATCAGGATCCCGGCTCTTATTTTTTCCGGTAATTTCTGCCAGTGACATACTTCTGTTGTCCCATGGTGAAATAAAAACATCCATGTATCAGCCCACTTACTTCCTGGATGAGGAGTTAACCCTGGAATTATCTGGACTGCATGATGTTTGAGCGGTATAACCTCGATCATAACGTTGTGGAAAAAACGATTAGGTAAGACATGTGCCACCAAGATGTAGATTACTACAATGACAGAGACAAATGCTTAAATACCTATGGAAGCGGACTTCCATACAACGGGAAGTGGTTTATGAAACACTGCAGGGATATACAACGGCAAATTGAGGTAAAAATATGAAAAAGCACGCTATTGTTTTATTGGTTATCATCTTTTGTCTCTTTCTTTCGGGCATCGTATCAGCCGGACCGCAAACCGGAGCCCTCTTTGTCTGGGGGTCTAACGGTTTTGGCCAGCGCACGAATATCCCGGCGGGTGATGATTTCACATCCGTCGCTGCAGGCCAGTACCATACCATTGCCCTGCGCGAGAATGGTACCCTTGTCGCCTGGGGGGACAATATGTATGGCCAGTGCAATGTCCCGGCAGGGAATACCTACACGGCCATCGCTGCCAGTGGTATGAACAGCATGGCACTTCGGCAGGATGGCAGCCTTGTCGCCTGGGGGGATAACGGGAACGGCCAGAATAATGTACCGCCAGGAAATATCTACAAGGCGATCGCCGTTGGAGGGTCAGGGTTCGGTGTGGCGTTGAGGAATAACGGCACTCTGATTGCATGGGGCAACAACGCGTACGGCGAGTGCAACGTCCCGCCTGGGAACGATTATGTCGCCGTCAGCTCAGGGGACGTCTTTTCCCTTGCCCTCCGTGCAAACGGCAGCATCGTTGGATGGGGTCTTGACCAGTTCGGCGAATGCGACGTCCCGGCGGGTAATGATTTTTCAGCGGTTTCTGCAGGGGGGAGTTCTGCCCTTGCCCTGAAAACTGATAGTACCGTCATCGCCTGGGGGATGAACACGGCAGCACCCCCGGGTAGCGGTTACCATTCAGTCGTTGCGGGAGACGATTTCTCCTGTGCCCTCCGGGGGAACAACAGCATCGTTGTCTGGGGGCAGACCTGGTATGTGGACCAGCCCCCGTTAGGAGATGACTATTTTTCTCTTACCTCGGGCCAGTACCACGCTGCAGCCCTCCATTCGCTACTCCGGGTTGACGCGTCTGCACCTGGGGGCCATGGTACCGCGGACCCCCCCAGCCAGACTGCAACGTTCCTTTCTACCGTAAATGTCTCCTTTACCCCTGATCCCGGTTACTTTATCGCATCGGTCACCGACAACGGGGTGGAACAACCGGTTGCCAACCCCTATACCATTTCGGGCATCCGGGGCGACCATGTGGTCGTGGTCTCTTTCGACGCCATCCCTTCGGAATATAACGTAAGCGCAATGGTGGTCGGTGACCACGGTACGGTAAGTCCATCACAGCAGACGGTTGGCATTCACCAGGACGCGACAATCAACATCAACCCGGACATGGGATATCGTATCGGGGCGATCTTCGATAACGGGATATCGCAGCAGGTCACGGATCACTATATCATCGACGATGTGGTTGCCACCCATGATGTCGGGGTCATCTTCACCCTTTTTCCCGGCAGCCTCCGTGCATGGGGCTATAATGACCAGGGTTCATGCAATGTCCCGCCAGGGTACAACTACACGGCGATTGCCTCTTCCTGGGGAAGCAGCCTGGCCCTTAGGAACGGGACACTCCACGACTGGGGAGATAACCAGTACGGCCAGCATAATGTGCCGGCAGGAAACAACTACCTGGCAGTTGCCACCGGTTATTTCCACAACCTGGCATTGCGGCAGGACGGAAGCATTGCCGCCTGGGGAAACAACCAGTACGGCCAGTGTAATGTCCCAACTGGAACCAGCTATGCGGCAATCAGCGCCGGGGGGTGGCACAGCCTGGCGATCGCAACGAACGGCAGCCTCGTTTCATGGGGTGAGTCCACGGGAGTGGCCCCGTCCGGGAATGACTTTTCTGCCATTTCCTCAGGATGGTACCACAACCTGGCCCTCCGCCAGGATGGGAGCATTGTGGCATGGGGGAATAACCACGTCGGCCAGTGTAATGCCCCGCCAGGGAACGACTTTGTCGCCGTGAGCGGTGGAGGATATCACAGCCTGGCCCTGCGCCAGGACGGAAGCATTGCCGCCTGGGGGGACAACCAGTATGGGGAATGCAATGCCCCTGCCGGGAACGACTTTATCGCGGTAAGCGCCGGGGGGTATTTCAGCCTGGCCTTACGCCAGGATGGGACCATTGTGGCATGGGGTGCGAATGATTCCGGGCAGTGTGATGTCCCGGCAGGGACCTTTTCTTCTATCTCCGGCGGCTACGAACACAGCCTGGCTATTGCACCAGCTGGTGCTCCGGTAGCGGGATTTTCTGCCACCCCTAAAATGGGAAAATCCCCCTTGCAGGTCCAGTTCAATGATACCTCTTCCGGTACGCCTCCCCTGTCGTACCAATGGAATTTTGGTGACGGGACTCCGAATGTCACCGTGCAAAACCCCCTGCATACCTATACAACAGGGTCTAATTTAACCTTCAATGCAGTGCTGACCGTTGCAAACAGCGAAGGTACCAACACTACCGCCTGTAATATCCAGGTCAATGCTGAGGAAACGCCTACCGGATACTGGGCCCCGTGGGTAACCAAAACCAACACCACCTCAGGCGTCATCAACTGGTGGCAGGAAACATTGGGGAGTGGCTGGACGGTACACTATGCAACTGCCAATTATTACGAAGAGAATGGGAAGTTTGATCATATCGTACCAGACCCTGACCCTGGTCCTGCCAATTTCCACCATGTCCTCCTTACCGGCCTAGAGCCCAATACCACCTACAAGTACCTGGTCGAACCAATGGG
>Ga0194039_1002207_pt1 | contig 9987 bp, 8 predicted proteins | sample JunL228m_MetaG_FD_148679 | JGI IMG/M metagenome (GOLD analysis project Ga0194039, IMG submission 148679) | Anoxic zone freshwater microbial communities from boreal shield lake in IISD Experimental Lakes Area, Ontario, Canada - Jun2016-L227-8m | ecosystem: Environmental > Aquatic > Freshwater >...
CCAAAATGTGCACCAACATAAGCCCGTTCGGCCTTGGTGGCACCCAATAAATCGATCCAGATCGGCTTGATACCTTCAAGATTCTTGCGACTCTCAATCGGTATCTGGCGCAGTCGCCCATCCTGCAACTCAAAGGCGTTCATCTGGCTTTCATCAAAGACCGGTTCCCGAGCACCAACCAGTTGCTCGCGAAGCTGATCTGACACTTCCCAAAGCACTTCGTTTTCCTGGGTGGTCGGAATCTGCTCCCACATCAATTTGGCGTCTTCCGGGGGCAAGGCTTCAAGAATGCTGCCAATTTCCTCCGCTGGCAGCTGGGCAATCAGGTTCTCCAGTTCGACCAGATGCTGACGTTGCACAAGCGTTTCTACAATGTCATGGCGCGGCATGTTCTGGCCATGCACCATGCCTTCCACCCGCTTTTGCTTCTTCAGCATTTCGGTGACTTTTTCGAGGGACATGCTTGGATCTTCTTGTTTCAATTCAATTCCGGTTTGAGTTTACTCGGGTCATGACGTCACAAAGTTGAAACCTTGTTCGACCAGAATTCAACTTTCAACCGAGTTGTCATTGTTCCATGTACAAATACGAAGAAACGGTCATTTCCGATTGCGGCCTGCGCTACACGTCCAAAGAACCTGGCTCGCCCTTCCAGGGCATGGCAGGCTCGGGCGAAACACTGAGTTGTATCAAATGCGGCCGACACAAATTGCGCAGAAATGGAACATTCAAGCGCTACCTGAGCTCGCTGATGTTCTTTTGTCTGGACTGCAAGCCGGCCCAAGTCAAGCAGTAGGCAACGCACTGGCGTCGGCCAGGCATTCTTTGTCCCGCTGCGCTGGGGTGCGATTCAATAGCTGATCGAGAATATCGGTCACCTCAAATACCGCTCGATTCTCGATCCGCTTGACCGCAGCACGATAGTCTGGCAAGTTCTGAATCATTTTCAGCACTGCCGAACGAATGGCACGCTGCGAGGGCAGCACCAGCCCAACACCTTGTTCGCGCACCCACACGGCGTTGTAGCGCTCTTGCGGCATGGTCATTCTGTTGTTGAACGTAATGACAGGCAAGCCTAACTGCACCGCCTCACTGAGGCTGCCAGGGCCAGGTTTGCCGATCAGAAAGTCGCCCAGCCGCATATAGAGTTCAATGTCCGATGTAAATCCCATGACGACATGCTTTGCCTGTGTGTCTAGTGCCTCCAGCTGACCCTGCAAAGTACTGTTGTGCCCGCAAAGCAGGATCAATTGCACGTCTGCCAGCATTTTCGCGATGCTCAGCATTTGCGTCGAACCGTGACCACCGAACAGAACAATGCCAATCGGCTGCTGCGGGTCCAGGCCCAGCTTGCGACACTCCTCCTCGCGACTGAAAACGGGTGCACGGTAGAAGGCCGGGCGCAGAATCATGCCTGAGGTGAGGCGGATCTTTTCAGCTGCACAACCAGCCAGGCGGGCTTGAGTTGCCGCATGCTGTGTGCCACAGACCAGGTACTGCGATGGCCCCGCCTCAATCCAGAAGTTGGGGGGATAGTCCGCCATATCGGTCATGACTGTGACAAACGGCGTCTCACCCAGTGCGCCAGCCACCGACTCACACAGCGCTTTGTTGAAGTTCGGCACCAAAGAAACGACGAGATCGGGTTGACTGGAGCGCCAATGCTGCTGGAGTCTGTCGACAACGCTCGCATGACTGAACCGGATCATTCCGTGCAGCAATTTCAGTTCAGTCGCCAGACCGTAGGTCCAGCCGCGCTCCAGCCGCATGTTGTAAATGGATTCCGGCGCGATGCCGGTGAATTTACGAAACGAGTTCTTGGGATCCAGCACCTCCACCAGATTGATCAGACGTACCTGCCAGGGTCGGGTCTGCTCGCGAATCACCTCCTGCAATGCCAAGGCTGCCGAGCGGTGACCGCCACCAAAGTTGAAGTAAACAAGATCAATCGTCTTCATGGCAGGCCCGATCATCACCCCTGCAGATTACAGTTCCGTGAAGGACACCGGTGCCAGCAAAGCATCCGAGAGCGAGTGTCTTGCTCCTGTCATCAAATGTTCGTATTTCCAAGCCAGACTACTTTCCTGCCATTTCAAACTTGGGGAAATCTAGCCATGAAAATTACGGTCATCGGTGCCGGCTATGTGGGTCTGGTAACGGGCACCTGTCTGGCCGAAGTTGGTAATGATGTGATCTGCTTTGACACGGATTCCGAAAAGGTCAGAATGCTGCAGAACGGCGACATACCGATCTACGAGCCGGGCCTCAAGGAGATGATCCGGCATAACGTCAGCGGTGGACGGCTTCACTTTACCGACGACGTCGAAAAGGCCACTCACTTTGGCACCGTCCAGTTCATCGCTGTCGGTACGCCTCCTGCGCAAGATGGCAGCGCCGATGTCAAGTACGTGCTGGAGGCAGCGAGGAACATTGGCAGGTACATGAACGACTACAAGGTTGTGGTTGACAAGAGTACGGTGCCGGTTGGCACCGCCGATGCGGTCGGGGCGCTGATAGCACAGGAACTGGCGTTGCGCGGTGTGAATACCCCGTTCAGCGTTGTCTCGAATCCCGAGTTTCTGAAGGAGGGCGCAGCCATTGACGACTTCATGCGGCCTGGAAGAATCGTGCTGGGTTGCGATGACGAGCAGGCTGCCTTGAATATGCGGGCACTTTATGCGCCTTTCCAGCGGCATCATGACCGCCTGATCCTGATGGACATTCGCAGCGCAGAACTCACCAAATATGCGGCCAACGCGATGTTGGCCACACGCATCAGTTTCATGAACGAGTTGGCCAATCTTGCCGAGAAGCTCGGCGCCGATATTGAACAGGTACGCAAGGGTATCGGCAGCGATCCACGCATCGGCTACGACTTCCTCTATGCGGGTGCCGGCTACGGCGGCTCGTGTTTCCCGAAAGACGTCCGCGCACTCATCAATTCAGCCCGTGATGATGTTGGTATCGAGTTGCAGGTGCTGACAGCGGTCGATGCGGCCAACCAGAAGCAAAAGCATGTTGTGGGTGACAAAGTGAAGGCACGCTTTGGCGCCGAGCTCACCGGCAAGCATTTTGCATTGTGGGGTCTGGCCTTCAAAGCCAATACGGACGATATGCGCGAAGCCAGCAGTCAAACCTTGATCAACGATCTGCTGGCGGCGGGGGCAACGATAACGGCCTACGACCCGGTTGCCATGGCACAAGCCAGAAGTGTCTATCCCGATGCACACGGCTTGAGCTACGCCGCCTCGTCGATGGAAGCGCTGCAGCAGGCCGACGCATTGCTGATCGTGACCGAATGGAAGGAATTCAAAAGCCCTGACTTTCCCGCGATCATGGCGGCGCTGAAGCACCCTGTCGTCTTTGATGGCCGAAACCTGTACGACCCGCACTTGATCCGTGCAATGGGTTTCGAATATTTCGCCATCGGGCGCTAATCCGTGTCAATTCCAAGGAGACCTTACCCATGTCGGCATTTTTCGAACAACTGGCCATCCAGCGCCGGGACGACCACCGCTACTATCACCACAGCCGCGTCAACCAGACCCTGCATCTGATCAGTGCAGTGAGCTTTTTGGTGGCCTATGTATTTCTGTTCATCCAGCCTGCCGTCGCGGCTCTGATCGGTTGGTTGATTTCCATGACCACGCGCCAGTCAGGCCACTTCTTTTTTGAGCCGCGTGGCTACGATCAGGTCAATCAGGTCAGCCACGAATACAAGGAGGAAATCAAAGTGGGTTATAACCTGCGTCGAAAAGTCGTGTTGCTGTCGATCTGGGCTGCTTCACCGCTGCTGCTGCTGCTTGATCCGAGCCTGCTGGGTCTGTTGGCGATCGACACCAGCATGACTGGCTTCATCCATCACACCGGTCTGATCTGGTTGGCCCTGGGCATTGCAGGTCTGGCATTTCGGACCATTCACCTCTTCTTTATCAGGGACTTCATGTCGGGGCTGGTGTGGATGACGAAGATCCTGACCGATCCGTTCAATGACATTGTTCTGTACTACAGATCGCCGTTCGCGCTGTTGCGCGGTGAATGGCTCGATCCGCGACAAGAAACCAGTCCGCTTTGATGCAACGGCGCCAGACCTTCAAACTAAAGGCGTGCCTGCAGAAGCTCAAGAAGAATGCGGCGCTTGATGGACTTGTTGGTGGTGGCCGGGTCACACAACCACCAACCATCGCCTCGCATTTTTTGAGCAGCCCTGACAAAACGGGTGGCAACTTCGTCAAAGTCCTGTTGTGTGTAGTTCAGACTGAAGATGATTCGTCCGGTCCCGACCCAGCTCAGTGCCAGACCTTCGAGTCGAAGGTAATACTGAAACAGCCAGTTATAGCAGGCGGGTTGCGTGTACAGCACCGTCCAGATCGAAGACAGATTGGCGACCTGCACCGGCACTTTGGATTCAAGCAGCAGCCGATTGAGCGTCCGTGCCCTTTGATTCCAGGTTTCATCCAGATCGACGTAAAGACTGCGAATTTCGACACTGTCGAGTTGTTTGAGGAAGACGTGCATGGCACCCATGACATAGGGATGGGCATTGAAGGTCCCCCGGGCAAAGCAGATATCTGCTGGCACCGCATCGCTGTAGCGCTTCATCCAGCCGCTCTTGCCACACAAAACACCCACTGGCAGACCTCCGCCAAGCGTCTTGCCGTAGGTCACCATGTCAGCGCGCACACCAAAGTACTCCTGGGCACCGCCCGGAGCCAGCCGAAACCCGACAAACACCTCATCAAAAATCAAGGCGATGTACTTCTCATCGCAGATTTGACGCAACTCTTTCAACCACACGACGTAAGCTGTCCGGGAAAATCCGGCGCGGCGCGAACTGTCGAGCAGGGCGGAATCGCTGTGCGCGGCAGCGTTGGGGTGCAGTGCTTGCAAGGGATTCACCAGCACGCAGGCAATGTCGTTGCGGTGCCGCAGCACCCGCAAAGTGGCGGCGCTCATTTCGGCCAGAGTGAAGGTATCACGGGCCGCAACCGGGTTGCCAATGCCGGGCTGCACATCACCCCACCAACCATGGTAAGAGCCACAAAACCGCAGCACCTTGTCTCGCTTGCTGTGATAACGCGCCAGTCGCACGGCCTGCATGACAGCTTCGGTACCGGACATGTGAAAGCTGATTTCATCCATGCCGGAGATACGCTTCAAGCGTGCCACGTTGTCAGCGACCACAGGGTGATAGGAGCCCAGGACCGGTCCCAGTGCCCGCACCCTATCGGCCCCCTGATCAATGCATTCTTTGTAGAAGTCATTGCCGAAGAGGTTGACGCCGTAGGAGCCGGTCAGGTCGTAGCAGCAGTTGTCATCAAGATCCGTCAACGTGACGCCTGCACTGGAATTGGAAAAGGAACCCGCCTTCAGTTGCTCGCCCACGAGTTGTCGGAACTGGAACGGGATTCGGTAGGCATTGATGAACTGCAGGTCCGACAGACCGCTCGCGACTTCAAGACTGGCTTGTCGGCCTTTACTGAAGCGCAGCGCATATTGCGCGACCAATGCGCCAAACGCCCGCTTGCGATCATCAACCACCGAAGGCGTCGCACCATCGAGTTCAAACGCAGCCCCTGCCTGGTAGCTGTAGACTCGAAGCCAGCCCGAAATGCGCTTCGCAATTCTTGGATGTCCAGCCAGCGAACGATGTTTGGCGAGCGAGAGTTCCACGCGATGGCGCAGGCGACTCGCCACCAGCAATAGGATGGCCGCACCGAGCGCGCTCAGCAACAGCGGATGGAGTCCGTTCAAATCAGTCACACCGAGTACCTTCCAATTGAAGTCCAAAACACCATCCAGTCACGCGAGCCTGCGTCAGACCATTCAGAATCTCCTGCACCAGGAAGACATCAACTTTCTGCTGACGAATCGCCTGCCCCGGCGCTGGCTCACCCAATGGATGGGGCGCTTTAGCAAGATTGAAACGCCGTGGCTGCGCGACCTGTCCATCCGTGTCTGGGCTTTCTTCTCTGAGCTTGATCTGAGCGAGGCCAAGAAGACCACATTTCGCAGCATGCACGACTGCTTCACACGCGAGCTCAAGGACGGTGCCAGACCGGTTGACATCGATCCGCTGGTGCTGGCAAGCCCGGTCGATGCCATCGTCGGGGCGCACGGCCCGATTCGGGGAACCCAGGTCTTTCAGGCCAAGGGCTTCCCCTACACGCTCGAAGATTTGCTTGGACCTGATGAGAACGTGCAGGACTGGCAGGACGGCTATTTCGCGACCCTGCGCCTGACCTCCAGCATGTACCACCGGTTTCATGCTCCCGCTGACTGCACCGTCGAGCACGTTCGGTATTTCTCTGGAGATACCTGGAATGTGAATCCGATCGCCTTGCGACGGGTCGAGCAACTGTTTTGCAAGAACGAGCGGGCTTTCATTCGGACGCGCTGCGGCGGCGTCGGGCCCTGCCAGGGGCAAGCCGTCGCATTGGTGCCGGTGGCTGCCATCCTGGTAGCGAGCATTCGACTGCATTTTCTTGATGTCTTGTTTCACTTGCGCTATTCCGGACGCAGAACCTTCGACTGCCATGCCACGTTCTCCAGGGGACAGGAAATGGGGTGGTTTCAGCATGGCTCCACCGTGATCGTGTTGGCAGCAAAAGGCTTCGTACTGCGTGACGGCTTGCAACAGGGGTCAACGATACGCATGGGCCAGGCGCTCATGCGTTGGACTGCTTGACCAGGACACGACTTGCCACTAACGCGGCACCCGCGTGCTGCTGGCCATGGCGTTGGATGACGTCCGAGAGAACCTCGACAAACCGGTCGTAAATGACATCCCAGTTCAAATGGGCCACACTCGCCGCCGCATGGCGTCGAACCGTACTTAGCCGTTGCCGGTTGAGTGCCAGACTGAGTGCCGCTTCGACGAAATCCAGTTGCGCGCTGCCAGCAACCAATACGCCGTTCTGCTCCGTCGTGATCAATTCATGCGCTGCCGCACGGTCATAGGACACAAGCGCCAGGCCACTGGCCAGCGCCTCCGGCACCACGTTGCCAAAGGTCTCCGTCAGACTGGGGAACAGGAACATGTCCCCTGATGCGTAATGGGCTGCCAGTGCTTCACCTTCCTGAACCCCCGCATAGATCGCGGACGGACAGGTTTCCTGCAAGGTCTTGCGCTCAGGTCCATCGCCGACGATGACCAGTTTTGCACGCGGCAAGCGAAACTCGATGGCCTTGAATGCGGCGATCACGACGCCAATATTTTTTTCCTTGGCCAGTCGGCCCACATTCATGATGACCAGATCATCAACGCCCACACCCCAACGTTCGCGCAAGTCAGTGGAACGCTTGTCAGGAGAAAACTGCCTGACTTCCACGCCCCGCGACAGCAGCGTTACATGGTCAAAAGCCAATGCCTGCAAATCCTGCAACATGGCCTTGGTCGGCACCATGGTGGCCAGCGTGCGATTGTGCAGTCTGCGAAGATAGCCCTCGATCAGATTCCTGAACACGCCAACGCCGTAGTAGCGCGAGTAACTTTGAAAGTTGGTATGAAACGAACTGCTGACCGGCAACTGCAGTTCATGCGCGGCGGCGACCGCAGACCAGCCCAAGGGTCCCTCGGTGACGACATGCACGATATCGGGTCGTCTTTGCTGCCAAAGTTTCACGAGTTTGCTGCGGGAAGGAAACCCGAGGCGCAATTCCGGATAGCTTGGAACCGGCATGCCGCGAAACAAGACCTGCTCCAGAGCGCCTTCAGATGGCGGGTCCTTTTCCTCAAATTGGCGTGGTCGCATCAGTTGGACGACATGTCCACGCACCAACAAACCCGACACAATCCGGCCTAAAGTCATGGCCACGCCATTGACTTCGGGGGCAAAGGTCTCGCTGACTATCGCCACACGAAGGCGTGCTGCCTTAGCCCCATGGGACTTTGATGTAACTGCTTCCAGATCATGCATGCCGCTGAGGCTACCGATCAAAAGCAACAGTTTGATGATTGTTTTTTGACAGTTTCAAGACGGATCGCGCGACGCAAGGCTCAATGGCATTGCAGCGCCAGTTTGCTTACCGGCAACCGGCGTTGCACGAACCACACGAGCGCCATGGTGGAGGTAATAAGCACTCCAAAGCAAATGATCAGAGCCCGAAGCGGTATCTGGTTCGCGGTAGCCGCAGCGTAGAGCGCCAACATCACCAATATGCCGCCGTTCTCATTGAACCCCTGCACCGCAATCGAGCGCCCGGCAGTCAGCAAGTTATGTCCCCGGTGTTGCAGCAAGGCATTCATCGGCACCACAAAATAGCTGGCGAGGGTGCCCACGGCCAGGAGCAGCATGCAGGCCCAAGGCACTGACTCGACAGCGAGCATCAGCGGCACCAGCAGTCCGATCATGACACCTATGGGAAGCAACTTGATGGCATCCGATAGCTTGACATAGCGACTCGCAAGAACGGCACCGCCAACCACTCCCAATGCGGTCACGCCCTGCAGGTACGCCGACTGTGCCAGCGGCAAACCCAGGGATTCGTTGGCCCAGCGCAAGACAATCAGTTGTAGCGTTGCACCCACACCCCAGAGCAGGGTGGTGATCGCCATCGAAAGACCGCCCAGCGGATCCGTCCACAAAATTCTGTTCTCCTGGAAAAATCGGCGAACCATCCGGATCGGATGGATCGAATGGCTTGCATAGCGAGCACCACTGTCCGCTATGCCAAGATTCAGCATGGCTGCCACCCCATACAGGGCCAGCAGAATGAACATGCCGGCCAACAATCCGGTACTCGTCAGTGGCAACAAATCAAACCACCGAGGCAAAGCAAGCGTCAGCAACACAGGGCTGATCAGGAGACCTCCCAGCGCGGTACCCAACACGACCGCCGACACCGTGACTCCCTCAAAGAAACCGTTGGCCCGCACCAGTTGCGAAGCCGGCAGCAATTCTGTAATCAATCCATATTTGGCAGGCGCATAGATGGCGGCCGCCAAACCGGCCAGGGCCAGCGCCAAAGTGGGGTCGCTGCCCATCAGCAAGCCGAAGATCGCAACGGCCTTCAGGAAATTGGCCAACAACATGACCCGACCTTTTGGCAAGTAATCTGCCAAGGGTCCGACAAAAGGCGCCAGCAGGACATAGCAGAAGGTCAGACTGAGTTTGAGCACCGGGATGATCCAGGCCTGCGCATGTAGCTCAATGACACGTGCAATCGCCACGATCAGCAGTGCGTTGTCAGCAACGGTTGAAATGAACTGAACTGCGATGAGTAGAAAGAAAGTGCGGGACTGAGGAGTCTGTGCAATAACGGCTTGCTCCTTCGGCATGGACACTTTCTGTTTATGACAAATTTATTCTGTAATCATGACTGCCGACTGTTGCAAAATGATGACCACTACTCTCGCTGGGACGGCCGTTCGCTGGTAGAAGGTCTGCCACTCTCAAGACAAGCTTCACGATACTGTCATCGTTGATGGCAATACTGGCCTTTTCATTTCCCATGCAAAGGCCACCATGATTCGTCACACTTCAGCCCGCCTGGTACTTGTTGCCGCCACCCTGGCTGCGCTCCCTCTGTCCACCTGGGCACAACAGGTCTACCCGGCGACACTGGCCGGCCACGCCGTATTGCCCGCCGCCAGTTTTATTCCTGCCCCCAAGGATGCGCCAGCTGACTTGCAAGTCAGCGGCAAGTTCACCACCGGGGCCCGTGTGGAAAAAATCGGCAGTGTTGAAGGTCTGTCTGCCGGGCGCCCCACAGGTGTCTCGCTGCCCTTCAATGGCCAACCGCTGCAAGGCCATTCCGGCATCAAACGCATGGCAGACGGCAGCTACTGGATTCTGACCGACAACGGCGCAGGATCCAAAGCCAACTCGCCGGATTTCGCGTTGTACCTCAACCACTACAACGTGGACTTCAAGAGCGGGAAGTTCAATCACCTGGCAACCATCTTCTTACACGACCCAGACAAGAAAGTGCCATTTCGCATTGTCCATGAAGGCACCAAACAGCGCTACCTTACCGGCTCTGATT
>Ga0194039_1002208_pt1 | contig 9985 bp, 2 predicted proteins | sample JunL228m_MetaG_FD_148679 | JGI IMG/M metagenome (GOLD analysis project Ga0194039, IMG submission 148679) | Anoxic zone freshwater microbial communities from boreal shield lake in IISD Experimental Lakes Area, Ontario, Canada - Jun2016-L227-8m | ecosystem: Environmental > Aquatic > Freshwater >...
CGATATTACAGGGATCACCATCCGTGAAACCAGCGAGCCGGGGAAGGGGGCACGGTTCGAGATGGTGGTGCCGAAAGGGATGTGGCGGATGGCAGGGGGGAACGATGAGTGATGAAAGTTGGAAAGAAGGAAGCCCCAATCTGAAGTTTATGGGGCTGATTTCGTATATGGCAGGAAGTATACAATGAAACAGGATATCACGTGGTGGTATGTCATCGCCGTATGCATCCTCATCGCCGGGGTGATCCTTACTATCTGGTCTGCGCAGCAGCAGGACCAGTCCATGCGTAACGATCTGCTGACGAAAACCAACATCGCAAAATCGGGGATCGCTGTTGAACCGGTTACCACACTGAATGGTTCACCTGCCGACCTTGGATCCCCGGAATACCAGTCACTTAAACTACAACTCGGAAAAATTAGGGCAGCCGATCCCGATATCCGCTTTGCCTATTTGATGAGCCGGAGAGAGGACGGATCAATTATCTTAAATGCAGACTCGGAACCCCCGGAATCTGCGGACTACTCTCCACCCGGCCAGGTATATTCCGAAGCACCGGCGGCAGTCAGGTCGGCATTTGCCACAGGGGAGATAGCAAATGAGGGGCCGTATACAGACCGCTGGGGAACGTGGGTGAGTGGGTTTATCCCCGTAACGGATCCTTCAACCGGACGGGTGATCGCGGTTTTCGGCATGGATACCGATGCCAGGGACTGGAACTCGATAATTTTCAGAAACAGCCTGCCATTGCTCATTGCAACACTTTTCATCGTTCTCCTGGTAATGGCATCCGCTTTTTTCCAGCGGCGCAATGAGGTGGAGAAGCGCCGCCTTGAGACATCAGAGGAAAAATTTTCCAAGACATTCCAGGCAAATCCTGCGCTCATGGCATTATCCACCATTGATGAAGGCAGGATTCTTGATGTAAACGAGAGTTTCCTTTCAAAGCTTGGCTATTCCCGTGAAGAGGTGACCGGGACAACCACCTCGGCCATGGACCTGTATGTTAACCCTGAACAGCGAAATACTATCCTTAAGCAGGTCAGGGAGACTGGGCAGGTGCACAATATGGAGGTGACCCTGTACCGGAAAAACCGCGACCTGCTGTATGGATCGTTAACCTCGATTACCATTGACGTTGCCAGCACACCCCGTTTGTTCACGGTCATACTCGACCTTACTGAGCGAAAACAGGCGGAAGGGGCACTGCGGGAGAGCGAAGAAAAATATCGTCACTTAATCGAGAACAGCCACGACATCATTTACACGCTCACCGCAGAGGGAGTGTTTATTTTCGTTTCACCTGCATGGACAACGCTATTGGGGCACCCGGTAACACAGGTGACAGGACAATCATTCCAAAAATTTGTCCATCCGGATGATATTCCCGGATGCATGGCATGGCTGCAAAACGTGATCGGGACGGGACAACGACAAGAGGGTGTCGAGTACCGTGTGCAGCATACCAACGGGTCATGGTACTGGCACACCTCAAGTGCGGTCCCTTTTAAAGATGAGACAGGTAAGATCGTTAGTTTTTATGGGATCGCCCGTGACATCACCGAACGCAAACTGGCGGAAGAAGCGCTACGCCAGTTATCAGACCGCCTGTCGCTCGCAACACGGGCGGGCGGCGTGGGTATCTGGGATTACGATGTCGTCAATAACACACTGACCTGGGACGACCAGATGTTTGCCCTCTACGGGATCACCCGGGAGCAGTTCGGCGGTGCATACGAGGCATGGCAGGCTGGACTTCACCCGGAAGACAAGCAGCGGGGTGATGAAGAAATCCAGATGGCGTTACGTGAAGAGAAGGAATTCGACACCGAGTTCCGGGTTCTCTGGCCAGATGGCAGCATCCGCAACATACGGGCCTTTGCTATCGTTCAACGTGACGCCGGGGGTAAACCCCTGCGCATGATCGGTACCAACTGGGACATCACCGAACGCCGCCGGGCCGAGGAAGAGGTTATACAAACCCGGCGTAATTATGAGGCCTTTTTTAATACCATTGATGAGTTCCTCTATGTACTTGATGAACAGGGCCGCATCCTCCACGTCAACGAAACGGTCATCCGGCGACTCGGGTACACACGGGAAGAGCTCCTTGGTCAACCAGTGCTGATGGTGCATCCACCAGAACGCAGGGATGAAGCAGGGCTCACCGTGCAAGGGATGCTGGCAGGCACAATGGATTTCTGCCCGGTACCGGTGATGACCAGGGACGGTCACCTGATCCCGGTGGAGACCCGGGTTATCACGGGTGAATGGGATGGCAGGCCTGTGCTGTTCGGGGTCAGCAAGGATATATCAGACCTTAAAGTCTCTGAGGAGAAATTTTCCGCTGCGTTCCATTCCAATGCGGCGGCGATGGCTGTTTCGACGAAACACGATGGAAAATTTGTTGATGTTAATGCAGCGTTTTTACTGATGCTGGGGTTCTCCCGGGATGAAGTCATCGGAAAAAGCGTAGGTGACTTACATCTTTTTGCGCAACCTGAGGACCGGATACATGCCATTCGCATACTGGAAGAGGGTGGAGTGGTGAGGAACCTTGAGGTACAGGTCCAGGCAAAGGATGGCTCCGCCCTGTACGGCTTATTCTCTGCAGATAGTATCACAATAGGTGAAATCCCCTGCCTGCTGACAACAATGGTGGACATCACCGAACGTAAAAATCTCGAAAATGAGATGAAGTTCCATGAGCAGGAACTTACGCAATTCTCTAAGTCCCTCGCTACGGCGAACAAGAAGCTCAACCTCCTCTCATCCATCACCCGGCACGACATCAACAACCAGCTCACAGTGCAGATTGGCTACCTCGAAATACTCGAAGATACACAGCTCGATCCATCTCATAATGAGTATTTCCAGAAGGTTTCAACCGCTGCCAACCGGATCGCCGCAATGATCCAGTTCACCAAGGAATACGAGGAGATCGGTGTTCATGCCCCTGCATGGCAGGATACCCATAAACTTGTAGACACCGCGGCAAAAGAAGCCCCACTCGGAAAGGTCGTGGTGAAAAACGATCTTCCTGCTGGAATAGAAGTGTTCGCCGATCCGCTGGTTGTCAAGGTCTTTTACAACCTCATGGACAATGCGGTGCGATACGGAGGAAAGATCACGAGTATCCGGTTCTCTGCCCTGGAATCCGGTGATGATCAGGGCATCGTGTGCAAGGACGATGGGGACGGTGTCATTGCTGAGGAGAAGGAGAAAATATTCGAACGTGGATTCGGGAAGAATACCGGGCTCGGGTTAGCCCTTTCCCGGGAAATTCTTTCCATCACCGGCATCACCATCCGGGAGACCGGCGAACCGGGCAAAGGAGCCCGGTTTGAGATGGTGGTGCCGGAAGGTATGTGGCGTTTAACAGGGAATGATACATGATGCCAGACACACTCCGTGTCCTCTATGTCGATGACGAACCCGGTCTTCTTGAGATCGGCAAACTGTTTCTCGAGAAGGAGGGGGAGTTTGCTGTCGATACACTTACTTCTGCCAGGGAGGCACTTGATCAGTTAAACACGGAGCGGTATGACGCCATCATCTCCGACTACCAGATGCCGGAGATGGACGGGATCACGTTTCTCAAGCAGCTGAAAGCATCGGGGAATGCCACGCCGTTCATCATTTTCACGGGAAGGGGCCGTGAAGAGGTGGTCATAGAAGCGCTCAACGAGGGTGCGGACTTCTATATCCAGAAAGGCGGCGAACCAAAGGCACAGTTTGTTGAGCTCGCAAATAAAATCCGTTACGCCGTCTCCCGGCGGCGTTCTGAAGAAAAGCTGGGGGCTTCCGTTGAGGAGATCAGGGGGGCATCCTCCCGGTACGAAGCGCTCATCGCCGCATCGAACACCGGTGCGTGGGAATACCATGCAGATTCCGGGTTCCTGTGGTGCAGCCCCGAATATTTTTCCATGCTGGGGCGTGATATCCGCGACTTTGACATCTCAGGCACACGGAATATCGAACATACCTGGATTGACCTGCTGCACCCTGAGGACCGTGAATTCGCACGCAGGCAATTTGACACCTACCTCGGTAATCCTCAAGGAATGTATGAGCAGTATTTCCGGGTGCTACACAAGGACGGGCACTGGGTCTGGGTCTGGTCACGCGGCAGGACCATACGGGACGCCGGCGGGAAGCCGACCAGCGTTACGGTGGGGACACACATCGATGTAACAGATCGTAAGCATTCCGAAGAAGAACTCTTAAAGAAAAACGAAGAGCTCCATGCTTCCTATGAACAGATCGCTGCAACTGATGAAGAACTCCGTGCCAATCTAAACGAAATGACCCGGCAGGAACAGATGCTCCGCGAGAGCGAGGAGAAATTCAAGACGCTGTTTGAAAGTGCGGCCGATGCGATCATTATCATGGACCGTCATGTTTTTCTGGATTGCAACAGAAGGACTGAAGAAATTTACCGGCGCACCCGCGAACAGATTATCGGGCATTTCCCAGCGGAATTTTCCCCGGAACGCCAGCCGGACGGACTACTTTCAGCAGAAAAAATGAAAGGCAAAATTGATGCCGCATATTCAGGAGAGAACCGCTTTTTTGAATGGACCCATGTCCATCCTGGTGGCACACCGTTCATCGTCGAAGTGAGCCTGAACCGTTTTATGGTCAGGGACGCGTATTACCTGCAGGCAATCGTAAGGGACATCACCGGCCGGAAACAAAATGAGGAACAGGTTGTGGGCCTTAGTAAATTAAAGGAAAAATTACTGGAAAAACGCAGTCTTTTAGAACAATTGAAACTTGTCAGCGAGAGTTGTATTAAGATCTTTGGAGCTGATTTTGCCCGGATCTGGCTGATTGAAGATGCAGACCTCTGTGAAAAAGGGTGCATGCACGCGGCTGTTACTTCCGGACCGGAAGTTTGTAATAACCGATTTCAATGTCTCCATCTTGTTGTGAGTTCCGGGCGGTACACCCATATTAACGGGGGGCACCGCCGGGTACCGTTCGGTTGTTACAAGATCGGCCGGATTGCTTCGGGAGAGGACCCCTTTTTCATCACCAATGATGTGGTCCATGACCCGCGGGTGCACGACCATAACTGGGCACAATCCCTCGGCCTTATCTCGTTTGCAGGATTTCGCCTCCTGGCACAGGACAATAAAACGGTTGGAGTACTGGCACTTTTCAGGGACCGGGCGATCCTGCCGGACGAGGAAACACTCCTCGTTGACCTGGCAAACACCCTTTCGCACGTGATAATTTCCGGGATAGCAGAAGAAGAGGTCCGGATTAAAAACGAAGAGCTTCACGCATCCTATGAACAGATTGCAGCCACTGAAGAGGAACTCCGTGGCAACCTGGATGAAATGACCCGGCAGGAAATTGCACTCCGCGAGAGCGAGGATTTATACCGCCAGTTTTTTAAAACCACCCTTGACAGCGTTTTTATCACAACTCCGGACGGTAAGTGGGTTGATTTCAATGATGCCTTAGTTGAGGTTTTTGGCTATTCGAACAGGGAGGAAGTATTCAGCGTGCCCGTCTCTGGGTTCTATGCACACCCGGAAGACCGGTCTGAATTCCTCAGGCTCGTTGAACGGGACGGGTATGTAAAAGAGCGCCCCCTGCAGTTTCGGAAAAAAGACGGCACAGTCGTTAACGGCCTCATCACTATCTTGTCACGGAAACACCCGGACGGCTCTCTCAAGGGGTTTATCGGGACCGTACATGGCATCACCGGGAAAAAACGAGTGTATGCCCCGAATTCCAGTCGCGAGCCGTTTAACAAGGCCCGTGTGGAAAACCTGCCGGATAGTATTCTTGTGTATGGCCATGACGGGAAGACCCTCTACATAAATCCGGCTGCGTTAAAAGCACTTGGGTATGATGCAGATACGGTGACAGGCACATCCGTACTCTCATATGTAGCAGAAGAATTCCGTGAGAGTATAGCAGCCAAAATGGTGGAACACAATGAAATGGGCGAGATTCCTATCTATGAAGTCGAGCTTATTGCACAGGACGGTCTCCGGAAACTGATGTTTGTCAAAGGCAAGCCGGTTCTGTATGACAACAACCCCGCCACCCTCATGCTCCTCATTGATATCACCCGGAGAAAGGCACTCGAAGACGAGCTCACAGCACGTGCAGCAGAACTCGCAAAGATCTCAACGGCATTCCAGGGGGCAAATAAAAAACTCATGCTTCTTTCCAGCATCACAAGGCACGATATCAACAACCAGCTCACGGTGATCCTCGGGTATCTCACATTAATGGAAAATCAGCAGCCCGACCCTGTGATCAATGATTATTACAAAAAGATCATTACCTCTGCAAATCGCATCTCTTCAATGATCCGGTTTACCAGTGAATACGAGGATATCGGGACCTCAGATCCCACATGGCAGGACATCCGCAGAATTGTAGATACCGCAACAAAAGAAACCCCGCTCGGAAAGGTCATGGTGAAAAACGATCTTCCTACCGGTGCAGAAGTGTTCGCCGATCCGCTGGTTGTCAAGGTGTTTTACAACCTGATGGATAACGCGGCGCGATACGGCGGGAAGATCACGACCATCCGGTTCTCTTCCCTGGAATCCGGTGATGACCACCTGGTCGTGTGCGAAGATGATGGCGACGGTGTCGTTGCGGAGGAGAAAGAGAAGATCTTCGAGCGAGGCTATGGAAAGAACACCGGGCTTGGGTTAGCCCTTTCCCGGGAGGTCCTTGATATAACCGGGATCACCATCCGTGAAACAGGCGAACCGGGCAAAGGGGCCAGGTTCGAGATGCTCGTGCCGAAGGGGATGTGGCGGATGAACGCTGAAACAAATGATATTCAGGGTGGTGGGACATGACTGCCAGCCTGTTCATTATGCCGCTTATTTTTGCGACGCTCATTCTCATTTCGCTTGGCATCTACAGCCGCCGCTTTTCCCGGCAGCCGATCCAGCTGCCGTTTGAGTGCATGATGTACCTCGCATCGGTCTGGTCAGTTACGTATGCACTCGATATCGCAACTGACAGCCTCGCGATAAAAATCATCCTGATGCAGGTCCGGTTCTTTGCGGTGCCGTTCATCCCGGTACTCATATTACTGATGGCCATACTGTTTACCGGGCATGATGCGTGGCTCTCGAAGCGGCGTATCGGGCTTCTTCTCGTTATCCCATCAGTCACGGCATTCCTTGCCCTAACAACTGCGTTCTCCCCGTTATTTCGGTTCAATTATTATCTCGTCCAGACCACCTCGGGATTTTCTGTACTTGGCTTTTCAGCAGGTATCTGGAGCCTGGCAATCTACCTCCCGTTCAGTTATATCGTAGAGATCGTTGCTGTTCTGCTCATTCTCTGGACGGTATTTTTAGAACGGGAGATCTATGCACGCCAGGCCGCCATCTTTTTAATCGCAATATTAGGGCCGGCATTGATCGAGTTCCTCTATTTTATCGGTATCACGCCAGTCCCGGGCTACAACCTCACCCCTTCAATATTTGCAATCAGCGGGGTCCTTCTCGCTATTGCTATCTTCCATTACCGGTTCCTGGATATCGTCCCCATCGCCCGCACCACTCTTTTCGAGCGGATGACAGACCCCATGTTCGTGCTCGACCACGAGCAACGGATCGTGGATTTTAACCCGGCCGCAGCACGGGTGCTGGAAATGACACCTGCAGGCACAATCGGGACGGATGCATCAGTATTGTTCGGGAAATGGCCGGAACTTCTGCAGGGTTTCACCGGAATTGCGGATACGAAAAGAACGGTCCTCATCGGGAGTGGTGCGGATGCCAGATTTTTTGAGGTTACGATTCAGGATGTTGGAACAGGGCCCATTGGAGGAGAAGGGCGTCTTGTTATCCTCCGGGATAGTACAAAACGCAAGCTGGCAGAGGAAGCACTTGTAGAGAGCAGGCGTCAACTTGATGCAATGGCCTCCAACATTCCGGGGGTTGTCTACAGGTACTACGTGAAACCTGATGGGACAACCGGGTTTGACTATATCAGCGGCCGCAGCCGGCAGATCCTTGGTCTTGAGAACGATAAGGTCACGTTTTTTGATCAGTTTACAGATGGAATCGTTCCAGAAGAACGGAAACGGTTTCTCAGATCGATTCAGCACGCCATCAGCACAAAAACTCTCTGGGAGTTTGACAGCCAGTATGCGAAACCATCAGGGAAAAAGATCTGGATTCGTGCGGTATCCAGCCCGGTAATGGAAAAGGGCCAACTTATTTTCGACGGGGTTATTTTTGACATCACCGACCGGAAAGAGGCAGATGAGTTCCTCCGGCTTCTTGCCCATATATCCGATGATGCCCCGGCATCCATCACGGTCCATGACAATGAGGGAAACTTCCTCTATGCGAATGAAGAGACTTTACGGCTCCACGGATATACCCGCGAGGAGTTTCTGGCAAAAAATCTCCATGAGATTGATGTGCCGGAGAGCGAGCAGTTGATCGCTGAACGGATGCAGAAGATTCGTGATGCGGGATCAGCTGAGTTTGATGTGCAGCATTTCCGGAAAGATGGTTCAATTCTTCCCCTCCATTTAAACGCAAAACCCGTGGACTGGAGAGGCAGGAAGGTGTTACTGAGCATCGCAACTGACATTAGCGACCGCAAGATAGCGGAAGAAATCTTAAAAGAGAGCGAAGATCGTTTCCGGGCTATTTCGGAATATTCACACAATGCGATATGCATCATCGATGAACACGCAAAGATTCTGTGGGTTAACGACAAAATGCTGACGCTGGGTGGATATTCGCGAGACCAGGTGTACGCCGTGGAATCTTTCGTTGGGTTTATCGCACCCGAATCCATCGAATTTGTGGTGTCCAATTTTTCAAAGGTTCTTGCAGGTGAACCGTACGAGCATCACTATAATTTTTATATTATCCGGGCTGACGGGCAAAAACGCCTCTGTGAAAAGTACATGATGGATGTCGTGGACACCCATGGAAAGCGTAACCTCATCATCAGCATGCTGGATATCACCGAACGCAAACGTGCGGAATCCATCCGTGATCAACAGTTATTATTCACCTCCGCATTAAACGAAATATCTGAATGTATTATTTCCAACGATAATTCTGAAGATATTTTAGAGAGAACAAACCGTATTATTGGTAAAACCCTGCAACTGGACCGGGCATTAATTTACGATGTATCATTTGAGAAGAATCACATTACCGGTTTGTGTGAATGGTTAAGGCTGGATCATCCGGATATTGCACCTACAAAAGGAGAATATCCCCTGGATATGTTCATAAGCCCTTTTACAGAAATAAAGAAAACCAGAAAATATCTCGAAAGTCATTTCAATGCAGTGAATGAGCATTTTATCGGGGATGGATCGGGGAAAATTCTGCACGAGCAGATGAAAATTAAAAGTTTAATCTGGTATCCCTTTGCCTTTGATGAACATGGGTACCATGTATTTACGTTGAATCAAATTTTGGAACAAAGACTGTGGACGCAGGAAGATATTGAGTTTCTTGGATCTGCAGAAAAGCAGATTAACCTGGCGCTGGTTAAAATAAAACTGCTCGAAGATCGCAAACTTGCCGAAGACACGCTCCTGCGGGTCAACCAGAAGCTGAACATACTCACCCAACTGACACGGAAAGACTTAACTAGCCAGCTCTTTGTCCTGAGCAGCTACCTGGAACTGACAAAAAATCAATTGGCCGGGCAGGACAGCATCATCGACACCCTGGAAAAGGGTGTCCGGTCGGTCCGGTTAATTCACGATACCATTGAATATTCGAAGGATTACCAGGACATGGGTGCAAAGCCCCCGAAATGGCAGAACGTGAAGATGGCATTGTTGCTCGGGCTCTCCCATATATCCATCGGGAACATTCAGCACAGCATTGAAACAGCAGACCTCGAGATCTTTGCCGATCCCCTTCTGGAAAAGGTATGCCAGCGCCTTTTCGAGAACGCGGTGAAACATGGCGACCATGTTACATTGATCCGTGTCTGGCACACGGTCACCCC
>Ga0194039_1002209_pt1 | contig 9984 bp, 10 predicted proteins | sample JunL228m_MetaG_FD_148679 | JGI IMG/M metagenome (GOLD analysis project Ga0194039, IMG submission 148679) | Anoxic zone freshwater microbial communities from boreal shield lake in IISD Experimental Lakes Area, Ontario, Canada - Jun2016-L227-8m | ecosystem: Environmental > Aquatic > Freshwater >...
CATTCGTTAGTTTGAGCTAAAAGGGTAAATCATAGGCTGAATTTAGCCTTAAAGTTTAGGAACAAGACAATATATTTGCGTTATATTGACATGGTTAAAACTATATAAATAAATTCAGGAGATTTGTTAATGAGCACAACTGGGATTGAAATTCATCCAAGAAAAGAAGCCTTTCAAGAGGGCATCTCCGCTCTAACGGGGCTGGCAACCTCAGTGGTGAGTGATGTCATGGGCAGGACGATTGGCGCAGTCAGTATTCTCCCGGTGAATAAATCTTCTGTCTCCGTTTGCGGTAATGCTGTAACGGTTAGCGTTCGTGCTGGGGACAATCTTTTAATTCATAAAGCCTTGCAAATTCTAAAACCAGGTGATGTCTTGGTAGTGGATGGTGGTGGCGATATAACGCGTGCCCTGTTTGGGGAAATCATGATGACGGTTGCCAAATCGAAAGGTGCGATTGGCTGTGTCTTTGATGGTGCTATTCGTGATGTGGATGCTTTTGAGAAACACAAATTCCCATGCTGGGCTCGTGGCGTGAATATGCGCGGCCCTTATAAGGATGGCCCTGGATCGATTAATACCTCAATTAGTATTGGTGGCATGGTCGTCAATCCGGGTGATGTGATTTTGGGTGACTGCGATGGCATTATTGCCCTATCACCAAGCATTGCACTCGAAGCCGCTAAGTTAGGCAAAGAAAAAGAAACGGCTGAACGCAAAACCATTCAATCCATTTTGGATGGTCAATATAACGACGCTTGGGTGGATGCCACTTTGAAACAAAAAGGCGCCCTATGAAAAAAGCCCTATTTACTTTTGCTTTAAGTATCCTAGCGATCAATGCCATTGCCGCATATCCAGATAAGTCCATTAAGTTTTTGGTTCCGTGGCCTCCAGGCGGCGCAACGGATCAGGTGGCGCGTATCTTGGTTCAACCCTTAACAAAAGAGCTGGGCGTTTCAGTATTTGTTGAGAACAAGGGTGGGGCAGGCGGGAACATTGGCACCCAAGCTTTTGTACAAGATAAACCTGATGGCTACTCTATTTTGATGGCCACGAGCTCTACCAATGCTGCTGGCCCTCACTTATTTGCGAACCAGGGATTTGATGCAGCTAAAGATTTCACGCCAGTAGTGCTGGTCTGCACGATTCCAAACATCATGGTCGTGCCAGCTGCATCACCCTGGAATAGCATGAAAGATCTCATGACTGATGCGAAGCAGAATCCTGGAAAGTTTACTTATGGCTCGGCTGGTATTGGCGCCTCTCAGCATTTGGCTGGAGCGCAATTTAAAACGGTAACTGGTTTGGATATTCGTCACGTTCCCTATAAGGGAAGTGGTCCCGCAGCAGTGGATTTGATGGCTGGGCATATTGACATGATGCTGGATACTGGGTCACTCAATAATATTAAAGCGGGGAAGCTGAAGGCCCTTGGTGTAGCTGCTGATAAACGTATTCCTGAATTACCTAATGTACCCACGATGAAAGAAGTAGGTGTGCCGATGGTAGCTAATGCCTGGTATGGCGTCATGCTCCCAGCTGGAGCCCCAAAAGATATTACCGAAAAACTGAATGCAGCTTTTAATAAAGTGCTGAGGGATCCTGAGGTGAAGCAACACCTTCAATCCATAGGTGCACAGGTTGATGGCGGCTCTGTTGCTGATTTCACAAAGTTTTCTCAATCCGAGATTAAGCGTTACGAAGGTATTGTCAGAATGTCAGGGGCTCCTAGAGAGTAAAAATGATGAAGAAGATGATCTCCAATGTTTTATTGTTTTGCGGGTTTCTATTCTCAGTCCATTCGATGGCTCAGGACTATCCTAATAAACCGATTAAGGTTCTGGTTGGGTATGCGCCAGGTGGCGCGGTAGATTTAGTTGCCAGAAGTTTGGGACAAAGTCTTTCTGGCTCAATGGGGCAAGCTTTTGTCATTGAAAACAAGCCAGGTGCTGGGACTAATATTGCGGTTAAGCAATTGATTGATAGCCCGCCAGATGGATATACGCTGATGGTTGCAGCCAATGCCTTAGCTGCCAATATGGCTCTTTATAAACCTCAGCCATTTGATGTCGATAAAGACATCACCCCAATTGCAATGATTGGTAGCGTCCCGGTAGTGATAGCTACAACTGCTGGAAGTAAGTATCAAAAATTATCAGACCTGATTAAAGCGGCAAAGGCAAATCCGGATTTCATTACCTACGGGTCACCAGGCAATGGCGCAACCCCACACATGGCCATGAAATTCTTTGAGCAGGCTGCTGGAGTTTCCTTTAAGCATGTCCCGTATAAAGGGGGCGCACCCGCCATTACGGATTTAATCGGAGGCCAGTTAGATTTGGTCGCAATGAATATGCTTGAAATTGCTCCTCAGGTTAAAGCTGGAAATCTTAAAATCATTGCAGTGATGAGCGCCAAGCGCTCCCCATTATTTCCAGGCGTACCTACAATTGCAGAATCTGGATTTCCTGGATTTGAGGCTTCTGTTTGGTATAGCTTAATTGCGCCTGCTAAAACGCCAGCAGGGATTGTGAAGACATTGCACACAGAGGTAGAGAAAGCACTCAAATCGAAAGACATGATTGAGCGTTTAACTTCGGTTGGCGGCGAGGTCAATCCCGGTAGCACTGCGCAATTTACAGCCTTTCTTAATTCAGAGCGCAAGCGTTACGAAAAGCTGGTTCGTGATGCCAATATTCAGCCTGATTAATGCCCAGAAAATAAATTGATGAGATATCGTTTTTTCTGGGGGAAGGTGTGCGGATTCGTTTTTTCACTCATCCTCTGCGCTTGCTCCACTGCACCGCAAAACTCTATAGCCCCTCAAGGGGAATTAAAGATGGCCCTTTATAAAGGCACCCCAACTTCAATCTTGCCGGCTAACTTAGTCAGTGGCGATCCCCGGGGAATCGGATATGAATTAGGCAGAGATCTCTCCATCAAGTTAGATGTTAAATACTCTCCAGTAGTTTTTGAAAAGAATGCTGATGTTCTGGCAGCCGTGAAAAAAGGTGAGGTCGATTTAGTGTTTACGAATGCCAGTGCTGATAGAGCGCAATATATTCAATTTTCAAAGACGGTGATTCAGATTGAAAAGGGATATTTAATTGGCCCTCGAAGCAAAATTAATTCACCTTCTGAGTTGAATCAACAGAAAGTCAATATTGGCTATAGTATGGGCAGCAACTCTGCGCGAGAACTCCCAGGCCTGATTCCGAATGCCACACTGGTACAAACCACGTCGACGAAGCAAGCTATTGAGCTTCTCAAGTCTGGTGAACTCGATGGTTTTTCAAGTAATAAAGCGATTCTGTATGAAATGGCGGGAAGCACACCTGGATCGAGAGTGCTGCCAGTAGTTATTGGCTATGAAAACCTTGCTTTAGGAACGCCTTTAAATAGAAATGGCACGACAGAGCAGTTAAATCTCTTTGTTGATGAAATAACTGCCTCAGGGAAATTAAAGACGATTATTGAGCGCTCCGGTATTCAGGGTCTTGCTACAAAATAAAATGATAACTAGAGAGATGCAGAATGATCATTGACTGTCATGGGCACTACACCACAGCGCCAAAATCTTTAAAAGCATGGCGTGACGCGCAAGTTGCCAACTTAAGCACTCCTGAGCTTGGTCCAAAAGTATCAGACCTCAAGATCAGTGATGATGAAATCCGAGAATCAATAGAGCAGAATCAGTTGGCAAGGATGCGTGAGCGTGGCATTGATGTCACCATTTTCTCGCCCCAAGCTAGTTTTATGACACACCATATTGGTGATTTCAATACATCAGCAACCTGGGCCGCTATCTGTAATGAGCTTTGCTATCGAGTGACTCAGTTATTCCCTAAGCATTTTGTAGGCGCTGCAATGCTCCCGCAATCACCTGGTGTCGATATCAGCACCTGCCTACCTGAAATGCGTAAGTGTATTAATGAGTATGGATTTGTGGGTATTAACCTCAACCCCGATCCTTCTGGAGGGCATTGGCGCGATCCGCCCTTAAGTAATGCCTACTGGCATCCTATTTTTGCAGAAATGACCGCATTGGATGTACCTGCCATGATCCACGTCAGTACCAGCTGTAATGAGTGTTTTCATACGACTGGCGCACATTATTTAAATGCGGATACCACGGCATTTATGCAGTGTTTAACTTCTGATTTGTTCGAGAAATTTCCAAAGCTACGCTTTTTGATTCCACATGGCGGCGGCGCTGTTCCTTACCACTGGGGGCGCTTTAGAGGCTTGGCTCAGGATATGAATATTCCAGACCTCAATCAGAAGCTTCTGAATAATATCTACTTTGATACTTGTGTTTACCATCAACCAGGTATCAATTTATTGACTGAAGTCATTCCGGTGAAAAATATTTTGTTTGCCTCGGAAACTTTTGGTGCCGTGAAAGATATTGATCCTGATACTGGATTCTATTTTGACGATACGCGTCGCTATATTGTTGAAGTGAAGTCATTGAGCGAGAAGGATCGATCAATGATCTTTGAAGGCAATGCTCGAACAGTATTTTCTAGAATCAACTTCAGAATTCCTAAGTAAAAAGGCTTTAGATGACATCCCAAGAATTTGATCAAAAATATAGACCTCGCCTAGAAAAGTTAGCAACATCCAATCTCAGTGACGCCCTCGATAAGCTGGGAATTTCTGCGGCGGTGATTGGGATTCTTCCTCAGTGGGGCAAGACGAAGGTAGTTGGGAGAGCGATAACCATTCGCATGATTGCCGCGGGAGCTGTTGAAAGTAAGACGCATTTGGGCGTAGATGCCATTTTTTCAGCTTCACCCGGCGATGTGATTGTGATCGATAACCGCGGGGACCTGAACAATAACTGTTGGGGTGAGATTCTCTCCATGGGCGCGCTTAAAAAAGGGATTTCAGGGGTGGTGGTTGATGGGGCTGTTCGTGACGTTGATACCTGTGAAGAATTCGGCTTTCCAGTGCATGCACGGGGAACAGTACCCATTACTGCCCGTGGGCGCATTGTGCAAGAGGCATGGAATATCCCAGTCAGAATTGGCAATATCCCAGTTATTCCTGGAGATGTCATGGTTGCTGATGTGAATGGTGTAGTGGCTATTCCAGCTGCAAAACTTGAGCTAGTTTTGGATGCAGCAGAAGCCATTGCCAAGAAAGAGCTCGCCATGGTTGAGGCTTTAAGACAAGGCCAGTCAATGATTGATGTCGATAAGCAGTTTAATTACGAGCAAATGCTCAAGCATTAATTCATCTATACGAGAGGGCGCCCAATGTTGCCAAGATCCAAGCTTAGAAAATCTTTACTAGATTTGAGTTTGTCTTTAGTTGCTTGTTTTGCTTTCATTAGTGGGGCATATGCCGAGTACCCATGCTCTGTCGTGAAGATTGTCTCTCCATATCCGCCTGGTGGTGCCAGTGATGTTCTGGCGAGGATCTTAGTCCCGGGACTCACGAAGCAATTGGGCGTCAATATTATTGTCGAAAATAAGACTGGTGCAAGTGGCAATATTGGCACTGAATTTGTCAGCAGTGCTGCAGGAGATGGCTGTACTTTATTGCTGGGGAATAGCACGGGTATTGTGATCAACAGAAATTTATACAAGCTCAGAAGCGATCCCATTCTCAGTCTGAAGCCAGTTGTTGAAGTTGCGGCAGTGCCAATGGTCTTATATGTCAACTCATCCGTCCCGGCAAATTCTGTGGCGGAGCTGATTGCTTTAATTAAAAAAGAACCAGGCAAATATAGTTTTGCTTCTCCAGGCAGTGGTAGCACCCATCATTTATTAGGTGAGTTATTAAAGCTCGAGCAAAAGCTGGATATGACGCATATTCCTTATAGGGGTTCAGGCCCTGCTATTGCTGATGTCTTAGCAGGTCAAGTGCCTATGGCCTTTGAATCAACTGGTGCCATGGTGCCTCATCTGAACAGCGGCAAGGTCAGAGCCTTAGCTACAACAGGATCCGTTAGGGCAAAAAACTTACCAGATGTTCCCACAATGAAAGAGCTTGGCTATCCAAAATTTGTAGTTGAGAACTGGTATGGAATTTTTGTTCCTGCTAAAACTCCAACATCACTGGTGAATATCTTAAATAAAGAAATCAACAAGATTCTAGTCTCGGCTGAAGTTGCTGAAAGCTTAGCAAAAATGGGCTCCATTAATAGCGAGCAAACACCTGAACAGTTCGCTGCATTTATAAAAAAGGAAATCCCTTATTGGGAGCTGCTAGTTAAGCAGTCGGGCGCAACGGCTGACTAGCTTTTGAGCGCAGAAGCAATGCGTCTAGTGAGCTTGGGAGGGCTAGAGTCAATATGAAAGCGATGCCGCTCTTCTTGCATGGCTAGGTCATCGGCTGTGAAGCGGTCAAATCGTCTGAGATAGTCGGCCCAAGTCTCAAATACAAAATATTCCAAGAACTTGCCGGCATGCTCGGCATCTTCAAACAGACTCCAAGATAGCGCCCCTTGTTTGAGCCTGGATCTGCGAGTCTTGGCCATGAGTTTCTTAAATGGCTCTACATGCCCTTTGTTGACGTGATACTCCATGGAGATCATGACGGGACCTTCATCAGGGTCGATATCTCGAGATGGATGTGGGCGCTCAATTGGGCAAACAGGCGTTAAGTCTTCTACCTCATGGCCATTGACAGGATGCTTGCGAATCAAGACTAGCATTACCAATCCAAATACTGCACTTAAGCAAATGCTTACGGTGACATTATGTGAGGTAGTGATCTTCCCCCAAACAAATGCTCCAAGTGCGCTACCCCCCATGAGGCTCATTTGATAAAAGGACATCCCGCGCGCGCGAATCCAATTGGGAAGTGACAATTGTGAGGCGGTACTCAGTGAATTGCCGACAGAGAACCAAGACATTCCACACATCACCATCAGTGGAGCTGCGTACCAAATATTAGGAACTAACACTACTCCAACTGAACTCAGTGAAAGAAAGATAATTCCATAGGTAGCTAGTTGATTTGGGTTCCAGCGTGCTCTGATAGTTTGAAGTTGCGAGCCAACCAGAATGGCACCAAATCCGAGGCACGATAGCAATAAGGTAAAGGTATTAGCATTGCCATGAAAGTGATCTTTTGCAATGACTGGAAGCAGGGCAAGCAAACTCGAAGACTGCATAAAAAATAAGAATGATCTCAGCAGAATTGAACGCATCGGCTTGGATTGCCTGATGTATTGAGCTCCAAGGCGCATGGCACCGAAGAAGCGTTCACCTGGCAGGGTAGAAACATAACTCTCATTTTTCCAGCGGACCACGATCCATATCATCCCCAAGGAAAGAATCATATTGAGGGCAAATACAAACTCAGTACCGATACTCGCAATAATGAGTCCAGCAATCAGCGGGCCCAAAATGCGGGATGCATTCATGGCGATGGAGTTGAGCCCCAAAGCAAGATGGAGTGAATCTCGCGGCACAAGATCGGGAACAATTGCCGCATAGACTGGCCAGCGCATTGCCAAACCGATGCCATTAATAAAGGTCAGTATTAATAAGAATGTTGGATTAAGCAGGTCGAATGCTGAAGAGAAAAATAATAAGGTGGCATTGACAGCTAACCAGAGTTGCGTAAAGACCAGAAAATGCTTGCGATTCAAAATATCGGCCAGAGCCCCGCTAGGAACGCCCAATAAAAGTACCGGTAGATTTGCGGCAGTTTGTACTAAGGCGATCAATGTCGCTGAAGTGGTCAGCGAGGTCATCATCCAAGCTGCCGCTACATCGTTGGTATACATGCAAATGTTGGCAACTAGCCATGTAGACCATAGGGCTCGAAAAACAGGAAATGACTTTAGTGGAGCCAACCACCCAGGAACTTTGCTTGGTAGTAGGGTATTTATGCTCATAAACCCTATATTACTTGAGCTATACAAATGGCGTATTGCCACTCACGCTCTAATGGTACTGCAGGCTTATCTTTGAATAAGGTCCATACCGCTATTTTGTATGGCCTGCGTGGCTTGTTGAGAGGTCAGTAGTTGGATTAATTGCTGGGCAGATTTAGTCTCTTTTGATCCGGTCACAATGGCGGCAGAAAAAGTCTGTATTAGTTGCACCTCTTTTGGGAGTCGACCGATATAGTCAATCCCAGCAACATTGACCAACTCGCTTGTCGGCTGAATGGCCATCCCCACCTCTTTTGCAGCCAACATCGTAGTGGCTTCTTTGCCTCGCTCGGTTACCTTAACGGATATCAGATTGGTAAGACCAAGACGTGGAAAAAGTTCATCAACTAAGTAAATCCCGCTAGTACTCCCAGGTACCACGATCAATTTTGTATCGATGAGACTTTGTTTTAATTCTGCAACTGTGCTGATCTTGGGTTTTACTGCTCCCGTCGGAATTGCTGCACCCAATGGCGCGGTTGCTAAGTCAACATCTGTTCCTGGAATGATTTTTCCAGCCGTCATTAACTCTGCAAGACCTTCTCTGGATAGGATAACCACATCTACACTTGCACCCTTATCAAGTTGGGCTTTGATCGTTTTGGGACCGGAGCCCTGTGAAGCGCCTGATAGGGTGGTAATAGTCACCCCTGATACTTTTTCAAATTGCGGCAGCATTTTTTGATAGGGACCGCTAAAGCCACCAGAGATCATGACGGTGAGTTGTGCCATTGCTGATGTGCTGAGAAGTAGGGTGGCAATGATGCTGAGAATGTATTTCAATCTTTGCCTTTAATCACTTTGATTTAGTAAATCGTTGAGCGCGTTTGCCAGTATCAACTTCAGTGGTGTAAACACTTCCATCAGAATCCACGGCGATGTTATGCACCCAATGGAAGTCGCCAGCATTTCGGCCGCTTCTTCCAAAGGAGCCCATTTTTTGACCGGTCTCGCGAACAAGTACAGTGACCTCATTATTGGTGCCATCGGCAATGAGGATGTATTTTTGGCTAGCATCGGATGGAATGAGATCCCATACGGAACCAGATCCCTTGGTTTCAGTTTCGTAAGCCATCTCACGAATGAATTTCCCGCTCTTCTCAAATACTTGAATGCGATTATTGGCACGATCACATACGAAGAGTGTGTTGTCTTTCATCAAGCGCACACAATGCACTGGGTTAGCAAATTGTGGTGACGTAGGATTGAAATTAGCCATCTTTTCATCGCTCGGTACGTTGCCATAAGCACCCCAATGACGCTTGTAAGCTCCAGTATTTGAATCAAAAACAATGACACGCTTATTAAGATAACCGTCCGCAATATAAATTTCATTAGCAGTGGGATCTACATTCATGTGGGCAGGGCGACCTAGCTGAGTGGTGTTATTGCTACCCAAACTTTCTCCTTTGCCACCAATCTGCAGGAGAAATTTTCCTTGCGGCGTGAACTTCAAGATCATGTGATCAGTGACATCATTGCCGCCGACCCAAACATTTCCACTAGGCTCTATGTAAATACCATGCTCATTTTTAGGCCAGTCATAACCGGCTCCTGGACCACCCCAAGCATGCAATAGATTTCCTTGCTTATCAAACTCCAGAACGGGTGGTGCAGGTACGCAGCACTTAGACCGACGAGGGGTTAATGTGGCACCCTTTTCATCATCGGTGACAGTGAGTGGGCGATGAATGATCCAAATGTGATCGTTCGCATCTGTAGCAACTCCTGACACTTGACCCAAAATCCAATTGTTCGGCAAAGGCTTGGGCCAGTAAGGATCAACTTTGTATTGGGATGCCTTGCTTGCCGATTGCGCATACGCGCCGCCACAAATAGCAATGAATAGAATGAGGAAAATACTACGAATATAGGTGTTCATATTGTTCTTCTTAGCGTGTTGCAGGTTTTGATAAATACTCTTTCGATTGCGCCTCACCTTTTAATGGGGTAACTTTGTCGGGGTCAAAGCGAATCATCAGATAGTTAATGTGGTCATCAATCTTGGTGAACCAGTGCCCAGTTCCCGCAGGAATGACTACAACATCCCCTGGCTTTAGATCACGAGAGATGCCATTTAAAATCTC
>Ga0194039_1002210_pt1 | contig 9984 bp, 6 predicted proteins | sample JunL228m_MetaG_FD_148679 | JGI IMG/M metagenome (GOLD analysis project Ga0194039, IMG submission 148679) | Anoxic zone freshwater microbial communities from boreal shield lake in IISD Experimental Lakes Area, Ontario, Canada - Jun2016-L227-8m | ecosystem: Environmental > Aquatic > Freshwater >...
GGCAACGCAGTGGCCAGATCGCCCACCGAGCCGAGCCTGACCTCAAGAGTGGTATGGGCGGCCTGCGCGACGTCCAATTGCTCAACTCACTGGCAATCGCACAACTCGCCGACGTCCACCCCGGCAGTGCCCCGGATTCGCCGGCCGGCTCGCTGGCATCGGCGCACCTGGCGCTGCTCAATGTCCGCACCGAACTGCACCGGGTATCCAAGCGCAGCCGCGATCAACTCCTGGCCCAGTACGCCGACGAGACCGGTGCGGCGCTGGGAGTCGGTGACCGGTTCGAGCTGGCCCGGGTACTGTCCGACGCCGCCCGCACCGTGAGCTACTACGTCGACGCCGGCCTGCGGACCGCCGCCAACTCGCTTCCGCGCCGGGGTCTTTCCGCGTTTCGCCGTCCGGCCCGCAGACCCTTGGACGAGGGTGTAGTCGAGTTCGCCGGTGAGGTGGTCCTGGCCCGCGACGCCAAGCCGCAACGCGATCCGGGTCTCACGCTGCGGGTGGCCGCGGCCTCGGCGACGACCGGTATTCCGATAGCGGCGTCCACTCTGGGTCGGCTGGCCGAGGCCGCGCCGGAGCTGCGCACGCCCTGGCCGCGTGATGCGCTCGATGATCTACTGGTTCTGCTGACAGCCGGGCCGACCACAGTGACCACGATCGAGGCGCTGGATAGGACGGGTCTGTGGGGGAGGCTTTTCCCGGAGTGGGGCGCAGTACGTGATCTTCCGCCGCGTGACCCGATCCACATCTGGACGGTGGACCGTCACCTGGTCGAAACCGTTTCGCGTGCAAGCAGATTCACGACCCAGGTGTCGCGACCGGATCTGCTGGTGCTGGGTGCCCTCCTGCACGATATCGGGAAGGGTCGCGGTGACGATCACAGCGTGATCGGTGCAGAACTGGCTATCCGAGTGGGAAATCGGCTGGGGCTGTGGCCTTCGGATGTGCAGCTGTTATCGGGCATGGTTCGTCATCACCTGCTTCTACCTTCGACGGCCACCCATCGTGATCTGACGGACCCGGCTACGGCCGCCAGTGTTGTGGCGGCAATCGATCGCGATCCGGTATTGCTGGAATTGTTGGCTGTTCTTTCCGAGGCTGACTCGTTGGCCACCGGGCCGGGAGTGTGGGGCGACTGGAAGGCCGCGTTGATCGGCGATCTGGTGCGACGCTGTCGTGTACTGCTTGCCGGTGATGAAGAGCCGCATCCAGAGCCCGTTCCGGCCGAACATCTTTTGATCGCCCGTGATGGTGCTGTGCACGTCGACATGGTGCCGGGTGATTCGCCGCACACCTTTGCAGTGACGATGATCGCCCCGGATCGACGTGGTCTGCTGTCCAAGGCAGCCGGGGTGTTGGCGCTCAATTCACTCAGCGTGCATTCGGCGACGGTCAACAGCGCGGACGGATCAGCCATCAACACCTTCGTGGTGTCCCCGCTGTTCGGCTCCCCTCCGGCGCCTGAGTTGCTGCGCCAGCAATTCATCCTTGCCCTCGACGGTGAACTCGACGCTATTGACTCGCTGCAGAAGCGCGATCACGAGACATCCCGGTACGGCAGTGAACCGGCGGGCGCACCCAGGCCCGCTGTGCCTGCGGCAGCACCGGCCCCGCCGAAGATTCTCTGGCACGACGGCGGTCAGCCTGACCGCACGTTGGTGGAGATCCGTGCGTCGGACCGCACCGGATTGCTTGCTGTGTTGACGGCGGTGTTCGAACGCGCCGGCGTGGACATCGCCTGGGCCAAGATCACCACATTGGGCTCCTCGGTGATCGACGTGTTCGCCATTTCGGCACCGTCCTCTGCCGCCGCGGTCGATGCGCTGGAGCACGACCTGTACTCGGCGCTCCCGGCGCCGCCCCCGAGGCCTGCAGCCGAAGCGGGCTGAACGCGGCCAGGTTGCGCGCAGCACCCGAACATGACGTGAACAGTATTCGAATTTCACGTTGCGGAGCGCTTTGGCATATCTCCCATTTGGTCTGAACGTTCAGTCGAAGCGGGGTAGGGTCAGTATTTGGATCGGACGCGACGAGCAGTGGACCCTAATGGCCGCAGACACCAATGTATTTGAGCGTGCAGGTGAGTGGCTGCGTTGTGCGCTGCACACCCACTCCACTGTGAGCGACGGTGACCTGCCTCCACGAGCGGTCGCACGGCAATATGCAACCGCCGGATTCGACGTCCTTGCTCTCACTGACCACTGGCGCCTCGCGACGGTCGACGATGTGCCAGAGATCATGATGGTTCCGGCGGCGGAACTAACCGTTGATCTCGGCCCGGTCGGTTGGACTGCCGATCTGCTGGTCTACGGAATCCGCGATATCCCGGAGGATCCGGGCGGTGATCGCCGAAACTGGATGATCAACGTCGAAGAGCATTGGGAGCAGCGGACATTTCCTTCTGTTGAGGCAGGCGCGCTGTGGGCCCACGATCAGGGCGGTGTCGCATATCTGGCGCACCCGTACTGGACGGGCGCGGGATCGTATGCCTTCGACAACGCGCCGCATCTGGCCGGCCTCGAGATGTACAACGGAAGCAGCGAATGCGAGGGCGGACGAGGTGACTCGTCGTTGCTCTGGGACGAGGCACTCCAGCGCGGCCTGCGGTTACACGGTATTGCCACCGATGACTCGCACATGCCCCTATTCGATATCGGCCTAGCCTGGACCTGGGTGAAGGTGACTGAACGCACGCCGAGCGCAGTGGTTGACGCCCTGCGGGTCGGCGACTCCTTTTGCTCGACCGGCCCGCGCATTCTGGAGGTACACACTGATGACACTGGAATCGAAATCTGTTGCACGCCCGCGAGGGCGGTTCACGTGACCACGAGTCGGGAGAACGGCGCGAGTATCACCGCCGGGCGCGGCGGACGCCGCTGTGGCCGCATCCTTGAGACCGATGGCGCGGGGTTGATCACCCGGGCTTTCGTCGAGGTTCCCAGCGACGTCGACTACCGGCGCGTGCGCGTCGTCGGCGCCCTCGGCGACCAGGCATGGACGAACGTCCTATGAGCGCCGGGGTTGGACGTACTGGGCGGCGGATTCTGGCCGTCGTGGCCGCGCTGACTTTGGTGTTGTCTGGCTGCTCGAAGGGTAGTGGTGGAGGCGGCGACACCGACAATGTCTTGACGGTCGGTACGACCTACTACATCTCCTCGCTGAATCCGTTCGTCGGCATCGAAACCCAGGACAGTACTGCCTATTCGATGTTGTACCCACAGTTGCTTCAGTACGGACCCGGGCTGAAGCTGGAAGGGGACTGGGCCGAGAGTTGGGACGAGTCCCCGGATGGCAGGACGATCACGTTTAAATTGCGTGACGGCAAATGGTCGGACGGTACGCCCCTCACTGCCCAGGATGCGGTGTGGACCATTCAGACCATCCGCAAGCACGCCAAGGGCGCGACGGCGTCGATGGCCAAGGTGCTGGCCGGCGTTGGCTCTGCCGAAGCTCCCGACCCGCGCACGTTGGTGATCCGTTATGACCAGCCGATGGGTCCGGCGCTGGCTAACCTGCAGCAGATGTACGTGCTGCCCGAACACGTCTGGGCATCGCACGACACCGGCGAAGACGGTTCCGGTCTGACCGACTTCAAGCCTGAGCAACAGTTGCCGGTGGTGTCCGGCGGGCCGTTCACGATCACGAAGTACGAAGACAAGGGCACCACTGTCTTCACGCCGAATCCGTCGTTCTACGGGCCCAAACCGCACGCGTCAGCGGTGGCACTGACCTACTACACCAACCCCACCGCGATGATCGCGGATCTTAAAGCTGGCCGACTCGGCTTCGTCGAAACCGTCCCGTTTAAGGACGCCGCCCAGCTGAAGTCGCTACCGGGTGTCGCAATCGACAGCCAGCCCGGCAATGAGGTGACCAACTTCGGCTTCAACTCCAATGACGCCAAGAAGCAGAACCGGGAACTGCTGGACCCTAAGCTCCGTGAAGCGTTTGAGTACGCGCTGCCTCGTGAGCAGATCGTCGCAACGGTGTTCGGAGGCGAAGCCAAGCCGTGGGCCGACATTCTGTCGGGATGGTCCGGTGACTGGGTCAACCCGAAGGTGCAGCCGCTGCCCAATGATGTGGACAAGGCCAATCAGATATTGGACTCACTGGGCTACCCCCGCGGCACCGACGGGGTACGGCAGGTTCCGGCCACCACCGGCGAGCGCGCTCAACCGGCGCACCCCATGCGCTACACGGTGATCGTGCCGAATGACACCGACTACGACGGTCACCTGCAGTTCACGCTGCTGCAGAGCGCTTTCGAGAAGGTCGGAGTCCAGTTGGTCGAGCAGGCCGGCGGCGACGGCACCCAGGCGTATGAGTTGATCACTGCTCCGGACGGCAAGTATGAGGATGCCGACATGTTCACCTGGTACTGGCACCCGTATATCGATCCGGACTTCAACCTCGGTGTGGTCACGACCAGCGAGCTGGGCAACAACAGCGACACCGGGTGGAGCAACCCTGCCTACGACGCGCTGTATGAGAAGCAGCGCACCACCGTGGATCCTGCGGCCCGTCGGGATCTGGTCTGGCAGGCCCAGTTCGAGATCGCGAGCGCACGGCCCTATATCCAGGTCGTGGAGACCAACCTGGTGACTGCGAGCGCGACCGGCTGGACCGGTTTCGAGCCCAAGCTGTTCACGCTGGGCAAGGCTTACTACACCAGTCCGAGGCGGGCTTGACTCCTGCGCTGAGCCGGATCTGGTTCGCGCTCGTCACCGTGTTCGTGGCGGCGACGATCAACTTCTTCCTGTTCCGTGTGATGCCCGGTAACGCGGTGTCGGCCCTGCGTTGCCGGGCCTGCACCCCGCAGCTGCGGGAGGCTCTGCTCAACCGCTACGGGCTTGATGCTCCGCTGCCTGAACAGTTCGTCCGGTATCTGGGTCAATTGGCACGTGGTGATCTGGGTATCAGCATCGCCAGTGGAAGGTCGGTGTGGCAGGAGATCATCGGTCCGCTGTTGAACACGCTGCCGATGCTGATTGCCGGCACCCTGATCGCCCTGGTGCTGGGAGTGATCAGCGGGGTGGTGTCATCGTGGCGTCGGGGGACTGCGCTGGACTCGGCTACGCAGTGGACCAGTTTGGCTTTTTACGCGATGCCGACGCAGTGGATCGGGTTGCTCGTTCTGTTTTATGTCGCCGCAGCGATCGGGTTGCCGGCAGCGGGAATTCAGAGCGCATCCCTCGGGGTTCTGGGCGAGCCGTCGATGTGGGATCTCCTGGTGGACCGGACCGCGCATTTGATCCTGCCCGCGCTCACCCTCGGACTGGGCAGTTACGGTCAGTACGCCATCATCATGCGTTCGGCGATGCTGGATACCCTCGGCGAGGATTACATCCTTACCGCCCGGGCCAAGGGCTTGCGTGACTGGGAGATCCTGCGGTATCACGCGTTCGGCAACGCCCTGCTGCCCATGGTGACCATGGTGGCGTTGTCGGCGGGATCCATCGTCGCCGGGGCGATCGTGGTGGAGGATGTATTCAGTTACCCCGGAATCGGATTCGCTGCTGTTGACGCGATCGGCAAGCGTGACTACCCGGTGCTGCAGGGTATCTTCCTGCTACTCACGGTGGCGGTAGTGGTGGCGAATCTAATAGCAGATCTGGTCTATGTTCGTATCGATCCGAGGATCCGCAATGGTCGCGTCGCCGTCGGGTGAGCGTGCGGTCAGTGTCCCCACGCGAAGGGGAACGGCGCTCCGTCTCATCACCGGGAACCGGCAAACTGTGCTGGGGTTGTGCGCTCTGGGGGTCTTCCTGTTGATCGCCCTGCTGGCGCCGATAATCGCACCGACGCCGGTCAACACCCAGTTCGCCAACGGTTTCGCCGCGCCCACCGCTGCGCATCCACTGGGCTTGGACGGCGGCGGTTTCGACGTGCTGTCGCGTCTCGTGCACGGTGCACAGACATCGCTTCTGGTGGGATCTGTCGCCGCATTGGTCGGTATGGTGATCGGTGGAACCATCGGTTTCGTCGCGGGCTATGTCGGCGGCCGCACTGATGGCGTACTGATGAGGATCACCGACTATTTCCTGGTGATCCCCGATATTCCGCTGATGATTGTGGCCGCGGCGGTCTTCGGCCAGAGCCTGACCAACATCATGATCGTGATCGGGTTGGTCTACTGGGCTTCGACAGCGCGGCTCATCCGCGCTCAAGTGATGTCGGTGCGGCAGCGCACGTTCGTGACACGGGTGGAGGCGATGGGAGCCTCCCCGTTCTTAGTTCTGACCCGCCATGTGGTGCCGCAGGTGACTCCACTGCTGGTCGCCAATACGGTGCTCATGGTGGCCAACGCGATCTTCGCCGAGACCTACATCAGCTTCCTGGGACTCGGAGATCCCTCAGTGGTGTCCTGGGGACGGATGATCCAGGACGCACTGGATCAGGGTGCGGTGGTGGCGGGAGCCTGGTGGGTGGTCTTGCCGCCGGGCCTTGCGGTCACCCTGGTGGTGCTGGCCGCAACCATCGCCGGTCAGGGTATGGAGGACACTCTCAACCCCCGGCTCAAGGTGGGGCATCTGGCGGTCCGTCGTTTCCGGGTGCGTCCACTGCACGGCGCACTGGAGCGTCCATGACGATCCACGGCGCACTGGATCGCCCATGACGACATCTGTGACGGCCCCGCTTCTCGAGGTTCGTGACTTGGGCGTCGACTTCGACATCGGAGGCGGCCAAGTGCATGCCGTCCGAGGCGTCTCCTTCACCCTGCGCCCGCGTGACCGGCTTGGGATTGTCGGCGAGTCGGGATGCGGCAAGTCCACCGTGGTGCTCGCGATGATGGGACTGCTTCCTCCGAACGCTGAGGTGTCCGGTCAGGTTCTACTCAATGGAGTCGACATCCTCGCCGGCGGCGACAGCAGCATGCGCCCGCACCGCTGGCGTGATATCTCGATGGTGTTCCAGGGCGCGATGAACGCCTTCAACCCGGTGCGCACCGTCGGTGATCAGATTGCCGAACCGGTTCGGATCCACCGCAAAGCCAGCCGGCGGGTAGCCGCCGCCCGCGTTGCCGAACTGCTCGACATGGTCGGCATTCCGGCCGCGCGGGCGGCGCGCTACCCGCATGAGTTCTCCGGCGGCATGCGTCAGCGAGCTGCTCTGGCCATGGCGCTGGCCTGCGGGCCGAAGGTGCTGCTGGCCGACGAGCCGACCACCGCTCTTGATGTGATCGTCCAAGCCGAGATCCTGCAGTTACTGCGGCGCGTTTCCGATGACCTCGGTGTCGCCCTGGTGTTCATCAGCCATGATCTGCCCGCGGTCGCTCAGGTAGCCGAACGGGTGGCGGTCATGTATGCCGGGCGTGTGGTCGAGGAAGCTCCGGTGACTCGTCTGGTTACCGCCCCACTGCACCCCTATACGGCTGCGTTGCTGGCGGCCATTCCCCGCTCGAGAGCGGCTGCGACGGCGCGCTCAATCTCGGGCGAACCACCCAGGCTTGACACTCCGGTCGTCGGATGTGCATTCGCGCCCCGCTGCCCATCAGCCGCCGAAGTGTGTCGAATCACCGAGCCCACCAACACAGTCGACGGCGACGCCGTTGTCGCCTGCCATCGTGCGACGTCGGCGGGATTGCCTCGGTGAACGCCCCGCTGTTGGAGTTGTCGGAACTCACCGTGCAGTACCCACTGAAAGGGGCAGGAGTCTTCGGGCTTTCTGGGCGCCCGGTCGTGCATGCCGTCGAGGGTGTCTCATTGACAGTAGAGGCCGGCCAGATCGTGGCACTGGTGGGTGAATCCGGCTGTGGGAAAAGCACAGTGGCTCGCACGATCGTTGGTTTGCAGCACGCCACCAGTGGACAGGTTATCTTCGACGGCACCGACATCACCGGGCTGCGAGCCGGCGCACTGCGGCCCTACCGTCGGGCCATACAGCTTGTACATCAGGATCCCTACGACGCACTCGATCCTCGGATGCCGGTGCGTGCGATCGTCGAAGAGGGTCTGCGCATACACCAGGTCCCGCGCGTTAATCGTGATGCGATCGTGCGCGGGGCACTCGAGCGGGTAGGTCTGACGCCCGCGGACTGGGTACTCGACCGCTTTCCGCATCAGCTGTCCGGTGGGCAGCGACAGCGGGTCGCCATCGCCGCAGCAATCGCGCTGACGCCTCGATTGCTGGTGGCCGACGAGCCGGTATCCATGCTTGATGTCTCCGTGCGTGCCAGCGTCCTAGAACTCATCGACAATCTTCGTCGCGATGGTTTGGCCGTGCTGATCATTACCCATGACCTGGCCGGCGCGGTGATGCTGGCGGACCGGATCGCGGTGATGTACTTCGGCCGGATCGTCGAGGAGGGTCCGGTAGGTGAGGTGATGGAATATCCTGCCCATCCCTATACCCGCGCCCTGTTATCGGCGATCCCCTCGCCGGATCCCGCGGTGCGCACCGAGCCCGATGTGGTCCCCGGTGAACTGCCGGACGCGGTGCACCCGCCACCCGGGTGCGCATTCGCTTCCCGATGCCCGGTGGCGGAACTCCGCTGCGGCGAGAGCGTTCCGGCATTGATTGAGGTCGAGCCTGGCCACCGCGCGGCGTGCGTCCTTGCCGCGCGCGGGCTGATCCCAAACGCCGCTACCCCTCGACCGCCGAGCGTCTCGACCTAGGCCGCTAGGCTTGGCGACGTGTTCGAATCCCTCTCCGATCGGTTGACCGGTGCGTTGGCCGGCCTGCGCAGCAAAGGCCGGCTGACCGACGCCGACATCGACGCGACCACCCGCGAGATTCGGCTGGCGCTGCTGGAAGCTGATGTTTCGCTGCCGGTGGTGCGCGAATTCGTCGGCCGCATCAAGGAACGCGCCCGTGGCGTCGAAGTGTCGGGTGCTCTCAACCCGGCCCAGCAGGTCGTGAAGATCGTCAACGAGGAACTCGTTGGAATCCTGGGCGGGCAGACCCGCCAGCTGGCATTCGCCAAGAATCCGCCGACGGTAATCATGTTGGCCGGCCTTCAAGGCGCCGGTAAAACAACACTGGCGGGCAAGCTCGCCAAATGGCTGCGCGGCCAAGGCCACACTCCGCTGCTGGTGGCCTGCGATCTGCAGCGCCCCGGCGCGGTCACCCAGTTGCAGATCGTCGGCGAGCGGGCCGGGGTCAGCGTCTTTGCCCCGCACCCGGGCACCTCGGCGGAGTCGGCGGAGTCCAACGATTCCGGTCCCGGGGACCCGGTTGCCGTCGCGGCCGCCGGGCTGGCCGAGGCCCGAGCGAAATTGTTCGACGTCGTCATCATCGACACCGCCGGCCGACTAGGTATCGATGACGTCCTGATGGCCCAGGCGTCCGCGATTCGCGATGCCGTGTCACCAGACGAGACCCTGTTCGTGCTGGACGCGATGATCGGTCAGGACGCGGTGACCACCGCGGAGGCCTTCGGGGCCGGCGTCGGTTACACCGGCGTTGTGCTGACCAAGCTGGACGGCGATGCCCGCGGTGGTGCGGCCTTGTCGGTGCGCGAGGTCACCGGCGTCCCCATTTTGTTCGCCTCCACGGGCGAGAAGTTGGAGGACTTTGACGTCTTCCACCCGGACCGGATGGCGAGCCGGATCCTTGGGATGGGCGATCTGCTGTCGCTGATCGAACAGGCTGAGCAAGTCTTCGACGCGCAGCAGGCCGAAGATGCGGCGGCCAAGATCAGCTCCGGCGAGCTCACCCTGGAGGACTTCCTCGAGCAGATGCTCGCCATCCGCAAGATGGGCCCGATCGGCAACCTGCTGGGCATGCTGCCCGGCGCCGGGCAGATGAAGGACGCGCTGGCCGCTGTCGACGACAGTCACCTCGATCGCCTGCAGGCCATCATCCGCGGGATGACGCCCGACGAGCGGGCCGATCCGAAGATCATCAACGCTTCGCGCCGGCTGCGCATCGCCAACGGGTCCGGCGTGGCGGTCTCGGAGGTCAACCAACTCGTCGATCGGTTCTTCGAGGCGCGAAAGATGATGTCGCAGATGGCCGGATCGATGGGGATGGGATTCGCCCGCC
>Ga0194039_1002212_pt1 | contig 9975 bp, 7 predicted proteins | sample JunL228m_MetaG_FD_148679 | JGI IMG/M metagenome (GOLD analysis project Ga0194039, IMG submission 148679) | Anoxic zone freshwater microbial communities from boreal shield lake in IISD Experimental Lakes Area, Ontario, Canada - Jun2016-L227-8m | ecosystem: Environmental > Aquatic > Freshwater >...
TGGGGAGACAGGGCAGGAATAAGGTGGACCGGCAGTTCCTCTGGGAACCGATTGCCCGGAAGATGGAAGGTACTTACTCCAGTGTAAACGCATAGATTTGTTCAGGAATTGCATTGTCGTTAAAACTTTCTCTGATGGCAGGGTAAGTGAAAATATACAACCGGTTTCATTTTAAATCTGGTCAGTCAAATGGCAGCAATTCCCAGTAATGTGCGTGTATAAAAATTCCAGCCGTGGTCATTCATTCAGCCTACCTTGCCCATCAGAAATTTAATTTTTTCCCGTAACATTGGCAACCGACTGACTGATCAACTCATTGCAGTTTGACAGGTACGGACTGCCATGACCGGGATAAATCGCTTTGACATTAAGAGCAGCGATCCTCTCAAGGGATGCAATAAACGCATCTTCGTACGTATTGTCACGAGTCTGGATGACAACCGGTGTATCACCGACAAAAAGAATTCCATCTCCCTCGCAATACAGGCAGAGAGAATCATTGCTGTGTCCGGGAGTTAAGATAACCATAGCATCCAGATCGGCAACCCGGATACGTTCACCGTCTTTCAAGACACGATCCATTCCGTCAAAATTCGGAGAACAGCCACATACTACGGGTCCAAACTCCTTTTTGATTACCTGTGTCAGGGACGCATGGTCATAATGGGAATGCGTCAGGATCACTTGATCGAGCCTTCTCTTTCCTACACCGGTGGGAGAATTCCGGATAACCTCAACAATCTTTAAGTCTCTGCCGGTATCAACAAGCGTGTTTACATCAGGAATCGCATTCCAGGTACCAGTCAGCAGGTAGGCATTGGAGGTATAAACAGCACTTCCGAGCGTGAGATTTGCAATTTTCATTTAAGCCCGTTCACCTTCCTGAAGAGCTGGGCATAGGGAACCACCTGCTCAAAATATTTCTGCAGGACTTCAGGCATTTTCTGGGTATGCTCAACAATCAAAAAGCCGGATTCATTGAGGGCATGGTAATACATCATCAGCACATTAATCCGCTCCTCTTCAGTGAAATGGAGTAAGACATTCTTGCAGACGATCAGGCTCAAATCGTCCCGGACTGGCTTTAAAAGCAAGAGATTGTGCTGCTGGAATTCAACCCTTTTTCTTATCTCTTCATCAATCAGGCAGTAGTCCGGTTTCTCCGGATTGGGAACGAAATACCGCTTAAAGATCTCAGGGGGTATACGCTCGAGCTCTTTTGCCGGGTAGCTTGCATTGCGTATGATTGTTCCATACTCATTATTTTCATCAATATCTGTGGCAAGAAGCTTGACATTCCTAAATAACATCGGACCCATATTTTCCCGCAAAAGGATCGCAATAGTATAGGGCTCTTGCCCGGTAGAACACCCGGCACTCCAGATATTAATGTACCTTCGCAGCCCTATGACGGGAAGAACATACTCCCTGATGAGGTCGAGAGTCTGGAAATCCCTAAAGAAGAACGTAAATCCCATGTAAATAATCCTGTGTGTAGCAATATTCCTGAATTAAAAATCCGGAAATGATCAAGCCGGAGTTCTAACAGGAAGTGCCGGTTTGCATCAATATTGGGAGAGATACAGCATAAGGCATTGCATGGGGACATACCAATTTAATAAAAAACAATTGTGCAGTGATCTGGAATTATAGGGTATTGAACCTGAAGGAAAACATGCAATTTATTCAGTCAATCGTTTCAGGTTTTACTCAACTGCTCCGAACCGGCACGCCCTTTTTGGCACAGTCATCTCAAACCTTGCTCCTTTGCCCGGCTCGCCATTTTCGCGGATGGTGATACCGGTAATGGATAGAATTTCCTGTGAAAGTGACAGGCCAAGCCCGGTGTTCTTCCCAAACCCGCGCCTGAAAATTTTTTCTTTCTCTTCAGCCGGGACACCTACGCCATCATCTTCGCACACCAGAACATGATCACCATCGCGTTCCTTAACAAAGAACCGTATGAATGTTATATTCTGGCCATACTTCACGGCATTGTCCATCAGATTGTAAAAAACCTTGACAACGAGCGAGTCGGCGAACACTTCTGCACCAGCGGGAAGATCATTTATCACCATGACCTTTCCGAGCGGTGCTTCCTTAGCCGCTGTGTCAACGAGTGAACGACAGTCCTGCCATGCGGGAGCCTTGACACCGATATCTTCGTATTCTCTGGTGAACTGGATCATGGAAGAGATCTGGTGTGCAGCGGATGCTATCTTCTGGAAATAATCGTCATGAGTGGTATCAGGCTGCTTCTTTTTTAGAAGAGTGAGATACCCCACGAGCACCGTGAGTTGGTTGTTGATGTCGTGCCGGGTGATGCTGGATAGGAGGGTGAGCTTCTTGTTTGCCTTATTAAGTGCCTCTTCACTCAGACGGAGTGTGAGTTCCTGTCGGATCCGTTCATCTAAATTGGCACGGAGTTCTTTTTCGATTGCCGTCAGCTCCTCATTGACTGAAAGGAGTGCCTCTTCAGCCTTCTTACGTTCGGCAACCTCATTTTCCAGATTGGATTTGGACGTAAGCACGGTCTTTAAATTAGAAGCCATCGCGGTGATTGCTAACGACAGTTCACCCAGTTCATCGTTGCTTCCGGTCTCAATTTTTGTATCCAGATCGCCAGATCCGATACGTCCGGCTCCTTTCTCAAGCATAGAAATGGACCTGAGCACAGAGCGGTTGATGAGGAGATAATTGAGCAGGACAAATATCATGAGCACGGCAATCGAGGAGGAAATAATCAGGGTTGTTCTTTGCTCGACTTCAATGGCTTCGGTTTTGACCATTTGCGAGAGTTCAGACGAGCTTGCCATCATCATCTGTGTGTGTCCCGTTAAAGTGCTTGCAGCAAATTCCTTTACCTTCTGGTTGGCAGAATTGGATTCCTTTCCCTGCGCAGACACGGTCGTGGCAACCAAATTTAAAAACGTTGTCTGTAAATCCGCATGACTGTCCAACAATGAATTGAGTACGGCCTGCTGGGACGGATCTGTTAATCTGAGTTCTTTAAGCTGCCCTGTCAACTCTGCGTATTTTGCATTCCAGCGTTCGACCGTGCGTGTTCCGCCATGGATATTGTAATCATTTTCCAGATAGTAGAGTTCAAATGAGGATTTTTCAATAGTGTCAATGATCTGCTGCTTTTTTTGGATTTCATGAAGCTGGTTGGCACTCGAAAAATATGAAGACGTTATCACAACTGCCAGTATGACAAAGACGATGATGCTGATTCTCACCTGAGTTTTAATTTTCATATTCCTCTTAACCACTCCATAACTTACCGGATGATGGTAACCGATGCGGGTTTCAGCTTGTACAGGATATCCGGAGAGATATATTCCGTAAAATCAGGTGCAGCAGTCTCATCAGTCATATTTTTTGAGATCCTCCACCGGGTCTCGTCTTCCATTGTTGTGATAAGCGACTGGGAAAGACCAATGGAAAAATGATGATTCGGCCAGTCCTGTTCCATGTACTGATCATCAAAATTTATCTGCGTTTGAGCAATTTTTTTTGCTTCATTCGGGTGAGATTTGACATAAGTCTCTGCCTGAAGAACAGATGAGAGCACGGCCTCTGCGATCTCAGGGTGCTCTTTTAAGGTGATCTCATTGCAGACAAGAGAATAGTATGCATGCTGTCCAAGATGGACCGGCCACACCACCGTATTTTCTCCCATCTGCTGCCGCATCTGGTATACATACGGCTCAAAAGAAAATGCCGCATCGATATCTCCTTTGACAATTGCACCTGTGAGTTCTGCAGGTGGCAAATCGATTACGGTAGTATTGCTCATCGACAGGCTATTCATTATAAAAAACCGGTCCATAAAATATTCGACTATGGAACCCTTCGTGACACCGATCTTTTTGCCTTCAAGATCAGATATCTGAATAATGCCCCTGTCCTTGCGGCCAACCACAAAACTTGTATCCGATTGTGAAAGTGTACCGATCACCCGTAACTTTTTGTTGTACAGTGCCGGTTCGGAAAGGGAATACTCATTAACATACCCAATATCAAATTTGCGATTCAGGAGGTTCTGCATGGCGATTGTGGCTGACGGAAATTCTATGATTGTGACATTTAAGCCGTGTTGAGTAAAATATCCCTGATCCCGGGCGACCAGTAACAGGGTGGGTTGCACTCCTTTTCCCGGAGCAATCGTGATATCTGTTAAGGTTTTTTGAGGTGGTTGTTGCACGGACCGCAGGTACCAGACACCTCCACCGATTAGTATAATTCCAATAATAACCAGTCCGATAATCTGGTTTTTTTTCATGTTCTTACTCCGTGAATAAATATTTACAATATTTATAAATAATAATTCCTAATCGCACTCTGCCTGTTTGTTGTGAAATCTGATGCACAGAGCATTCATCTGCATGTTCTCCGTTCTCCTGACGTTGTCTTTAACCATCAAGCACTTTTCCCTGTTATTTTCCACATTCTCTTTGGTACCGTCATCTCAAACCGTGCTCCTTTGCCCGGTTCGCCGGTTTCTTTGATGGTGATGTCTGTAATATCCAGAATTTCCCGCACAAAAACAAGACTCCGCATTGAGGTACGTGCACTTTCATTGCGCAAAAAGATCTGATCCTTTCTTTCCTGTGTAATACCAATACCATCGTCTTCAAAGAAAATTGTGGCCTTGTCAGAAGTGATCTTATGCCAGACCCGGATACGGGTGACATGTTCCCCATGTTTCACCGAGTTTGTAAAAAGGCGCTGGCAGACTTTTTCGAGCAGGGGATCGGCAAAGATTTCGAGGTTTTCTGTTTCTAAGCTGTGCTGGATATTTCCAATGGATATATGGGAGAGTCCCATCAGCAAAACCAGTTTCATGTTCTGCCATTTCGGGGGTTTTGCACCCATGTCCTGAAAATCTTTGGAATATTCAATAGTCTCGTTGATCGACCGGATCGCGTGAACACCTTTTTGTAAGGTCTCGATGATGCGTTCCTGACCGGCTAATTGATGTTTAGCCAGCTCAAGGTAACTGCTCAGGACAAAGATCTGGTTCGTTAAGTCATTCCTTGTCAGCTGAGAGAGCACGTTGAGCTTCTGGTTCACCCGCACAAGAGTGTTTTCTACGGTTTTGCGATCGGTAATATCCAGCGCGGTAAACGTAATCCCGGAGGAGAGATCGGCTGAGTCGAGAGGTGTTGAAGCAAGGAGTACCTCAATAATCATTCCGTCTTTCTTCTGCCACCGGGTCTCGAGAGATCCGGACTTTTTATCGCGGATTTGTGCCTTATTGGCCTCACCGACATCATCATAGTCTTCCTGAGTAGGGTAAACGAACCGGGTGGATTTACCGGTGAGTTCTTCTGCGGTATACCCGAGCATCTCACAGATTCTGTCATTTATGGTCCGGATGATGCGGTGGGATGTGACCCCGATACCGATGGGGGCACTGCGAAGGATACTGCTGAGGTAAATTTCACTTTGGCGCAACGCATCTTCCGCCCTCTTTCGTTCGGTCAAGTCAGAACAGAAGCCCAGGAATGTTCCATCGGGCAATCGAACAGCGTTCAGGGTAACCGGTAAAGTGTCGCCGTTCTTTTTCAGAAGTGCAGATTCTGTAGCCAGGAACCCGTCCACCTGCAACTTTTTCAGATTGGAGAGACTTTTTGTCAGGGAATTGGCCGGAACAAGGTCACGTATGGAAAGGGAGATGAGTTCTTCACGGGAATAACCGAGTATGGAACACGCGGACGCATTCACATCACGGTACCTTCCCATTGAATCGAGTATAAAAATTCCTACCGGTGAATTTTCGATGTAGGTCCGGTACTTTGTCTCGCTCTCCCGCAGCGCATCTTCTGCCCTCTTGCGTTCGGTTATCTCTTCTTCCAGATCAATGTTTGTGGCGAGAAGCAAATTACGTGAATTCGCAAGGCTGGATGTCATCTCATTGAATGTCCGGGACAGGTAGCCCAGCTCATCATCACCCGTCTTCTCAATTTTCGTATCCAGATCGCCCGATCCAATACGTTCAGCTCCGTTCTGGAGCGCAGAAATGGATTTGAGCACAGAGCGGTTAATGATGAGAAAATTAAGCAGGACAAATAGCATGAGCACTGCAATCGAAAATGAAATAATAAGGATCGTTCTTTGCTCGACATCATGGGCTTCAGTTTTCACCAGTTGCGAGAGTTCAGATGTACGGGACATCAACATCTGTGTCTGTCCTTCCAGAGTGCTTGCAGAAAATTCTTTTAATTCCTGGCTGACACCTACGGGTCCGGTTCCCTGCCCTCCGCTGGTTACTGCAACCAGATTGGAAAAGGATTGGTTCAATTCATTCTGGCTGTTGAACATCTTATTGAGTACGGCCTGTTGGGAAGGATCAGTTAATGTGAGTGCCTGAATATATCCCCTCAACTCAACAGATTCAGTATTCCAGCGTGTGGCGGGAATTGTTCCACCGTGAATAATATAATCATTTTCCAGATAGTAGAGTTCTGAAGATGACTGTTCAATACGGTCAATGATCTGCTGCTTTTTTTGTATTTCCTGAAGCTGGCTATTACCGTTGTAAACCGAGAAAATTATCACAACTGCCATTATGACAAAGACAATAAGGCTGATACGGATTTGTGTTTTAATTTTCATAATGTCACGATCATGCTGACACTCATTGTATGATGGTAACTGCTGAAGGTTTCAGCTTGTACAGGGTATCTGCTGCGATATATTTAGAGAAATCTGGTATATCCACCGCATCGGTCAGATTGTTTCTGATTCTCCACCGCGTTTCATCTTCCATGGACTTGATAAGCGACTGGGAAAGCGTAACGGAAAAAAGATGATTCTGCCATTCCTGTTCCAGGTACTGATCATCAAATTTTGTCAGCGTCTGAACAATTTTTTTTGCTTCTTTTGGGTGGGAATTTGTGTAGGTTTCTGCTTCAAGAAGCGATGATAGCACTTCCTCTACGATCTCCGGGTGTTCCTGAACTGTTCTCTCATTGCATATAAGGGAAAAGTGTGCATGCTGTCCGAGATTGATCGGCCACACCGCCGCATTCTCTCCAATCTGCTGCCGCATCTGGTATACATAGGGCTCAAAGGAAACGGCCGCATCGATATCTCCCTTAACAATTGCATTGACCAATGACGCTGGGTCCAGATTGATTATGGTCGCATTGCTTAATGAGAGACCGTTTAATACAAAAAACCGATCCAGAAAATATTCCCCAATGGAACCTTTCGAGACACCAATCTTCTTTCCTTCAAGATCCTTTAACTGAGTAATTCCCTTATCCCTGCGGCTTACCATATAAATTGTATCCGATTCCGAAAGCGTACCGATCGCCTTTAATGATTTATTGTACAGGAGTGGTTCGGAAAGGGAATACTCATTTACCAAAACAAAATCAATTTTGTGATTGAGAAGTTCCTGCATGGAGACTGAGCCGGATGGAGTGCTTATGAATGTGACATTCAGGCCATGTTGAGCGAAATACCCTTGATCTTTTGCTACCAGTAAAAGAACGGATGCTGATGTGGGACTTGGATTAATTATGATATCTTTTAAGCTTGTTCGAGGGGGTTGCTGCACGGACTGAAAGTACCAAAAACCACCACAAGCGAGAATAATGACAATAATAATGAGAGCGATGATCTGGTTTTTTTTCATAATCTCACTTCAGGAGTTATTATCTGCAATATTTCCGGGTAATGATTCATAGGGGTCGGTCTGCATGCGACAAAGTCGGATGCTCTGACTTTCTTTATTTGCATGTTATTAATTATTCTGCCCATATCTTCTGCCATTTTACACCCCTTCTTCCATCCTCATCCGCCACGCCCCTTTTGGCACTGTCATCTCAAACCGTGCTCCCTTGCCCGGCTCGCCGGTTTCGCGGATCGTAATGCCGGTTATCGCGAGGATCTCGCGGGACAGGAACAGACCGAGTCCGGTGTTCTTGCCAAACCCCCGCTCAAAGATCTGCTCCTTCTCCTCTGCAAGAACACCGTCGCCATCGTCTTCACATACCACAACATGAACGCCATCGCGTTCTTCTATTGAGAACCGGATGGTCGTGATCTTCTTGCCAGATCTCACCGCATTGTCCATCAGGTTGAAAAAGACCTTGACAATCAGAGGGTCTGCAAATATTTCTGAACCAACAGGAAGATCATTTACCAGCTGAATCTCTTCCCGTGCCACATCTTTTGCTGCGGCTTCTATGAGTGTGGGTGCATCCTGCCATACCGGAGCATTGACACCGATGCTCTCGTAGGTTTTTGTGAACTGGATCATGGACGAGATCCGCTTACTGGCTTGTGTGAGATGGGAAAAATACTGAGTATATGCAGGATCGGGAATTTTATTCTGGAGAAGCTGCAGGTATCCAACAAGCACCGTGAGCTGGTTGTTGATGTCATGCCGGGTGATGGACGAGAGTAAGTTGAGTTTTTTGTTCGCTTCCTTAAACGCATCTTCAACGCGTTTGCGCCCGGTAACAATGCGTAAGGATTCGATCGCGCCAACGATCGTGCCGTTCTGGTCATACAGCGGGGACGCAATGATCCAGAGGTGCTCTCCTTTTCCGCCATTTAATGTCTGTGCGAATGTTTCGGCAATGAGCTGATCCCCCACCCGTGTCAGGTTTGTATATTTTTTCTCCAGTTCTTTATCTTCATGCTGGATAAGATCGATAAGGACAGGGCGCCGCTCCCCGTAAGCCGGGACTGAATACGCGTAATTGCCTTTCCCGATCATATCGGCTTTTGATACGCCCATCATATCCTCGATCGCCAGATTCCATGCAATGACAGTCCCATGATTATCAATGGCAAATGTGGAGTCAGGCAGGAAATCGATGATGTCTGTCAGCCGCTGTTCCGATTCCCGGAGCTGCACTTCCGTATCATGGATATGGGTGATGTCCCGCATGGATTCGATAGCTCCGGTAATCTCACCCTTTGCATTGTACAAGGGGGTGGCAATGATCCAGAGCACCGTGCGCTTACCATTTAGCTGGGGAATTTCTAATTCTGCCATGAGCATGCCCCGCTCTTTTTTGAGGTTAGGGTAATGTTTTTTTATGACACTTTCATCACCATGAAGAACGAGATCAATCAGGACCGGACGACGGTGCCCAAACATCCGGTAGGCATGCTCGAAATTTCCTTTCCCGATAATCTCGTCTGCCCCAACTCCCAGAAGGCTGGCGATCGCGTAATTCCACGCGATAACTTTACCTTTTGTATCGATGACAAACGTGGGGTCAGGCAGGAAATCGATGATGTCTGTCAGCCGCCGTTCTGATTCCCTCCGCGCTTCTTCAGCCTGTTTTTGCTGGGTAATATCCCGGTTACCTGCACGGCGGCCAAGATAGGCCTTCTCTTTATTGTAAACCTGTTGGCAATTGTGGCTGATCCACCTTTGCTCTCCGCTTTTTGTGATGATGCGATATTCCATGTACGCGTCAGTTGATACCGTTTCCTGTTCGCAGACGTGGGTAGATACGCGTTTTCGGTCATCGGGATGGGTAACTGTAACTAATAATGAGGGGTCTTTTATGAACTCTTCAGCACTATAACCCGTGATGCGTTCACAGGAGGGGGAGATATAGAAAAATTTCCCATCCGGTGCAATCCAGTACTCCCAGTCATATGTAAAGTCTGCAACCTTACGGTACCGTTCCTCGCTCTCCTTTAACGCTTCCTCAGCCTGGATACGGATCAGAGACAGGTACGTGATAACACCGGCGACAAGGACAAAGATCAGAACCCGTATCAGGGCACCTTCAAGCACAACAAAATCCTGTGAGAAGCAGGCCATCAGGAAAAAATAACCGCATGCGAGAAGTACCGAGAAGACAAAACCCCGCTTTACGTAATACACGCACGCGAGGATGATCGGAAAATAAAAGAGGTTCTGGAAGATCGTCTGCCAACCTGATAAAAGCGAGATGATGCTGACGATAAAGATGGCAATTGTCATGAGGGTAATGA